>Ga0207691_10001114_pt1 | contig 26751 bp, 22 predicted proteins | sample KBSM13metaG_FD_184327 | JGI IMG/M metagenome (GOLD analysis project Ga0207691, IMG submission 184327) | Miscanthus rhizosphere microbial communities from Kellogg Biological Station, Michigan, USA - KBS M1-3 metaG (SPAdes) (version 2) | ecosystem: Host-associated > Plants > Roots > Rhizosphere >...
GGTACCAGGCTTCATCGACTGCCAGGTCAACGGCGGCGGCGGGCTGCTGTTCAACGATGATCCGAGCGTCAACACCATTGCCGGCATCGCGCGCGCGCATCGCCGCTTTGGCACGACGGGTTTCCTGCCCACGCTGATCAGCGACGATCTCGACGTCGTGGCGCAGGCCATCGACGCGGTGCGCGCCGCCATCAGCGCAGGTGTGCCCGGCGTTCTCGGCATTCACATCGAGGGGCCGTTCCTCAACGCTGAGCGGCGCGGCGTGCACGACGCCAGCAAGTTGCGCGAACTCGACGGCGACGCCGTCAAACTACTGGCGCGGCCGCACGGCGGCGTCACCATGGTGACCCTGGCGCCGGAGCGCACCACTCCTGCCTTCATCCGGGAATTGAGTGATGCCGGCGTTATTGTTTCCGCCGGCCACACCAATGCCACTTTCGAGGAGCTGCAGCCGGCCTTCGCGGCGGGGCTGCGTGGCTTCACTCATCTCTTCAACGCCATGTCACCGCTGAGTACACGCGAGCCTGGCGCAGTCGGCGCGGCGCTGGCGCACCAGGGGAGCTGGTGTGGCCTTATTGTCGATGGCCACCATGTGCACCCCGAGGTCATGAAGATCGCACTGCGAGCCAAGCGCCACGACCGTTTCATGCTGGTGTCCGACGCCATGCCCAGCGTCGGCGCCGAAGCCAAGGACTTCGTGCTCAATGGCCGGCCGATCACGGTCGAGGGCAACCGCTGCGTCGACGAAGACGGGCGCCTCGCCGGCGCAGATCTCGACATGGCGAGCGCCGTGCGCAACAGCGTGCACCTGCTGGGCCTCGAGCTCAGTGAGGCGGTGCGCATGGCCAGCGCTAACCCCGCGGAATTCCTTGCCCTGCGCGATGTGGGCCGCATCGCCACCGGCCAGCGCGCCAATCTAGTCCGGCTGGACCGCGAACTCCGGGTCGTCGAGACCTGGATCGACGGGAAGTCCGACCTTTACCAATAACACTGCAAATAACTCTGCCAATAACTCTGCCAATAACTCGCGATAGCCCGGAACTGGACTGGACGGACGGCACGGCGACATACTCCCGCGCAGGAAATACGTGGTTGCACGGAATTGGAGAGGGTGCGATCCAATGAACTACCGCAGGGCGTGTCTCACTACCGGTCTACTCACCTGTATCGGCTGGCTCACCGCGTGTGCATCCGGGCAGCCGACCGATTCCGTTACCGCCGCGTATGCGTCGGCGACTTCCCAGGATCCCTCCGCGCGGCAATCGACTCCCAACGGGAAAAAACCCGTTTGGTCCATCCCCACGGAAGCAGAAGTGGCTGCCGCGCTGGAGAAAAAGTACCTCGATGCCACGAAGGACTGGGTCAAGCTGAAGAAGAACGACGAGCTCATGTTCTGCAAGCGTTACCGCGAGATCGGAACCAGCATTCCGAAAATCAACTGCATCACCGCGTCGGAAGTGCGCACGCAGGTGGACAACATGACCCAGTATCGTGACGACATGCGCAACAAGTCCGGCAAGTGCACGTTCGGTGCCGGCTCCGGCGGCGCTCCCTGCAGCGCAGGTCAGTGACCGGGCGCTGATCGGGTAAAGAGTTCGGTTCATGAAGCGCAGCGGATCAATGGCCTCGTTGGGGCTCGTGGCCTCGTTGTTGATCACGGCGTGCGCATCCGGACCACCCGATTCCGCCGCCGCGGCGTATGCCGCGGCCACATCGCCGGATTCTGCGCGCCAGCCCGCCGCGTCACAGCCGTCGGGCGCAAAGAAACCTGTGTGGACCGTGCCCACGGAAGAGGAAGTCGCCGCCGCGCTGGAGAAAAGGTACCTCGATGCCGCCAATGACTTCGTCAAGCTCAAGAAGGATGGCGAGCTCAGGTTCTGCAAGCGTTACCGCGAGATCGGCTCCAGCATTGCGCGGATCAACTGCATTACCGAAGCGGAGCTGCGCACGCAGGTCGACAACATGACGCAGTATCGTGATGACATGCGCAACAAGTCGGGTAAGTGCACTTGGGGTGTGGGTTGCAGCGGCGGCGGATGAGCGGCATCGAGCGCCGGAGCCGGTAGTCAGGAACGCGAAAAGGCACCGCCTTCCGCAGGCGGTGCCTCATGGTCAACGCAAACCTCGCCGTGTGTTCGGGCTATGACTTCGGCTTGTACTTGAACTTCTGACCACCGACCGCGGCCTGGTACATCAATCCGCCCTTCGCGACGGTGAACACGGCCATTCCTTTTCGAAATGCCCCGGTCGATGTCGCATCTTTATTGCCGCCACCCGTGGCCGCACCCGCGGATGCGCCCTGTGATCCGGCACTGGCGGTGGCTGACGCCTTGATCGCAACGGCCTGGACGGTGGCGTCGAACTCGAATTCGCCTTTCGTAAAGGCGTCGAAGGCGCCTTTGTGTTCGAAGAAAATGATCTGGCTGAACGCCTGACCACCGGCCTGCAGTCCGACGCTGAGCTGATTCATCGTGACGTCGCCGACGTACTTGCCCTGCTCGTAGACGTGCCCGGTGCCATGAGCCGCACCGACGCCCAGCCCGCCCTTGCCGACGGTCGGGAATACCGCGTAGCCATAACTCTTCTTGAAGAACTCGCCGCTTTCGCCTGCGCCCTTGAAGACGGCGATCGTGTCGTCGTACTCGTCCGCGGATGCAATGCCGGCAAACATCAGCAAGGTCGTAACGAACATCAGTGCTGAAACTTTCGACTTCATGATTATTTCCCCTTTCCTGGCGGTCTATTCCCTAAAGCAGACGCACACCATTGTCGCCACCCATCGCTTTGGAGCACGCGTCGCAGCGTGCCCGTTTTGATCGGCGGCTCCCGATTGCGCATCAGCCCAAATAAAGATTGCTTCAATAATGGAACGTCGACGCGCGGATCGAAGTGCGCCTTGGGTCCAATTGCGCGCGACCTCAATCTGGTCGAGAACGCATGGCGCGATGCACAAGGCATCGTGTGGTTAGTGCAAGCGGTTGCGACTGTAGGACGAACTCCGACGTTGCGCATCGCAGCGCAAAGCCGCATGGGTGTCGCTGACTCGCGTCGGTCGTTTGACGCTGGATCGATGGCTATCGTATACCCGGGTCGCGATAACGATTCCGGTGGCAACAGAGCACAACAAACACAATCGGGAGTGGAATCATGAAGAGTCGCCCAAGAGTACTTAGGTCCGTTCTGTTAGCCCTGGCATTCACGATGCTCGGTGCGGGGGCGGCAACCGCGCAGGACAAGACGCAGAAGGCAGAGGTCCTCAAGTTCGAGGTCATCACGGTGGCCGGCAATAACCTCGTCGTGCGCGACATGACCGGCACGCGTGAGCTGACGGTACCCGATGACTTCAGGTTCACAGTAGACGGCAAGCCGATGTCCGTCCATGAACTCACGCCGGGCATGAAGGGCACCGCCACGGTCACGACGACCACGACGATCACCCCCGTGTATGTGACCCAGATCAAGAAGGGCACAGTCGTCCGCCAGGTCGGTACCTCCGTCCATGTGCGCACCGATGAAGGTGTCAAATGGTTCAAGAAGGCCGATCTCGACCAGCGCGGCGTCCAGATATTCATGAATGGCAAACCGGCTCGCGTGACCGACCTGAAGGAAGGCGATCAACTGACGGCCATGATCGTCACGGAGGCGCCGCCAGTCGTGCTCACGGAGAAAGAGGTGCAGGCGACGCTCGATGCTCCGCCGGCCCCCGCCGCCGAACCCGCTGCCGAGCCTGCGGCAGCGGCACCCGCCGCGGCCAAGGCGCCCGCGCCCGCCGAGACGCCCGCCGAGACGCCGGCAGAGCCAGCCGCGGAGCCAGCCGCGGAGCCAGCAGCTGAGCCGGCAGCCGCAGCGACGCCTGCCGAAACAGCTGCGCCGCCGCCCGCGGAAGAGCCCAAGGATCGAAAGCTGATCTGGATTGTGCTGCTCGTGATCATCCTGATCGGGGTATTCCTGCTGATGCGCCGGCGCCGCAACCCGTCGTAGCGCGTCTATGAACCCCGGCGACTGCGGCCCATCGCCGCTGTCGCCGCTCGTTCCCCCAGGGCCCCGGCGAAAGCGCCGGGGCCCTTTTCGGAGTTACTGCGCCAGATTTGCGCTGAGCCGCCTCGCCACAGCGTCCCACTGCACGTTCGCGAAAAATGCATCTATGTATTTGGGTGCGGCTGCGCCGTAGTCCATCTGATAGGCATGTTCATACATGTCCATGACCAGCAGTGGCTTCGTGAATGCCGGGGTGGTCGCGTGGTCTGCGAGCCAGTAGTTCTCCAGTAGTTTGAGGTGCTGGTTGAATCCCAGCACGACCCAGCCCGAACCGCCCCCGAGACCCATGCCGATCTTGCGGAATTCGCTCTCCCACTTGTCGTAGGTGCCGAACGACCCGGCGATTCGTGTCCGCAGGTCTGCGGGCGGCTTCCCATCGCCACCCAGGTTGGCGAAGTACAGTTCGTGCAGGACCACGGATCCCGTGCGAATCGATTGCTCGCGCTTGAGGCCCGTGTAGACGTAGGGCGGTGTGTCCGGGTCACCCAATGCCTGCGTGAGGCGGCCACGCACCGTGTTCAAAGCCTTGCTCGCCCCGACATAGTTGTTCTCCCAATGGGAGCGGATCAGCTTCTCGGAAATGCCATGCAGAGTCGCGGCGTCGAAAGGAAGTGGGACCGGCGTGTGCTGAAAACCGAATGCATCGGCTTTCACTGGGCCTTCCTTGTCAGACGGAGTGGCGGACTGTGCAGCGGGGACTGCAAGCGCCGGGCTCACGGCTGCCGCCTGGAGCAGAGTGCGGCGAGTTAGCTGGGTCATGTGTTCTCCTTGACGATTGCGTGGTCAACGCGACCGAAGCCATGCCGGTACGCGGGTTAATCGACGGGCTTCAGCAACCACACGGCCGCCTCATGTCCACCGTACGCCGGCGCCGCCACGAACAGCTGGTCGGCCGCCACGGAGTAGAACCCGGTCCGGGCTCCGGGCGCTGTAGGGAATCTTCCGCTGCGCTTGAGGGTGGCCCGATCGAAGATGTCGACCACGCCTTGCCCGCACACGATGTATATGCGCCCGCGTTTCGCGTCGACGAAAACGTCATCCGCGTCATCGCAGGTTTCGCTCTCGTCCAGGACCGATCCGTCCTTCATCGAGTACCGGACAATTCGCGCAGGCCTGCGAAAGACGGCAATGACCGCCTGGCTGTCTTCTTCGAGCGCCATCGGATAGTTCGCGCTCCAGCGCGTGGCCGGCCACGACGCAACTTGTCGAGCCACAATCTGGTCGACGACGGCGATTTCCTTCGCACCAGGCACATTGACGTAAATGCGTCCGTTGCTCAGCGAAAGCTGAAAACTCTCCGGATGAGCCTTCAATGGAATGTCGCCCAGTCGCTCGAGAGAGTCCGGATCGAGAACCGCAAGCGCGCCATTGCCATAACCCACATACACGCGCCTTGCAGCCGGATCGATGCGGATATTGTCGGCGTCGCCTGCCAGCTTGATGCTATTTGCCGGCCTGAAGTCGATTGCATCGTATGCGCGGACAGTCCCATCGCCGCCGTCGGCAACATACAGGCGCCGCAGCGGCGCAAAGTATGCGATGCCCTGCGGCTCATCGAGGCCCTCGACGCGGTGCTCGAGCCGGCGCGTGTTCAGGTCGACGCCAGACACGCTGCCGTTGCCGAGCTCGGCTACGTACAGGCGCCGGCGTTCGGGATCGAAGGCCATATGATCGATGCGCCCCTTGCAGCCGGGGAGCGGGATTTTTGCCTGCAGTTCCAGGTTCGCTCCGAACGCCGAAACGGCAAATATCAACAGCGCCAGGGCTGTAAGGATTGCGCTGCGCATCGAGTCACTCCGTGTACCCACGCGTCAGTCCTGCGTGATGGCCGTGATCCCAATTGTGCCGACAATTGGTGGTCAAATGTGTGCGCCCGAACAGATGCCCGCAACTCAATAGTGCAGGCTGAACATGTCTCTCGAAAAAGCAGCTGCATCGGTTGGACGGGCCAAATGCCACGGTACGCTTTCCTCTGCTTCGCATTGATCTCGCTTGGCGGTGTTCTCCTGCCGATGCCATGCCTGGCCGCGCCCATCGGAGTGCCTGTCTACAATGTCACTGCCATCGGCGGCATCACAGGGCTTCGTGTCAACCAAACGGGCGATGTTGTGGGATGGACCACATTGAACGGCTTGGCCGTGCCGATGCTTAACACCCCCGAGAACGGTCTCATCGTTCTAACGACGTCAAGCAGCCAACCCTATGGAGTCGCAAGGGATGTCTCCGAGCGGGCCGCGGGAGTCATCACTGTCGTCGGCGAAGCGACGCTCAACTCGACCGGTTCGGCGATTCACGCGGTGCGTTGGCGAGTTGCAATACCACTGGGGATCGTCACCGGTGTGACCGATCTTGGTGTCCTGCCGGGCGGCTCGGAAAGTCAGGCCTACGCCATCAACGACGCCGATCAGATCGCAGGCACTTCTGACGCCGGTTCATCACTGAGTATCCGTTCGTTCATCCATTCCCCCGCGAATGGCATGAGAGATCTCGGCCTCGGCGCGACCGGAACCAGTGCGCGCGCCCTGGACATGAATGCCTCGGGTCTGATCGCGGGTTATCTGGGCCTCGAAGCATTTCGCTGGTCGACGAGCGGCGGCCTTGAACTCCTCGGGAGGCCTGCAGGCTGGGCCAACTCATTCGCCTTTGCAATCAACGCCAGCGGCCAAGTGGCCGGCAGCGCTTCCGGCGCCTCCGGTAATGCCGAAGTCGTCGTGCGTTACACGGACGGGCCAGGTTGGAAGATTCTCGGCGGAACGGGTCAGCGCAACGTCGGGAATGGCATCAATCAGTGGGGCGATGTCGTGGGCACGGGGTTACTCAGTACGTTGCGCCAGGGCGTCATCTATACCGACAACCTGGGTCAGCTCGCGATGATTGACGATCTCCTGTCCGTTCCGGGGAGCTGGCGGATCATGGAGGCGTACGACATCAATGACGCGCAGCAGATCACAGGATGGGCGATCAACACCCAGACAGGTCTGCGCAGCGCCGTTCTCCTGACGCCTGTGACCCCGCCGCCACCAAATCTGCCGCCGGTCGCGAGATTCACCTATAGCTGCACCTCTGCCTACTTCTGCAGCTTCGATGGTTCTGGTTCCACGGACGATCGCGGAATCCTGGCGTGGGTCTGGACAGTGGCTGGCCAGAAAATCAGTGCCCTGCAGTCCAAGTTTATCGGCGTCCAGTTCAACTCACCGCAGACCATCAACCTGACTCTGACAGTGACAGACACTCGCGGAGTCACCAACAGCATCACGCAGGCGGTATTGATTGGCGCAACGAACCAGTCACCTGTGGCTCGCTTCAGCGTCACCTGCACCCGGACCGCGTGTGTGCTCGACGCCAGTTCGTCCACCGACGACCACGGCATCGTGTCGTATCGGTGGCAACCCTCGGTAAGTAATCGCGCGACCATGACGGGCGTGAAAATCACGCGCTACAGGATAGGCACCGGAAGCAACACGTATCAGGAGACATTGACGGTCAAAGATGGCGCGGGCCTGACGAATTCGGTGGCACGGACAATCGAATTCAAGAAGAAATGATTACGTGAGCCCGACCTGAATCTGAGAGCGATGGTGCCGGCTGCAGGGATCGAACCCGCGACCCCCTGATTACAAATCAGGTGCTCTACCAACTGAGCTAAGCCGGCCCTGGACTGCGCGGCGATTTTAGGCGGGCGCCGCGCGGGGCGCTATTGCGCGGCGGGTTTTTCGCTGTCCGGGGCCGCTCCTGCAGCTTCCACGCCACCGCCAGCCTCACCGGCCGGACAGGGGCGGAACTCGAGTTCGGTATCGCCAGCCTTGAATTTCTGCCCTTCCAAGGGTGGCGCGCCGGACTTGAGCGACAGATCGAGCCAGGTCGCCGTGCTGGCTCTCTCCCGGGCCACGATCTGCGGCAACAGCCCCAGTCTGGCCACGTGCTCCGATTGCGCGATCGCGCGCGCCTCGTCGGAAAACAAGCCGAGGGAGATGCGGCGCTCGCCAATCTCGCCGAGGGCCTGGGCGTCCGCAATGCCCCCGCGATGAAGGCGATCGAGAAGACGCCGTTCCCCGGCCTCGGTCGTCGCACTCTCGAGATACACCCAGTAGCCATCGGGCACCGACGCGGCCGCCTCGCGGGGTACCGACGCATAGCCGCTGTCGGCCAGTGTTTGTCGGGCGCGGGCGGCGAGTTCCGTGGTCGCGAAGGGGCCCACCGTCACGCAGCTCCCGTTGGTCGCCACCGGGGAAGCTTCTGCGACCAGGCGCAACTGGGCGGCGGCGACCTTGGGTGACACGGGGAGCTGCGCTTCCTTCGGCGCAAGCCATTGCGCCCACGCGAAGAACGCGAGATTGACCAACAGCAGCAGGAAGAAAGCGACACGCACGCGAGGCGCGAGTGTAGCAAAGGGCCGCGCTACTGGCGGCCCGCCAGCACGCCGAGACCGCGCAGCACGAGATCCGGCACGACGCGGCATGGGCTCTTGATATGCGGCAGGAGTTGCACCGCCGCCCCGCCGGTCAGCAACAACAATGGTGTCGCGCGCAGCGTGGCCTTCGCCTCGCGCATGGCGCGGTCGATCAACGCCGCGGCCGCCAGTACGGCTCCCGTGGCCAGGGCGCTGGCGGTGTCGCGCGCGAATCCTCCACGCCGCACCACCCGTCCCGCGCGCTTGCCGGCGGCACGGCGGCGAATACCGTGGGTTCCGTCGAGCAGGCTTTCGATCATCGTGCTGGGTCCTGGCACGATGACACCACCGAGGTGTCGTCCTTCGACCGTCACCGCGTCGACGGTCAGCGCCGTGCCGATGTTGACCGCCAGCGCGTGCCGGGCGCCCGCGATGTCATGCGCGGCGATGATGCCTGCCCAGCGATCCGCGCCCAGCCGCCAGGTGTCTCGATAGCCATTGCGAACACCGCCCGCGTGACGCACCGAACGCACGAATTCGACCCGCACTCCGAAACGCGACCGCACCGCGACGCTGAGCGCGCGCTCGAGCCTGGCGCCGGCGACGCTCACGGCGATCACGCGCGTCACAGCATCCGGCGCGTAGCCCACCAGTCCGCGCAGTGCGGCGGCCGTGCCCTCATGGGCCAGGGCGTGCATGCGGCCCAGCCGCGCTCCGCGCAGCACCGCCCATTTCACGCGCGTGTTACCGATGTCCACCAGCAAGGCCGTCATTGATCGACTCGCACCGTGACCTCGCCGGAGATGAAGCGCAGCACGCCGCCGGGAGTTTCCACCAGCAAGGCACCGTGCGTATCGATGCCGCGCGCGACGCCGCGCGTGATTTCACCCTGGTTCTGGATGCGCACCTCGCGATCCTGCAGGGCATCGCTCGCGCTCCAGCTCGCCAGGTGTGGCGTGAGACCGTCGCGTGGAAAATCTTCCAGCGCCGGAATCAGCCGCGCCAGCAGCGCCGCGACGATGGCATTGCGATCCGGTACCGGCACATGGTCCGCGCCAATGTCATCGGCGATATTGCCGGTGGCGGCGATGGCACTGCGCGCGGCCGCATCGAGCATCACATTGATACCAAGGCCAACCACCACGTGCACCGGCCCGGCGGCTTCGGCGCGCATTTCGATGAGGACGCCGCCGAGTTTGCCCCGCGCGGTGATGAGATCGTTCGGCCACTTGATCAGCACGCCCGTGATGCCCAGCCCCTTCAGCGCTTCGACGGCCGCGAGACCGACGATCAGGCTCAAGGCGGATAGATCGGCCGGCATGTCGGGGTACAGCCAGGCGAGCGACACGCAGATGGCACCGCCGGGCGGTGCGAGCCAGGCGCGGCCCCGCCGGCCGCGACCGTCGGTCTGATTCTCTGCAAGGACCACCGCGGCCAGGCCGGCGCGCGGCGGCAGGGACTCGAGCAGGCGCGTATTGGTCGACTCGAGTGTCCACTCGACCAGCAGCGTCTCGATGCGTGCGCACAGTTCGACGCCGAGCAGCTCCGCAATGCGTTCCTGTGCCAGGGGACTCACCCCGGGAGCGAGCCGATAGCCCTTGCTGGTCTGCGCGTCGAGTGCGACGCCAAGTTCCCGCAGCTGTTCCACCGCCTTCCACACCGCCGCTCGCGTCACGGACAGATCCGCGGCCAGCACCTCACCCGAGACGAAGGCGCGATCGTCGAGCCGCTGGAAAACCCGCTGTGGCAGTGGCCTGTCCGTGGACGCGGATTTCACGGACGCTGGCGTCCGAACAGCCACAGCTTGCGTGCGCGGGACTCGGTGCCCGCGCGCATGCGCCGCACGTTGCCCCGGTGCGTGTAGATCACGAGCACGGCGCAGGCCAGTGCAAAGCCCAGCTGCGGAGTGAACTGCGCGCCGTCACGCAGCAGTAGATAGACGGGCACCGCGAGCGACGCGGCAATCGACGACAGTCCGACGAAGCCCGACACCATGACGATCGCCAGCCAGCTCGCCACAAGCGGCGCCAGCAGCATCGGCTCCAGGCCCGCATAGGCGCCCACCAGCGTGGCCACACCCTTGCCGCCGCGAAATCCGTGCCACATGGGAAACACGTGGCCGACGATGGCGGCAAATCCGCACGCGGCCGGCAGCCATGCCGCAAGGTTCGCGCCGCTGGCGTCGATGCCCGGAATCGCCAGCCCTGGCAACAGCGCCGCCGCGAGCCAGCCCTTGGCGACGTCGATGATGATGACCCAGATGCCGAAGGCCAGCCCCTGCGTGCGCAGTGCATTGGTGCTGCCGGCGTTGCCGCTGCCCAGCTTGCGGATGTCGACGCCGCCGCGCAGGCGGCCGACCACGAGACTGCCGACCACCGATCCGAGCAGGTAGGCAAGGATCACCTTGAGAATGAAATCCATGGGGACGCGAAGGATTCAGCGCAGGAAAACTTCCGCGAGCATACAACGGACGCTGCCACCCCCGTGCCGCTCGATGATGTCGACCGGGATTCCGAGCACGGCATCCACGGTGGCGTACAGCCGTGCGTACTTGCGCGCCTCGAGCGCGCGCTGCGCGGTGGCCGACACGACGAGGATTCGCATGTCGCCCAGGTACTCGTCCCAGGTGCCCAGCTCCAGCACATTGCCGGCGAACGCCTGCATCTCGGCATCATCGATGGCCAGCAGCTCGCGTCCGGCGCCGAGCCGGTTGACCACGCGGCCGCGGTCGGCCGCATCGATGTTGTCGCGCGCCAGCACCGCGAAACGCGTCCCGATGCTCATCACGACGTTGGTATGGTAGATGGGCGCGCCGCGCGCATCCGTGGCGGAAAACATCACCAGTTCGAAGCCCATCTCCCGGGCCCAGTCGCGCGCCACGTCCTCGTGTGTACGCGGCGAACGGCAGGCGTAGGCCACCCGCTCGATGTGGTCGAGCACCAGGCTTCCCGTGCCTTCGAGGAAGCGCCCTTCTTTTTCATGATGCGTGAGATCGACGGTGCGGCGAACCTGGAATCCGGTCTCGCGCACGACGGTGTCGATGACATCCCTGCGCCTTTCGGTGCGGCGACTCGCGGCCTGCATGGGATACAGCACCACGGTGCCATCGGCGTGGAAGCTGACCCAGTTGTTTGGAAAAACCGCGTCGGGATTGCGCGGCTCGTCAGAGTCCTGCGCCACGCACACCGCCACGCCTTCCCCCGCGAGTGCGGCGGCAAAGGCATCGAACTCCGCTTGCGCCTGCGCCGCGGTGTGTTCAGAGCCTCCCGACTGCTGGAATCGATTGGTCAGTGCTGTCTCGGCATTGAAGCCGAAGTGCTTCGGTCGAACCATGAGCACAGCTTCGGCACATTGCGCGGGCACCTGTGTCTTAAGCAATTTCCCACCCTGCATTGCCGACTTCTACATCCCGGACGTGGTAGGCACAATAGCCCGCCAATGACTGATTTCATCCCCACTCTCGACGCCGGATCGACCGAAGACCCGAAGTTCGCACGCGACTTGTCGGCCGCATACCAGGAATACGGCTTCGTCATCATCCAGAACCACGGGATCAACAAGCGCGTCATTGAGCAGTGCCTGGCGTGCTTTCAGCGCTTCTTTGCCTTGCCGGACGCGGAAAAGCGCCGTTACCAGGTGCCGGGCGGCGGCGGCGCCCGCGGCTATACCCCGTTCGGCGTTGAAACCGCCAAGGGCGCGAGCCACCACGATCTCAAGGAGTTCTGGCACGTGGGCCGGGAGCTGCCGCCGGGCCATCCATACGCCAGGGACATGGCGCCTAACATCTGGCCGGAAGGCATCCCCGGATTTCGCGAATCCACACTCTCTTTATATGAGTCGTTCGACGTGCTGGGGCGACGCCTGCTGGCACCCATCGCGAGCACGCTCGGCCTCGGCCGGAACTACTTCGAAGACAAGGTGAATCTCGGCAACAGCGTACTGCGCATCATCCATTACCCGCCGATGCCGCCGGAACCGACCCCCTCGGCACGCGCCGGTGCGCACGAGGATATCAATGTCATCACGCTACTGCTCGGTGCCGAAGAGCCCGGACTCGAAGTTCTGTCGCGCAAGGGTGAGTGGCTGCCTATCAACCCGCCACCGGATTCGCTGGTGTGCAATGTCGGCGACATGCTGCAGCGGCTGACGAATCTGCGGCTGCGCTCGACTACCCACCGGGTGACCAACCCGCCGCACGAGCGCGCCAGCAACGCGCGCTATTCGCTGCCGTTCTTCCTGCATTTCAACCCGGATTTCCTCATCAAGACACTGCCGCAATGCATCGACGAGCGGCATCCCGATCAATTCCCCGAGCCGATCAGCGCACATGATTTCCTGCAGGAACGTCTGCGGGAGATCAAGCTCATCTAGTCCCGGCCAACAACAAAAAGAAGGTCTCAACGATGACCGTGCTCCAGGCTCTGTTCGGAATACTCGTGTTCGTCGCGCTCGCGATGCCCTTCAGCAGCAACTGGCGGCGCATCAACTGGAAGCTGGTGGGCTTCGCGATTGCACTGCAGTTCATCATCTGCGCGCTGCTGCTCAAGGTGCCGGGCATCAGTGACGGCCTCAACTACGTGAACCGCGCGGTGGGCGCGCTGGGCGACGCCACCAGGAAGGGAACGTCATTCGTGTTCGGTTATCTCGGCGGCGGCGCCACTCCCTTCGACGTGAGCAATCCGAAACTGCTGGCCACCTTCGCCTTCCAGGTATTGCCACTGGTCATCGTGATGTCGGCGTTATCGGCCCTCCTGTGGTACTGGCGCATCCTGCCGCTGGTCATCAAGGGCATCTCCATCATCTTCGAGCGCGCGCTGGGCACGCGCGGTCCCGCGGGCCTCGTGGCCACGGCCAACATCTTCATGGGCCAGATCGAGGCGCCGCTGCTGGTGCGCCCCTATCTCGCACGCATGACGCGTTATGAGCTGCTGCTGGTGATGACTGCCGGCATGGCCACCATCGCGGGCTCCGTGATGGTCATCTATTCGGCCATGCTGGGTGAGCAGATTCGAGGCGTGCTTGGACAGCTGATCACCAAGTCCATCATGTCGGTGCCCGCAGCCATTCTCTTTGCGCACGTGATGCTGCCGGAGGACAACGAAAGCTCCCAGGAGCTGGAGAAGCCGCCGCGAGTCTACGAAGGCTCGATGGATGCCATCACGCGCGGCACTTCCGACGGGCTCAACATCTGGCTCAACATCATCGCCATCCTCATCGTGGCCATCGCGCTGGTGGCGCTGCTCAACGGCATCATCAGCTTCATCACGATTGACGGCGCACCGTTGACGATGGAGCGCATGGCCGGCTGGGTCTTTTCGCCCATCGCCTGGCTCATGGGTGTGCCCTGGAACGAGGCCACCGAGGTGGGCACGCTGCTGGGCATCAAGACTGTGCTCAACGAATTCATCGCCTACCTGCGACTGCAGGATCTGCCACCCAACACCTTGTCCGAGCACAGTAAGCTGATCGCGCTGTACGCGGTCTGCGGCTTCGCCAATCTGTCGAGCGTGGGTATCCAGATCTCCGGCATCGGCGCCATGGCGCCCGAGCGCCGCCCCGATCTCATCGCCCTGGGTTTTCGCGCGCTGGTCGCCGCGACACTGGCGTCCTGCATGTGCGGCGCCGTGGTTGGCATCGTGACTTTGTTCTGATCGTTATTGGTTCGGGCACATGGCAAAGCTGTACTTCTACTACTCGACCATGAACGCGGGAAAATCAACCGCGTTACTGCAGGCCAGTCACAACTACGAAGAACGCGGCATGCGCACGCTGCTGTACACCGCGCAGCTCGACTCGCGCCAGGGCGGCCGGATTCACTCGCGCATCGGCATCGAGCGCGAGGCGCGCCATTTTCATCCGGGCTCCGACCTGCGGGCGGAGATCGCCGCCGAACACGCGCGCGACCCGCTGGCCTGCGTACTGATCGACGAATCGCAGTTCCTCACGCCGCAGCAGGTGAAACAGCTCGGCGCCACCGTCGATGAGCTGAACGTTCCCGTGCTCTGTTATGGATTGCGCACCGACTTTCGCGGCGAACTATTCGCGGGGAGCGCGCAGCTCCTGGCGTGGGCAGACAACCTGGTCGAGATCAAGACCATCTGCCATTGCGGACGCAAGGCCATCATGGTGGTGCGTGTCAAGGCAGATGGCTCGGTCGAACGCGAGGGCGAGCAGATCGAGATCGGCGGCAACGAGCGTTACGTTTCGCTGTGTCGCAGGCATTTTTCGCAAGCTCTTGCCGGGGCGAAGATTCCGGGCTGACGTCCCCGGACGGTGCGCGCGATTTGCACAGCGCACTGATGTTGCGCACGCGCCGCACAGTGGACTTTGCGGGTTGTAACTCGCTCGTCATGCCATTAACGTGTAGTGCATAAATCACGCAGTGCCGCACAGATGGCCGCGTACAAAACCGGAGACAGCCATGCGTAAACTGCACGGAGCGATGTTGCTTCAATTCCACAGGCATTTTTTTGTCGCGACTGCCTTGTTAGGCGCGGGGCTGTCGTCGAGCGCGTTCGCGCAGTCCACTGGCACCGAAGCCATTGAAGAGAGCATGAGCGAGGTGGTGGTCTCCGCCACGCGCGTCCGGCAGATCGGCATCGTGGGCGACCAGACGGCGCCGAAGTCGCGCATCACGCTGACCAATGAATACCTGGCGAAGCAGCCCCCGGGACAGACCGTGTTCCAGGCCATCAATCAGCTTCCCGGCGTGAACTTCACCAACACCGACCCGTATGGCACCTCGGGCGGCAACCTGCGCATCCGCGGATTCGACGGCTCGCGCGTCTCGGTGACCTTCGACGGCGTGCCGCTCAACGACTCCGGCAACTACGCCCTGTTCACCAACCAGATGCTCGATCCCGAACTGGTCGATCGCGTCGACGTGAACCTCGGCACCACGGACGTGGACAGTCCGACCGCCTCGGCCACCGGCGGTACGGTCGCGTACCGCACCAGGAAACCGACCGACGACTTCTCCAGCGAGCTGGTGCTCTCGGCAGGCGATCACAACTACCAGCGCGGCTTCCTGCGGGTCGACACGGGCGAGTGGAGCGATTGGGGCACCAAGGCGTTCCTCGCTTTCTCGTACCAGAACTATGACAAGTTCAAGGGTCCGGGCGAACTCGAGAAGAAGCAGGCCAACGCCGTCATCCGCCAGGATTTCGAGAACGGCAACTTCATCTCGGTGGGGCTGCACTACAACGAGAACCGCAACGCGTTCTATCGCACGGCGAGCCTGGCCTCCTTCAATGCCTATGGTCGCGACTACGACAACCTGGTGTCATGCACCCGCGATGAGCCGACCTTTCAGACGGTTGCCCCGGGAGACAACGAGGGTTTCACACCGCCGCCGCCCGCGCCGCTGCCACCCACGCCGCTTTTCACGGACAACCTGGCCTACCCGGGCAGTTGCACCAACTACTATGGTGTACGCATCAATCCTTCGGACACGGGCAACGTGCGCATCCAATCGCTCTGGAATCTGAGCGACAACCTGCGGCTCACTTTCGACCCCTCTTACCAGTATGTGCTTGCAAACGGCGGCGGTACCTCGACCATTCTCGAGACGCCGACTGGCGCCGATATCCGTCCGCTCGGCAATGCCAACGTCACGGGCTTCGACCTGAACGGCGACGGTGACGTCCTCGACACTGTGCGCTTCTATTCGCCCAACAACACCAATACCAATCGCGTGGGGGCAACCGCGTCGCTGATCTGGGATATCAACGAAGACAACCGCGCCCGCTTCGCCTACACCTACGATCACGCGAAACATCGCCAGACCGCGCAGTGGGGCAACATCCTCGGCGAAGGCCCGGTCGAGAACGTTTTCGGAGGCCGGGAGGGCCAACAGGTTCTTGCCGCAGACGGCGATATCATCCGCGGACGCGACCGCTATTCGGTCGCCGAGCTCAATCAGTTCTCACTCGAGTGGCGCGGCCAGTTCCTGGAAGACGCGTTCACCGCGACCGTCGGCGTGCGCGCGCCCTACTTCAAACGCGAGTTGAACCAGTACTGCTATACGCCCGATGGCGGCACCGGCAACTCGGGCAACATCGGCAACGCCGGCGGCACCCTGTGCACTTCGCGCGTGCCCAACTTCACGTACCCCAATGGCAACGTGGGTTTCCAGGGAAACAATCCAATGGGCGTGCAGTTCGTCGCGCCTTTCAGCGACGAGGTCAAGTTCGACGACATCCTGCCGAACGTGGGCCTGAGCTGGAATCCCACCGACAGTCAACAGCTCTATCTTTCGTACGCGGAAGGCCTGTCGGCGCCGCGCACGGACAACCTGTATTCGGTTGGCCGCCAGCCGGATGGCAGCGTCGGCCGCCCGCTGCCGGAGTCGGAGACCACGAAGTCTTATGACCTCGGATGGCGCCTGAATCACCCGAAGACCATTGCCTCAGTGGCGCTGTATCACATCGACTACACGAACCGCATCGTGTCCACCTTTGATTCGTCGCTCGGATTCAGCGTCGACCGCAACGTCGGCGATGTGAAGGTGGATGGCGTCGATATGCAGTTCGGCCATCGCTTCGGTGAGTTGTTTGCCCTCACCGCCTCGGCGTCCTACAACGACAGTGAACTGCAGGACGACGTCCCGACGGCCGTGGGGCCCCTCCCGACCGCCGGCAAGACGCTGGTCGAGACGCCGCAGTGGATGTTCACGGCGCGGGCCGACATGGACGTGACTCCGGACCTGAAGGTCGGCCTGCAGGGCAAGAAGGTGGACGACCGATTCGGCACCGATCTCAACAATGAAATCGCGCCGGGCTACACGGTGTTCGATCTCGACGTGAACTACGGCTTCAAGTTCAGAGGCGTCGAGCGGGCTGAGATCCAGCTCAACATCACCAACCTGCTCGACGAGGAGTACTACGGCAATATCAGCTCGGGAACGGGCGCCGGGACCTCGGTCGGCTTCTACTCGATCGGTGCACCGCGCACCATCATGGGATCGGTGCGGTTCGACTTCTGACGCGGACGCCGCATGCGCGGCCGTCTCGTTTTGTTGACACTGCTGGCGGCGGGCCCGGTGCCCGCTGCCGCGCCTCCGCCTGACGCGGCCTCGCCGCCTACGGTGCGCATCGCGACCTTCAACGCCAGCCTCAATCGCGCCTCGGCGGGCGAATTGCTGCGCGATCTTTCCACGCCGGACAACGCGCAGGCGCGCGCGGTGGCGGAAATCATCCAGCGCGTGCGTCCCGACATCCTGCTGCTGCAGGAGTTCGACTACGACGACGCCGGCGCATCCCTCGCGGCCTTCAAGGCTAACTACCTTGGCCGCACCCAGAACAACCAGGCACCGCTGGATTTCCCGTATACCTTCTTCACCGAGTCAAACACGGGCATTCCCTCCGGATTCGATCTCGACCACGACGGGCGCGTGGCGGGCGGTGGCGACGCGCTGGGTTTTGGCGAATTCCCGGGTCAGTACGCCATGGTGCTGCTGTCGCGATTCCCCATCGACGCGGCCCGCGTGCGCACCTTTCGCAAGTTCTTGTGGCGCGACATGCCCGGCGCCCTACTGCCCGACGATCCGGCAACGCCCGCCGCCGCGGACTGGTATTCACCGCAGGAGCTCGCCGTGCTGCCGCTGTCGTCGAAGAATCACTGGGACGTGCCGGTGAAGATCGACATGCGCACCGTGCACCTGCTCATCAGCCATCCGACGCCACCGTCATTCGACGGACCCGAGGACCGCAATGGCCGGCGCAATCACGACGAAGTCTGCTTCTGGCGTGACTACATCACGCGCGGCGCCAACGGCTACATCCGTGATGACCGCGGCCGGCGTGGCGGCCTCGGCGACGATGCCTTCCTCATCATGGGTGACCTGAATTCCGATCCCGTGGACGGCGGCAGCCTGCACGACGCGATCGCAGAATTGCTGGCGCATCCACGCATCGCCGCCATCCCCGCGCCGCAAAGCGCGGGTGCGCTCGAGGCGAGTTCGCTGCAGGCCGGCGCCAATGCCGCCCAGCGCGGCGATGCGCGCAACGACACGGCGGACTTCAATGATCGTTCGCCCGGAAATCTGCGCGCCGACTACCTGTTGCCGGCAAAGACACTCAGGGTCTGTGGCGCCGGCGTCTTCTGGCCCCTGAAGTCCGACCCGTTGTCGAAGCTGGTGGACGGTGAAGGCTCATCGCCGCCCAGCTCGGATCACCGGCTGGTGTGGCTGGACATCAGTCCAGGCGCAGCTCGGTGCCCACCGGGCAGTGATCCGACAACCAGTGCGTCTTCGCATCCTGGTCATTGAAGACCACGCGCACGAAGGATTTCTTCAGCACGCTCCGGGCGAGGTCACGACCCAGCAGGATGTTGTCGATGTACTCGCGATATTCACTGTCCCGGGTGCAGGGAATGAATTTCTCGCGACCCGTGACGTCGGTCAGTTTCGCGGCCGGTGGATCGCCGTCGTCGATCCCGGCGTAGAAATTCAGCGGCCGGCCCTGGGCATCCCGTGCCGGCCCCTTCTCGAGAGTGAAACGGCGATTGAAATCCCCGAGCAGGCCGAATCTGTGGCCGGCGCGCGCCTCTTGCTCGATCCACGCTTTCAGCGGCGCAATCTGGCGCGAGAGCAATTCGCAGTTGCGGCCTTCGGCGGTCAGTGGACCCACGGGACAGCCCGACTTCAGGTGCACCGACATCAAGCGGAATTCCTGGCGCGTTCCGGGAAAGAAGGTCGCGACGACACCGCGACGCACCGCGTTGTCGATCGACAGCGGCTGGTATTCGCTTTCGCAGCGGTACGGCAGGCCGCGCCGGATCGCGAAGCCATTCTTCTGTGTATGCGCCCGAGTCGAGAAGCAGAAGTCATAACCCGGAAACACCTGCGCCGCTGCTTCCGGCCCGTCAACTTCCTGCAGCGCCACGATATCGGCAGCCAGCGTCGCCGCGTAGTGGCGCAGCGAGGCAAAATCACCCGAGGTCCTCGGCGCGTGGTGCGTGATCGCACACGGCAGCGTGCGATCGTCGCCACCCACCATGCCTCCCTGCTCGGCGCAGTCATTGGCGAGCGCCCGGTGGGTCTCGGGCGTCATGAGGTACTCGATGTTCCAGCTCGCGATGCGCACGCGCGCGGCGCCGTCCTTCCAGGGCCCGCCGCCCGGCAGGTCCAGCACCGGTGACTCTATGCGCAGGCCGTCGTACTTGTCCCCGAGCGTGGGATAGGGGTTGATCCAGGATCCATAGATCGGATTCGGGAGCACGAACCAGCTCACGCCGAAGCGCGGTTCGAGGCGTTCGCGATCGCCGGCAAAGACTCTCGGATCGACGAAGTCGCCGAGATCGTCGCCGACCATCGCTATGATCCGATAGTTAGCCCCGATGAAGGCGCGGCGCAGGGACTTGAGGCTGTTGTTCCACTCCGGCCGTTCGCCACGCAACAGCAGGCGTTGCGGATCGGGGCGCGGGTCGATGCCGAGCGCCACCAGGTTGCGCATGGTCGCGGTCTTGGCCGGGCACGGGTCGGTGGAGGTGGGTGGCGGCGAGGCGCAATCGCGGTTGGACACGTAGAACACGGTGTGTCCAAGGCGGCGCGCGGCCGCAATGAATTCGCGTGCGCCGGGAATCGCATCTGCTTCTCCCGCGCCTACCCACTCGCCCCAGCTCTTCGCGTCATAGATCGCGTGATCGTGCAGCAGCCGCGCCTGGTACACGGTGTTGTCGAGCACGGTTTCGTCGAGGTCGAGCACCACGGCGGTGGGCATGCGCGCCAGCACGTCGGGCGCAATGCCCTGCTGCTCGAGCGACGCGCTGCCCGGTGCAGGCGCCGCTATCTGCTGGGCCGCGAGCCGATAGGTCTGTTCAGCAATAGCCCGGAATTCCGGCGCGCGCTGCATCCACAATGTTGCCCCGACCTGCTCGCGACCTTCCCAGTCCTGCGCGCTCGCCACCGCGAGCAGCGAACACGACAGGACCGCCGCGATCGGGCCTTTCCAGCCTCGCGCCATGAAACCTCCGGCATCAGAAGGGGTGCTTCGGCGCCAGAATATTTCAGAAGCGGAAAAAAGAGTACTAGCCGGTTTCGGCCAGCGAATCGGTCTGCCAGTTGGTGTCGAGCAGATCGAGCGGCTCGACGCGCAGGAAACGCAGCGCATCTGCGGCGCTGCAGGGCTTGGCGAACAGGAACCCCTGCGCAAGAGCACAGCCCATGTTGCGCAGGATCTCGAGCTGCTGCCAGGACTCGATTCCCTCGGCAACCACCTGGATATTGAGGCTGCGCGCCATGGCCACGACGGCGCTGACGATGGCGTGGTCGGAAGGATCGGTGACGATGTCGCGCACGAACTTGCGATCGATCTTGAGCGCGTCGACGCGCCAGCGCTTCAGGTAGGACAGCGAGGAGTAACCGGTACCGAAGTCGTCAATGGCGATCTTCACACCAAGGTCGCGCAGTGATGCGAGCGCATCCTCGCGGAAATCACCCGTGCGCGATTCGAACAGAGAACCCTCGGTGAGCTCCAGGGCCAGGAGCTGCGGCCCGAAGCGGTACTTTTCCATGGCCTGCTGCACGACCTCGCGCAGGCGAGTCCTCTCGAGCTGCACCGCGGAGACGTTCATACTCACCGGCACCAGGTGTGCCCCCTCCTCGCGCCACGCGCTGATGTCGCGGCCTATCTGGTCGAGCACGAACTGCCCGATCGGAATGATGAGCCCGGTTTCCTCTGCCACACCGATGAAGCGCTCGGGCAGGGAGAATCCCTGCGTCGGGTGTTTCCAGCGCAGCAGCGCCTCGAGACCGGCGACGCGCCGGGTGTGGATGTCGATGATGGGTTGATAGTGCACCACGAACTGCTGCAGCTTGAGGCTGGCCCGCAACGACGATTCGATGGCCACGCGCTCCTTGAGCGCACGATCCATCTGTGGCGAGAACACCTGGAAATTGTTGCGGCCGAGGTCCTTGGCCTGGTACATCGCCGTGTCCGAATGCTTGAGCAGTTCGACCATGGTCGCGCCATCGCGTGGAAACATGCTGACGCCGATGCTGACGGTGGCGACCAGCGCGCGGCCATCGATCATCACGGGCGCGGACAGCACTTCGTTGATACGCGTCGCCGCGACGGCAACCTCGTCGGGGGCGTTCACGCGATGCAGCACCACGACGAACTCGTCGCCGCCCATGCGAACGACGATATCTGCGGGTCGCACCGCCGCGCGCACGCGCCTGGCAATCTCCTGGAGCAGCTTGTCGCCGACTTCGTGACCACGCGAATCGTTGATGTGCTTGAAGCGGTCGAGATCGAGGAACAGTACCGCGAGCATCTGCCGTGACTCCTGGCAGCGCGCGATCGCCTCGGGCAGATGCGCCTGCAGGAACAGCCGGTTCGGCAACCCGGTCAGGTGATCGTGATTGGCGAGCTTGTCGAGGCGTTGCTGGTTGGCGAGCAGCTGGCTCTGGGCCTTCTTTCGCTCGGACAGGTCGCGCATCAGGTAGGACACCAGGCGCCGATCGCTGGACTCGATGGGTACGCAGCTCACCTCGACGTCCATCTGCCGGCCGTCCTTGAGCCATTGCACGAGTTCGATCCCGCGGCTGGGCTCGACCCGCGCCAGCGTCGCGATGACCGGATCCTGAGAGTCGTTGGGACCGCGCAGCACGGACAGGATCGAGCGGCCACGGAGCTCTTCCAACGCGAAGCCCAACTGCTCCTGCACCGCCGGATTGGCATCGATGATTTCGCCGGTGCGCGCGTCGGCGACCAGCAGGCCGTCCTGTGCCTGCTCGATGATGGCGCGATAGCGCGACTCGAGTGCCAGGCGGTCGGCATTCAGGCGGCGCGAGCGCGCCACCAGCAGCAAGGCGACGATGGTGAAGCCCACGACCAGCAGGCCGAGCAGGATGGTCTGGTAGAGCGTGGTGCGCGTGGCCTGCGCGGAGGCGCTGCGCGGAATTTCGAGTTGCAGCAGCCAGACAGGCGATCCCGCCTGGTCCCGCAGGATCAGGTAGCCATTGATGTGACTGCGGCCGCCCACGCGCGTCAGCAAGTTGGAGCTGAGCTGCGAACTGCGCACCCATTCGCGCACGTCATCCGGAATTCCCGCTCGATCGAGAGTCGCCACCGGGTAGCCGGCCACCGGCCACGGAGAAAAGTGGCCCACGCGGTCGACCACCGCGGGCGTGAAAGCACGTGTGAATGCGATCCAGCCCTGCGGCTGACCGGCGCCGGTGCTGTCGTACACCGGGCGCACGGCGAACAGGGCCGGTCCGCGGGCGCGTTGCACGATGCCGCGCACGCCGTCGCCGATGCCATTGAGCTGGCCGGAGGTGACGCCCTGTTTGACGGCGGCCAGCAGATCGGCGTCCGGGGGAATCTCGTATTCCTGCGTCGTCGTCGCGTCGATGGCGAACGAGGCGCGCGTCTCCAGGCTCCGATCCAGCAGCAGCAGGCTGTCGACGTCGAGTCGCACCAGCGCGGCGACATTTGCCGAGCCGCTGAAATATTCAGACCGGGCGCCGCGGACGAAGTCGGCCGTTTCGGTGGAAATGGCGTAGTCACCCAGGGCGGAGTGCAGGTCGGTCAGTTCGGTTTCGAAGCCGCGTTCGAGCTGCCGGCTCTGCATGTCCACGTCGCGCGATTCGATGTCCGCGACATTGCCCAGCCATCCACGCTGCGACCAGCCGTAGAACACGACGAGAATGATGGCGACCACCGCGCCTATCAGGGGCAGCGGCGATTGCCGGATCCCGTCTTTGCCTTCGGGAACTACGTTGCGCGACATAACGTGAACTGCGTCACGTGCAGAAAATGGCCACGCCGCAGTGTGCAACGCACCGATTCCGCGCCCCACTACATTGCGCACACTTCTGTAATTGTTCGGTGCCTGGCCCCGTGGCCGGGACGGCCGGAGCCCTTCCGAGGGCCTGGCAGCGCAGCTCCCAGAACCTGTTGATGGCTTCCCAGGAGGCGTTTTCCCGGCGAGAATGACACCGGTTACCTCAACGGCGCGAACCGCAGCCGGCGAGCGGATTCGATTGCGGCCACGAAGGCCACTCCGCGAGAATGCCGCCCTCTTCCGTCCAGCCGTATGCGCCACCTTCCCGGAGAACGTCGATGAACAAGGATCGAATGACCGTGCTCGCCGCGATGATGGACCAGGGCGTCATCCCGGTTTTCTATCACCCCGACGTGGATGTCTGTCAGAAGGTCATCCAGGCCTGCGCCAACGGCGGCGCCAAGTGCATCGAGTTCACCAACCGCGGCGATTTTGCCAGCCACGTGTTCTTCGAGGTGACGCGGCATTTCGACAAGGCCGATCCCTCGGTGATCATGGGCGTGGGCTCGATCGTCGATGCTCCCACCGCCGGCATCTACATCGCCAACGGCGCGAAATTCGTCGTCGGCCCGATTCTCAATGCGGACGTCGCCAAGGTCTGCAATCGGCGCTGCATTCCTTATTCGCCCGGCTGCGGCTCGGCCAGCGAAATCTCGTATGCACACGAACTGGGCTGCGAAATCGTCAAGGTGTTCCCCGGCAGTTCCGTCGGCGGACCGGAGTTCGTGAAGAACGTGCTCGGACCCATGCCGTGGACACGCATCATGCCGACCGGTGGCGTCGAGCCCACCGAGGAATCGCTGCGCAAGTGGTACGGCGCGGGCATCGTGGCCTGCGGCATCGGCAGCAATCTCATTACCAAGGAACTGCTCGCCAAGCAGGACTACGCGGGCATCGAAGCGCGCGTGCGCGACACCGTGAAACTCATCAAGACGATTCGCCAGAAATAAAGAGAATCAGTAATGACTGACCCACTCCATAAAGACAATATTCTGAAGATTCGTGCTGCAGGCGAAACGCGCTGGGACTGCGCTTCGTTCGGCGAGGTCATGCTGCGATTCGATCCGGGCTTCGGCCGCGTGCGCAATGCACGCAGCTTCCAGGTGTGGGAAGGCGGCGGCGAATACAACGTGGCGCGCGCCATGCGCAAGTGCTGGGGCAAACGTGCCACCGCGATCACTGCACTGCCAGTCAATGATCTCGGCTGGCTGGTCGAAGACCTCATGATGCAAGGTGGAGTCGATACCTCGAAAATCATCTGGCGCGAGTTTGATGGCCTGGGACGCAACACGCGCGTCGGCCTCAACTTCACCGAGAAAGGCTTCGGCATCCGCGCCGCGCTCGGCTGCTCGGATCGTGGCCACTCGGCCGCCTCGCAGATCAGACCCGGCGAAGTGAACTGGGAAAAGATCTTCGGCGAAGAAGGCGTGCGCTGGTTTCACACCGGCGGCATTTTTGCCGCGCTGGCGCCCAATACGTCCGAAGCTGTCATCGAAGCGGTGGAGATCGCGAGAAAATACGGAACGATCGTCTCGTATGACCTGAATTACCGCGCCTCGCTCTGGAAGAGCCAGGGTGGCAAGGAGGGCGCGCAGAAGATCAATCGCAACATCGCGAAGTACGTCGACGTGATGATCGGCAACGAGGAAGACTTCACGGCCTGCCTTGGCTTCGAAGTGGAAGGCCTCGACGAACATATCTCGGCCATCGACCCGGCCAACTTCAAGAAGATGATCCAGACCGCGGTCAAGCAGTTCCCCAACTTCAAGGTCGCGGCGACGACGCTGCGCAACGCGAAGACGGCGACCTTCAATGACTGGTCGGCGATTGTTTACGCGGGCGGCCAGTTCTACCAGTCGATGATGCGCGAAGACCTCGAAATCTACGATCGCGTGGGCGGCGGCGACGGATTCGCTTCCGGTCTGGCGTACGGCTTCATGGAGGGCAAGGGCCCACAGGCCGCGGTGGAATACGGCGCGGCCCATGGCGCGCTCGCGATGACCACGCCGGGCGACACCTCCATGGTCAACGTCAAGGAAGTCGAGGCCGTCATGAAGGGCAAGGGCGCGCGTGTGATCCGATGAAGCGTCGCGAGGTCCTGCCGCTCATCGCCGGCGCAGCGGGCATCGTGACCGGCGCGAAAGTCGCGGCCGCAGAGAAATCGCCCGCGGCACCCGAGCTCCGGCGCGTTTCATACCAGAGCGCACGCACCGGGAAGGAGCGCGACTACTTTGTCTACCTGCCTCCCGGCCATGCGAAAAAGAAAAACTGGCCGGTGATGCTCTTTCTGCATGGCGATGGCGAACGCGGCGACGGCAAGAGCGAACTCGACTACGTGCTCACACATGGCCCGCTGTTCGAGGCCTGGTGCCAGAAACGAGACCTGCCATTCGTCATCATTTCGCCGCAGCTGCCGATGTTTGGACGCGGCGAACAGCCCTACATCAAGATGCGCACGCCAGCCTCGATCCCGGCACGCCGCGCCGAGGGCATCAATCCGCGGCCCAACACGGTCACCGGCGACATTCGCCTGTCCGAGCCCATGAGCGGCAAGACCCCGGATGACAGGCTGCCGGATGGCCCAAGGGGACTCACCGAGGGCTGGTACGAAATCGAGGACGAACTCATCGGCATGGTGGATCGCACGGTGGCTTCGTTCAAAGGTGATCCGAAGCGCGTGTACCTGACCGGCCTCTCCTATGGCGGTTTCGGTTGCTGGTATCTCGCCGCGCACCACGCGGACAAATTCGCGGCGGTGGCGCCGATTGTCGGTTACGGGCACCCGGACGACGCCGCGCCCATTGCAGCCGCCAAACTACCCTTGTGGGTGTTTGCCGGCGGGCGCGACCCGGTAGTTCCGCTGCGGTACTTCTACCCAGTGCTCAACCGTCTCGAAGCCCTCGGCCATCCCGAGGTGCGCTTCACGAACCATGAAGACCTCGGGCATTTCACCTGGGTGCGGGTCTACGAAGGTGAGGACCTGTACGCATGGTTCCTCAGGCAGTCCCGCGCCTGAGTGGGCCTCAGGCCCGCGAATTTGTTCTCTCAGCCCGGCAACCGAGTGCGCCGCGGCATGGAGGCATAGAGGAGCGCGACGCCGATGAGGCCGAATCCCACCGCGGCCAGCACCGCCTGCAGGGCGCCGCTGAATTTCACGATGTTGACGATGAATTCCCATCGATGCGTTACCAGAGTCAGCAGCCAGGCGGCGAGTGCAAGGATCGCCACGCCGGCCACGATCAGGCCGCGGTGCAGGCGCGACGTGTCGAAGCTGCTGTCGACCTTCACCTGCTCGAACTTTCCCTTGAACCAGAACCAGAAGATGGCAAGGCTCGCGACGTGCATGACGCCCGCGAGCAGGAAGGCGACCTGCTGCCTGTGGGTCCATTCCACCGCCAGACCGACCAGCAGCGTCATGAACATGCCGCCGATGCCGCCGCCCGTCGCACCGAGACCCACGACGGAGCCGGATATTCTCTGGGGAAAGAGATCCGTGGCGTTGGTGAACAGGTTCGCCGACCAGGCCTGGTGGCACG
>Ga0207691_10001117_pt1 | contig 26704 bp, 20 predicted proteins | sample KBSM13metaG_FD_184327 | JGI IMG/M metagenome (GOLD analysis project Ga0207691, IMG submission 184327) | Miscanthus rhizosphere microbial communities from Kellogg Biological Station, Michigan, USA - KBS M1-3 metaG (SPAdes) (version 2) | ecosystem: Host-associated > Plants > Roots > Rhizosphere >...
CCCGTCAACGATTCGCCACCCGAAGCTTGCTGTTCGGCCTCGATCTCACACCCGTCGCACCACTGGCATTCTCGTCGCCGCCGGCTCGCTCGGCGCGCTCGCGGTCGCGTGCGACAGGCTAGCCGCCCCGTCCCGCGATACAGTGGCGACGGCTACCGTCGCTACCGCATCGCCAATGATCGCGCGGCAGAATGAAGCAGCCGGCGCAGCGCCCGCTCGTGCGTTCGTGACCTTGAGCAAGACTGCCGCCGACGAGAAGCAGGTCGCCTCGGCGCAGCCCGAGGCGGCATTCGCCGCGACCGGGACGGGTACCGCAATGCCTGCGGCGAGCACAGTCTCGTTCGCAACCACAGCGGGCGCGATGATCATTCGCACCGGCACCGCCGGCATCGAGGTCGACTCGCTCGATACAGCCATCGCGCGCGTGCGTACGCTCGCCCTGCGCGTCAACGGCTTCGTCGCGAACACCACGGTCCAGGGCGGACGAGATCAACTGAGGTCCGCCTCACTCGAGCTCAAGATCCCATCCGAGCGGTTCGACGACGCGCTCGCGGGCCTCTCACCGATCGGCAAGGTCGAGTCGGTGAACGTCAGCGCCGAGGACGTGGGCGAGGAGTACGTGGACATCGCCGCTCGTGTCGAGAACGCGCATCGACTCGAGGCACGCATCATCGACCTGCTCGCCAACCGGACCGGGAAATTGCAGGACGTGCTGTCGGTGGAGCACGAGCTGGCGCGCGTGCGCGAGGAGATCGAGCGCTACGAGGGCCGAATGCGCTATCTGAAAACGCGCGCCTCGGTGAGCACCCTCACGATCGCGGTACATGAGCGCGCGCCGGTGATCGTCCCGGTGGCGGGAGACGGGCCGATATTCATGGCATTCCGGCAGGCGTGGGAGAACTTCATCGGCGTGGTCGCAGGCTTCGTGGCCAGCCTCGGAATTCTGATCCCGTTAGGGGCATTGGTCTTCGTCGCCTGGCTGGGCGTTAGGCGGCGGGTCGTGCCGGCTCTGCGGCAGCTTGCCCGACCCGAACCGACGAGCACCACCGGGGCATCAGGCGATTGAAGGAACATCGACGACGACTCGGAGCCGCCGAGCGTATGGACCGTCCTCCAGGGCGTTAGGTCTTGCTGGCGACGAGCGACCGCGGACCGTAGCTTCGACACTCCTCTCACGTCGCGGATAGGAGTCGATATGCTGCGCATTGGCCTCGCCTCGATTGCCGCCTTGCTCCTCGCCAGCGTCGCGGTGGCGCAGGAGAGCGCGCTACTGGTGCAGGAACCAGCGCTCAGCGCGACGGACATCTGCTTCACCTTCGCCGGTGACATCTGGGTCGTTCCGCGCGCTGGCGGCTCAGCACGGCGGCTGACTGCCTCCCCGAATGTGGATTCGGGGTGCCGTTTCTCTCCCGACGGCCGATGGGTCGCGTATACGTCCGCGGCCAACAGCACAGCGGACATCTACATCGTTCCATCGAACAGCAACGCGGATGTATACGTGATCCCGACGGCCGGCGGCGTGCCCAAGCGTCTGACCTACCATGCGGCGGCTGACCGCGTGCGCGGATGGACACCTGACGGCAAAGTGATGTTCATGTCCGACCGTGACGGAATCGCACTCACGCAAGCCGGCGGCGCGCCACGCCTGTTCGTGCAGCCCGTCGACAGCGTCACGGCGACCACCATCGATCTTCCGAGTGCGTGGGATGGCGCGCTCAGCCCCGATGGGAAGCGCCTTGCCTACATGCCATACCCGACCGCGAACCAGATCTGGAAACGCTACCGTGGCGGTCGCACGACGCCGATCTGGATCGCAACGCTCGCCGACGCGGCGATTGAAAAGGTACCCCGCGAAAATTCGACGGATCAGCGGCCGATGTGGGTCGGCGATACCGTGTTCTTCATCTCGGATCGCGACGGATCGGCGACGCTCTACGCCTACGACACGCGGTCGAAGCGCGTCGCGCGTCGCGTCGACAACAACGGCCTCGACATTAAGTCTGCATCCGCAGGACCGGGCGGCATCGTCTACGAACAGTTCGGCGGAATTCATCTCTACGACGTCGCGACCGGCAAGCACACGCCGGTACCGATCCGCCTGAACGGTGAGTTGACCGAGGCGTTGCCTCATTGGGTAAGCGTGAGCGACAGGCTGCAGCATCCGGCGCTCTCGCCGAGTGGCGTGCGCGCTGCGTTCGAAGCACGCGGGGAGATCGTGACGGTCCCGGCCAAGAAAGGCGACGCACGCGATGTCACGCGAACGGTCGGAGCGACGGAGCGAAGCCCAAGCTGGTCGCCGGACGGCCAGACGCTCGCGTACTTCTCCGACGCCGGCGGTGCGTATCACCTCGAGCTGCGCGGGCAGACCGGGATGGGCGAGCCGCGCACGATCAAGCTCGGCGACGACGACACGTATTACTCGGGCGCCGTTTGGTCGCCGGACGGGAAGCGCATTGCCTACAGCACGTCGCGCGGCGAGCTCTGGTACGCCACGCTCGCGACCGGAAAAGTCACGCGCGTCGACGCGGACCCGCTTGGTCCACAATTCGGCGACGGCGGGTTTCCCGTCTCGTGGTCGCCCGACTCTCGGTGGCTGGCCTACGCCCGATCGATCAAGAATCGGCTCGGCGCGGTCTTCGTGTACGACGTCGAGCGCGGCGGGTCGACGCAAATGACCGATGGGCTGAGCGACGCCCGCACACCGGCGTTCGACGCGACCGGGAAGTATCTCTACTTCGCCGCGAGCACCGATGCCGGCCCCGCGTCCGACTTCAGCATGATGACGTTCGACCACCCGATCACGCGCAGTGTGTACGCAATCGTGCTGCGGAAAGACCTGCCCTCACCACTCGCGCCGGAGAGTGACGAAGAACGCGCGAAGGGCGACAGTGCGGCCAAGAGCAGCGCGAAAGCCGCGGCGGGTGATGTGGCGGGCGCGAAGGCGGCGAAGCCTAACAAGGAAGCGGAGGCACCGGTCGCCGCACCCGAACCGGTGCGCATCGAGGCCGACGACATCGACCAGCGCACCGTCGCACTGCCGATTCCGCCGCGGAATTACGTCACTGTGCTGCCGGGCAAGGGGGGCATCCTCGTACTGGCCGAGGCGCCGCTCGTGCCCGTGGACCTACAAGAGAATGCCCCCTCGAGCCTAACGCTCCACAAATTCGACCTGGCTGAACGGAAGACGGGTCAGATCATCAGCGACGTCACGGAATTCGATCTCGCGCGAAACGGCGAGAAGCTGCTGTTCAAACAGAAGGACCAGTGGACGATCGCGTCGCTCGAGGAACCAATCAAGCCCGGCGAGGGCGCCCTCAACACCGCCAACATTCAGGTCGCGACCGACCCTCGTGCGGAGTGGGCAGAGATGTACCACGAGGCGTTCCGTCTCCAGCGGGCGTTTTTCTACGACCCGAACTACCACGGCCTGGACCTCGCCGCGACCGAGCGCTTCTACTCGCGCTATCTCGACGGACTCGGAAGCCGTGCGGACCTGGACTATCTGTTCGCGGAGATCTTCGGCAACCTGACGGTCGGTCACTTGTTCGTGTTTGCGCCCGACGCGGCGCCGGGCACGGCGCCAAGGAATGGGCTGCTCGGTGCGGACTATACGGCCGACCGGGGCCGCTGGCGGATCGCGAAGGTGTACGCGGGCGAGAGCTGGAACCCGCAGTTCCGAGCGCCGCTTACACAGCCGGGCGTGAATGTCCGAGCCGGCGAGTACCTGCTCGCGGTCGACGGCAAGGACCTTCGCGCATCGGAGAGCGTCGATCAGGCGCTCGAGGGGATGGCCGACAAGTCTGTACTGCTTCGGGTTGGGCCAACCGCCGACGGAGCTGGCGCGCGAGAAGTCACGGTCGTTCCGCTTTCGAGTGAGCGGATGCTCCGGCACCTCGCTTGGATCGACAATAATCGGCGCACGGTGGACAAGCTCTCTGGCGGGAAGCTCGCCTACATCTATGTCCCCAACACGGCGAACGAGGGATATACGCGGTTCAACCGCTACTTCTTCGCTCAACAGGACAAGCTCGGCGCTGTCATCGACGAGCGATTCAACGGTGGCGGCAACATTGCCGACTACATGATCGAGTATCTCCGCCGTGACGCGCCGTTCAACTACGTGACGGCGCGCCACGGCGAGGACATGCCCGTCCCAGCCGGCGCGATCTACGGTCCAAAGGCGATGCTGATCAACGAGTACGCGGGCTCGGGCGGTGATGAACTCCCGTGGTTGTTCCGGCGCTTCAAGGTCGGGCCGCTCGTCGGCAAGCGCACGTGGGGCGGCCTTGTCGGGATTGGGGGCTACCCGACGCTCATGGACGGCGGCGGAGTGACAGCCCCGCGTGTCGCGCTGTGGACTCCGGAGAGTGACTACGCCGTGGAGAACAAGGGCGTGGCACCAGACGTTGAGATCGATCTCGAGCCGGCTGCGTGGCGTGCGGGGCACGACTCACAGCTCGAGAAAGCGGTCGCTGTCGTCATGGCGGAGCTGGCAAAGCGACCGCCCGCGACGGCGAAGCGGCCGGCCTTCCCCACATGGGCGAAGACGGCCGCCTCGACGCCGGACCGCTGATCGCGTTAGGCTGCCGTCGAGACAACGACTGTGACGTCAGGTCGCCCACGTCCTCGTCGCGGACGTGGGCGACGTCGGCATCACTTGATCGGGAACGGGTCGTGCCCGATCACGTCGTGGGCAAGCACCCAGTCGGACACCTGACGTCCGATCGTTAGGCCCGCGTCCATGTCGAACCGATAGTGAATGCCGCCGTAGATCCGCGAGATACCCGCTTCCTCCGCACGCCCCCAAAGCTCGTCGGCTCGACTCGGGAATAACGCGCCGAGCACCGCCATCGACGTGCCAGTCACGGCCGCGTGATTCGACGGATAGGACGGATGGTTCGGCAACCCGATCGCGAGCTTGATGCCTGAATCCGCCATCGACGGCCGCAGCAGCCAATACGTGTACTTCGCTTCGTGAGACACGATGAACGCGTCCATCGCCGCCATGTTGAGGAGTGCGAGCGCGTGCGCGGCGCGACGTTCGTCGAGATGGAACTCCGTGATGAGATCGGTCGCGACGTTGTTGGTGTACGCCTGGATCACAGGGTACCCGGGCGGCAGCGCCCAGAACTTGGCGATCGAGTCCTGCTCTGGCGTGCGCGTGTCGGCGATCTGTCGCACCTCGGCTAATGCGGCGAGGAACGCCGGGGATCCGAACGCCGGCGGCGGCGGCGGGCGGAACTGGCTCGCGCTCGTCAGGAAGAACGGGCGCATCTCCGCGAGTCGCGGGAACACCGGGGGGGTAGCACTGAACCAGCAGCCGGGGCAAACGGGAATCGGGACGCCCCCCGCGGACGTGAAGCCGTCGCTCGCTTCACTCGTTAGGATTCGCTGCCCGATTGCCCGACCAATCGCCTCGCCGGCAGCGAAGCTCTTTTGTGCGTTTCCGGGCCAGGTCGGCGAATTCGCCTGCGCGCTGACCAGTGCGTTGAGCGCCGCCGCTTCGGCCGGAAATTGCGCTGCCAGCACCTCGGCGGATGCGCCGGCAACGGCCGCTGCGGGCGATGGATGCTCGCCCTTGTCCTTGCCGTCTTCCGCCGCGATCACGGCGTCGTACTGCGCCAGTGAGAGGTACGCGAAAAGTCGGACACCCGCTTGCTGAGCGAGTGGATACTTGCTGGTGAGACCCCGTGCGACGCCGTTCCACGCCACTGTCGCACTCGCTTCGTTGAACTTCACGGCGTCGAACGAGGGCGGCGCCGTGAGGGACGAGCTACTCGGCCCAGTCGCCGGATCGGTGCAGGCCGAAAGGGCGAGCATGGCCACCGCCGTCGCGGCACCCGCCAATAGAGGAACAGGTGAGAACGATCTCATTGGTCGGCCTCCCCGCAAAGAGAATTTCGCTTCGGGAGCCGCAGCGAGGTCTCGCTCGTCTTGCTGCGGCTCGGACGCGCTTCTAACATCTCGGGTGGGGCTCATCTCGAACTCATCTCCCCGATGGGCGACTCATGCTCCGACTCGAGACCCTCGGCGGGCTGACCCTTCGCAGCGAGGCCGGAGAGCTCGTCGTGACGCAGAGGCGACGTCTTGCCCTCGTCGTCCTCGTCGCAGCCGCCGGTGACCACGGCATCACCCGCGACCGGCTAATGGCCTCACTGTGGCCCGAGCGATCTGCCGACGCTGCACGGCACTCGCTCGAGCAGCTGTTCTACGCGCTCCGTCGCGACGTCGGCGATACCGTGTTCGACGGGACGAATCCCATTCGTTTGAATCCCATCGTCGTCGGTTCCGATTCGCGCGAGTTCGAGCAGGGGTTCGCTCGCGGCGCGCTCGCCGACGCAGCCGAGTTGTACCGTGGACCCTTCCTCGAAGGATTCTTCCTGAGCGATGCACCCGTCTTCGAGCGATGGGTCGAGTCGGAGCGCGCGCGTCTTGCGGCGCTCTACGCGCGCATCCTCGAGAGCCTGGCAGTGGCGGCCTCGGAAGACGGTCACCACAAGGTCGCCGCGGACTGGTGGCGCAAGCTCGTTGCGATCGACCCGCTGCGTGGTGCGAGCGCACTCGGGCTCATGCGCGCACTTGCGGCGTCTGGCGACCGCGCGGGCGCGCTGCGATACGCCCGCGCGTACGAAATTCAGCTTCGCGACGAGCTCGGGACGGATGTTGACACCGACCTCGCCGCGTTCGTGCGAACGCTTCGCGCCTCCGGAATCCATACCTCCCACGAGGAGGCTCGAGTCGGTGCGCTGGGCCACGGCGACATGCGCGCGGAACACGCGTGGCTCACCGCCGCTTCGCTGGCACGCGTCTCCCCGACGATGACGCTCGCAGTGCTGCCCTTTACGTATCTCGGCGACGATACCGAGGGCGAGTACTTCAGCGACGGCGTGACCGACGAGATCCTCACGGCTCTCATGCGTGTCGAGGGGCTCCGTGTCGCGTCGCGCCTGTCGACGCGCCCCTTCAGGAACCAACCGGTCGATCTCGCGTCGATCCGCGCTGCGCTGCACGTGAAAAGTGTGCTGGATGGGAGCGTCCGCCGGTGGGAGCGAGGACTCCGCATCACCGCGCGGCTGACCGACGCCGACACAGGCCAGCAGCTATGGGCGCAGAGCTATGACGGCCACGTGACTGACATGTTTCGGGTGCAGGGGCAAATCGCCAGCGCGATCGTTTCTGCGCTCCGGCCGACTCTCGCGACTCCCGCGCCGTTGATTCGGCACCACACGAATGATCCCGAGGCGTACAACCTGTACTTGAAGGGGCGATACCACTGGAACAAGCGCCCTCGAGAGACGCTCAAGGGACTCGCGTACTTCGAGCAGGCGATCAAGCGCGACCCGAATTTCGCGCTCGCACACGCCGGAATCGCCGACGCGTACAACACACTCGCCTCGTGGGAAGCGGGCCTGCTTCCGCCGCGCGAGGCCGCGCCGAAAGCGCGGGCGGCCGCGCTCAAGGCGCTCGAGATCGATCCGACGTCGGCCGAAGCGCACACCTCATTTGCGTACGCGAGCACACACTTCCTCTGGGAATGGGACGACGCCGAGCGTGAGTTCACTGTCGCCCTCTCGCTCGACCCGAGCTACTCGCACGCGCACCACTGGCACTCGCACTACTTGATGGCGCGAGGGCGTGTCGCCGAATCGCTCGCCGCGAGCCAGCGCGCGCTCGAGCTCGATCCCGTGGACGTCATCATCAACGCGCACCTTGCGTGGCACTACTGGGTCGCACGTCAGTACGACGAGTGCGCGGAGCAGTGCTACAAGAGTCGCGAGCTCGATCAGTACGATCACTGGCCGCCCTTTTTCCTTGGCCTGGCGTATGAACAGAAGGGGATGTTCGGCCACGCGATCTCGGAGCACCGCAAGGCGCTGGCGCGGTCCGCCGCCAGCCCGGTGATGTTAGGCGCTCTTGGGCATACCTATTTGGTGGCCGGGCAGCGGAGCGTGGGCATCGACGTGCTCAGGCAGCTCGAAGCCGTCGCCAAGCAGCGGCACGTTTTTGCGTACGAGATCGCCCTCCTCTACGTCGCTCTTGGGAATTCGGACCTCGCGTTTCAGTGGCTGGATCAGGCTTTCCACGAACGATCAGCGTGGCTTGCGTACCTGTTGGTCGAGCCGCGCCTCGACCCCGTTAGGTCCGACCCGCGCTTTGCGGAGCTGCTCGCGCGAGTCGGGCATGCCGCGCGCGGGCCTGGCGGCTAATTCGGGTGTTCGCCCGCTTCATCGAGAGTTGGGCGCAGGAATCTCACCCACGCGATCCGCCGTGCGCGGAAGAAGTTGCTCGCTCAACAGACCAACGGTGTACCGCTGAGACTCCGAGATCCGTTCCACCTCGATCGCGATCGCGTCCACGGCTGCCTCGAGTCGCTCCATCCGTGCGTCATCAACGGGCGGGACCGTGCGCTGCTTCACCCGCGACCCGGCGCGCCAGAGCACGCGCGCGCCAAGGCCAATCGCGACGAACGCTCCAGTCGAGGCGACGATAATGGTCATGACCTGCGCGAACACTTGGACATCGCCATTCATGGCTGGTTGCTCCACTAGGGTGAGTGTCTGTCCCCTACGGCGGACAGTGGCGGCAGGTTGCGGCCGACAGCGTCCGACTTTCAAGGGGTCAGAGCCCTTGAAACGCGGCGTTCAAGGGCTCTGACCCCTTGAAACCTTCGACGCCTTGAGCGCTGCCCATTTCTGCATTACCCCCTTGGCCTCGGCGCGCGCCTTCGCGGCCGTCGCGACCTGACCTGCCGTTGGCGTCACATCCGCGCCCTGCATCGCCATGACTGCCGCCATGAGCGCATTGCTCACGCTCTCGAGTGTCGGGGGAGGCGCGCCTCCTGGCGGGCCGAATCCCGGACGACGACGGCCGCTCGACTGTGCTGGCGCGATCGAATCGATCTGAGCCTTGAGGGCCGAGTTCGTCGCTTCGAGCCGACCCGACGCGGCGCGAGCCTCCTCATACGCCACGTGCGCGGCAACAGCGGCGTCGTACGTCTCCCGCGTGACCGACGCGAGCTGCGCGAGCCCGGCCGCCGGTGTCTTCACGCGAGGGTCGAGCCGCAGGGTGAGTGGCTGGGTGAGCTGCTTGCCGTCAACCGTTAGGCGGACCGTGTAGGTGCCCGCCGGCGCCCACGGCGAGTACGGCTGGTCGTAGGTGTGATGTGGCACCGCGCCGGTGGCCCCCTCATCGCCGGCGTCGGGATCCTCGCCGATCGGGTCGAAGTGCAGGTCCCACGTGAAGCGATGGAAACCGGTGCGCGTCGAGAGGCGGATCGGGGCGGCGGGCCAGTAAAGCGGCAGCGCGCAATCCGGCGCGCCGGGAGTCTGCTGGCAGACCTTGTCGTAGGCGACCGGGTCGAGCGCGGGGTTCGGGTTGCGCACGCGATCGTCGCTCGAGTAGTGCCGGACGACCTTGCCCGCCGCATCCACGATGTCGAGCGTGACGGGGGCCGACGCATCCTTCGCGAGCGTGTAGTCGATGATCCCGCCGGGCAGCGGATTCTCACCGGCGGGAAGCTCGGGCGGCCACGGCGTGGGATCGTTCGTACCAAACCTGACGCGCACGGCCGTCGCCGGTTTGAACAGGTACGCGTTGCCGGCCGCCTGCGCCTTCCGCGCCTCGGCCGCCTGCCTGAACGGCGTCAGGTTGTCGAGGATCCAGTACCCTCGACCATGCGTGCCGGCGACGAGATCGGCGCAGAGACACGTGCTGTCGTCCTTCACCTGAATGTCGCGGACCGAGATCGCCGGCATGTCGTACTTCATCGACTCCCACTGCTCACCATCATCGTACGACACCCAGACCTGCAGGTCGGTGGACGCGTACAGGAGTCCCTTGACGCGTGGATCCTCACGAATCGCATTCGACACGCCACCCGGCGCAATACCGGTGTTGATCTCGGTCCACGTTTTCCCGCCATCGCGCGTGCGCCAGAAATGCGGATTCATGTCATCGATCCGCATTGTGTTCGCGGCCGCGTACGCGGTGAGGTTGTCGAAGTGACCCGCCTCGATGTTGAAGATGCGCGTCCACGCCTTGATCGCGGGCGGCGTGACGTTCGTCCACTTCGTGCCGCCATCCATGGTCACCTGGATGGTGCCATCGTCCGTGCCGGCCCAGATCACGCTCTGGCTCCGTGGCGACAGCGACAGGGCCGTGATGCTGCCTAACGGCGCCGGCGTGACCGTGCTCGCGTACTTACCCGCGTTCGCTGGCACCTGCCAGGTCTGGCGGGCGAGGTCAGGGCTGATGCGCGTCCACGAATGCGCATGGTCGGTGGACTTCCACACGACGTTCGATGTGTAGTAGAGCGTCGTGTTGTCGATCGGCGACCACAGGATCGGCATCGTACGCACGTTGCGCCCGAACCCTCCGGCGCGCTGATCGGCGCTCGGTCCCACGTTCGTCGTCTGACCCGTCTTCCGGTTGTAGAGCGTCACGTTCGTGCGCGCGCTGCCGAACACGCTGTCCGGATCCTTCGGATCAGGCGCGGCGATGCCGTACTCCTGGATGTTTACCGGATGCCAGTCGTGGAACGTGATCTCGCCGTCCATCGATCGGCTGGCGACGCAGCCGGACCCGGAGTCCTGCTGGCCGCCGCACACCCGGTAGGGGAACGCGTTGTCCGTGGTCACGTGGTACATGGCCGCCGTAGGCTGATTGTACCAGTTGCTCCACGATGCGCCCCGGTTGGCGGAGATCACGGCGCCCTGATCGGCGACCACCAGGATGATCTTCGGATCGTTGGGGTTGATCCAGATCTTTTGATAATCGTCACCGCCTGGCGCACCGCGCACCGCGGACCAGTTCATCCCGCCGTCCTCACTGCGCCACATGACCGTTGATGCCGTGTACACGACCTGTTCGTTTTTCGGATCCACGGCCACCGTCGGCAGGTCGCCGCCGCCGATGCGGGCCAGTGGCCGCGGATCGACCTTCACGTTCGTACCGCCTGGCGCGGCGTTCACCACAATCGTCCAGTGGTCCCCGCCATCGGTGGACGTGTAGAATCCGACGATGCCTGTGGTCGTGGCCGGGCCTTGGCCACCGTTAGGCATCCCGGCGATCGTCGCGTACAACCGCCGCGGATTGCTCGGCGCCAGTGCAATGTTCGCCTGAATGATGCTCGGCAGCCCTTCCGTGAGCTGCTTCCAGGTCGTTCCGCCGTCGGTGGACTTGAAGATGCCGTTCCCCGCCCCACCAAACCCCTGTCCCTCGATGAAGCTTTGCTGCTGTTGCCACAGCGTGGCGTAGACGGTGTTCGGGTCACTCGGATCGATGCGCACGTCGTTGCCGCTCGTGTACTCGTCCTTGAACAACACCTTCTGGAAGGACTGGCCACCGTCGGTCGATCGGAAGATCCCGCGTTCCGCGTTAGGCCCGTAGGGATGGCCAAGCGCCGCGACGAACAGGCGGTTCGGATCCCGCGGGTCCACGTCGATCATCGCGATCATCTGCGAGTCGCGGAGCCCGAGATGCGTCCAGGTCTTGCCGCCGTCCGTGGACTTGTACACGCCGTCGCCCGTCGCGAGGTCGGGCCGGATGATGCCCGCGCCCGAGCCGACGTAGATGATGTTCGGGTCCGACGGCGCAACCGCGATCGCGCCGATCGAGCCGGTCGGCTGATCGTCGAAGATCGGCACCCACACCGAGCCGTAGTCGGTGGACCGCCAGACGCCGCCGTTGTCGAAGCCGGCATAGAACACGTTGGGCTGGCTCGGCACACCCGAGAGCGCGCGGGCGCGGCCAGCACGAACGGGGCCGATCTGACGCCAGTGCAGCGCGCGCGAATTGTCGTTTTGCTGAGCGAAGCCGAGTGACGGTGCAGAGCTCGCGGCACCAAGAGCGAGTGCGACGCGGCCAAGCAGGGAGCACTTCATTCTCGTGTAGCTCGTGGGAGGGGTGTTTCGCTAACCTATCCGCACTCCGATGGCCGGGCCAGCGTGCCGATCACCCGTTGTGTCGTTCCAGTCGAAGTCGCAGATGCCGCCGGACATCGGGCCATTCCGTCTGCAGAACGCTGTACATGTACGAATCGCGCACGGTACCGTCGCGCCGCGCTTGATGATGCCGCAGGATGCCATCGCGCTTCGCCCCCAGCCGTTCGATCGCTCGCTGCGACGCCAGATTGAAGTTGTCGGTCCGCAAGCCAACCACTTTGCAGCCCAGCGTATCGAACCCGTGCTCGAAAAGCAGCAGCTTGCAGGCGGTGTTCACGTGCGTCCGCTGCCAGCGCTTCGCGTACCACGTGTAGCCGATCTCGACACGATCGATCTCGGCCACGATGTCGTGATAGCGCGTCGTGCCCGCGATGGTGTCGGTCTCGAGCTCCCGAACCACCCACGGCAGCATGTGCCCTTTCGCCTGTCCGTCGAGTGCCGTCGCGATGTAGGCCGCGACCTTGTCCGGCGCGGGCACCGACGTGAACCACAGCTCCCAGAGGTTTCCGTCGCTGGCGGCCGCCTCGAGGGCATCGTGGTGACCGGGCGCGAGCGGCTCGAGCCGCATGCCGTACCCCTCGAGCATCGTTGGTTGGACGTGGATCACGATCTGCCTCGATCTGCCGGTGTCAATGCGTGAGCAGGCGCCTAACGTGAGACGACACGGACGTCGCCGATCCGAGTCGTGCAGATTTTACGAGGGCCACCCGACCATTGCCAGCACTCGGACGGCGACGCGGGAATGAGCGCCCCTCATACTGCACGATGACACCGCTCCTGGGACAAAACGGCGAGTCTACCTCGACGATTCCGCGTACCACATCCCATATTGAAGGCGCTGGATATGCGGTCCGGTGCAATTCCGTCATCGAGCGTACGGGAGCAGGTTTTCAGACGGAGTCAGTCTCATGCAGCACCTCAACGCGCGCGTCACATTAGCGCTGCTCTGCGCCATCGCATCCACGGCGGCAGCACAAGGAAGCTCGAGTGATGCGCGGTCGGCGCGGGTCACTGGCCGCGTCGCGGACGCCGTCGGCACGGCCATCGTGAGGGCCGAGGTGCGCGTCACCAACACCGCCTTCCGCGCCGAAACAGGGGACGACGGGAGATTCGAGCTCACCGGCCTCCCGTCCGGTCCCGTCGAGGTGGTCGTGCGACGCCTCGGGTTCGCACCCGCGAAGATCGCCCTGGAGCTCGGCGATGGAGAGTTCCGCGAGATTCGCGTCCTTCTCGCGCCCGTCGCGATGACGCTGGATTCTGTCGCCGTGACGGCCGAGCCGGCACCTACGGTCGAGAAGGCGTTTCAAGGGTTCGAGATGCGCAAGTCCCGCGGATTCGGGACGTTCATCACGCGCGAGCAGATCGAGAAGAAGAACCCGCGCGTGACGACGGACCTCTTTCGTTCCGTGTCCGGCGTAAAGCTTCTGCGCGAGAACGGGTCGCCCACCGTCGTGTCGTCGCGGCTCGGCACCCTCGCCTACTGCCCAGTGCGGTACTACGTCGATGGCGCGAGCTACCCGCTGTACGGACAGTCGATTGACGTGATGGTACAGGTCGTGGATATCGGCGCGATCGAGGTGTATCCGGGCGGCGCCACCGTGCCTCCACAGTTTGGCGGGCGCGAGAGCGCCTGCGGTATCATCGCGATCTGGACCCGTCAGGGCACGAAGAAGGAGAAGGAGAAAGAGTAGTTTTTCCGGCGCCTGGACTGTCGCGCGACGCCTGGCGCGGCAGGGTCGATCCCCTATTGAAGCATCACCCTGGAGAACCCGATGATGCCCATCACGGTTGCTCGTTTCGCGGTGTCGGCGCTCGTCGTGCTCGCGCCCAGCGCGCGACTCTTCGCCCAGACTGCCGGCATGCCTCCGCAATCCATCATGGTGGCGGACTGGGAGCGTCAGAAGAAGAACGTGCTCGCCTACATCGATGCCATGCCCGACTCGGCGATCACGTTCGCGCCCACGCCGGGCGTCCGGAACTTCGCCCAGCAGATCCAGCACTTCGTGGGGACGAACGCGGAGGTCGCGGCGCTCGCGCTGAAAGGCCTCAAGGCACCACCCTCGTTAGGTGATACAGCCGCCTACCTGCACAAGAAGGCCGCGCTCCGCGACTATACCGTGAAGTCGTACGATTACCTGCTGGATGCGCTCAAGTCGGCGACGCCGGCGCAGCTCTCGAAGACCTCGGCGCTCTACAATCAGCCCGCGGCGCCAGCGTGGCGGTGGCTCGATCTCTCCAAGGAGCACGCGGCCTGGACATTCGGGCAGCTCATTCCGTATCTGCGACTCAACAAGGTGACTCCGCCGGCGTACGACATGCCGTTCTGACCGCGAAGCGGTCAGAACCATCAGCCATCTGCCATCAGCCATCAGCTACTGAATGAACCGGGCTCTTCTCCCGCTGTTGTTTCCCTTCGCACTGGCGGCACAACAGCAACAGCCAGCTGATCTCATCATCACCAACGCACGCATCTATACCGTCGACGAGGCACATCCGCTCGCCGACGCGATGGCCGTGCGAGGTGGGAAGGTGCAGTTCGTCGGATCGTCCGGCGCCGTCTTGGCACTCAAGGGCGCGTCCACGCGAGTCCTGGACCTCGGCGGCAAGACCGTGATCCCGGGGATGGTCGATGCCCACGGCCACGTGGACAACCTCGGACTGGCGCTCCGCATCGTGGATCTCACGGGCACCGCGTCGTACGACGAAGTGATCGCGCGCGTGGTCGAGCGCGCAAAGAAGACGCCGGCGGGCCAGTGGATCATCGGCCGCGGATGGGATCAGAACGACTGGGGCGACACACGCTTCCCGACGCACGAGAAGCTCACCGCGGCCGTGCCGAACAACCCGGTGTACGTCACGCGAGTAGACGGCCATGCAGGACTCGCCAACGCCGCGGCGCTCAAAGCCGCGGGCATAACCGCCCAGACGAAGGACCCCGACGGCGGACACATCGAGCGCACAGCCGATGGCTCGCCGGCGGGAGTATTCGTCGACAACGCCCAGGGTCTCGTGGAGCGCGTGGTCCCGCAGCCCACGCGTGCCGAGGTGAAGTCGGACGTTCAGGCCGCGATCGCCGAAGCGCAGAAGTGGGGGCTGACCGGTGTCCACGACGCCGGCGCATCGGCCCAGACCCTCGAGATCTACGAGGAGTTGGGAAAGGCACACGCGCTCAACTTCCGTCTCTACGCCATGATCTCCGACGACTCGGCCACGTTCGCGAAGTGGTTCGCGCGCGGTCCACTCGTCGCCGGATACGACAGCACGCTCTGGATCCGCAGCGTGAAGCTCTACGCCGATGGGGCGCTCGGCTCGCGTGGCGCGGCGCTGCTCGACCCGTACAGCGACAACCCGACCACGAGCGGTCTCCTCGTCTCGAAACCCGAGCATCTCGAAGCCGTGGCCGAGCGTGCGCTCAAGGCCGGGTTCCAGGTGAACACCCATGCGATCGGTGATCGTGGCAACCGGATCGTCCTCGACGCATACGAGCAGGCACTCAAGGCGGTGCCCGTCGCCGACCATCGCTTCCGGATCGAGCACGCGCAGATCATCAACCCCGAAGACATTCCACGATTCGCGTCGCTCGGCGTCATTCCCTCGATGCAGGCGAGCCATCAGACGAGCGACATGTACTGGGCAGGCAACCGGGTGGGATCGACCCGACTGCTGGGCGCGTACGCCTGGCGCTCGCTCCTCGACAACGGGTCCATCATTCCGAACGGCAGCGACTTTCCCGTCGAGGAGGTGAATCCGCTCATCTCGTTCCACGCTGCCTTCTCTCGGCAGGATGCGCACAACTGGCCGCCTAACGGCTGGTATCCCGAGCAGAAGATGACGCGCGAGGAAGCGCTGCGCTCAATCACGCTGTGGCCGGCGTACGCGGCGTTCCAGGAGCGCATCATGGGCTCGCTGACACCGGGCAAGCTCGCGGATTTCGTCGTGCTCGATCAGGACATCATGCGTATCGCGCCGGAGCAGGTGCTGCGCACGCAGGTGCTCGCGACCTACGTCGGCGGCAAGGCAGTCTACGAGCGGAAGCCGGTCGTTCCGTGACGGCACAGGGCGCCACGACACAGGGTCCAATACGCACGCTCGGCCTGATTCGCATTGCGCTCCTCGTCGGCGTGCTGGCGCTCGGTGGCATTGTCTGGCATCTCCGTCGGTCCGGTGATACCGGATACCTCGTGAATCCGAGGGCCCTGCGGGTTGCTGGTCAGGCGGTCTGGGCCACCATGACGCTGGGAACGCTTGCGGTGTTCCTCCTCGCCGGGCGCGCGAGGCCCGAGCGACGCGGCTCGCTCAGCGTGATTGCCTGGGCACTCGGCGAGGCAACAGCGATCTACGGCGGCCTCTTCTGGCTGCTCCTCGGCGACTCGCAGTGGTACCTGTACGGGGTCGCGTGCCTTCTGCTCACGTATTTCATCTTTCCCATTCGCCCAACCCGTTAGGCGTGCGCGTCGTCTCCTTTCTCCCATCCGCCACCGAGATCGTGGCCGCGCTCGGTCAGCTCGACGCGATCGTCGGCATCTCGCACGAGTGCGATTACCCGCCAGGCGTCCAGTCGCGCGACGTGGTGACCTCGAGCTCGATCGACTCTGCGGCGCTGCCCGGCGAGATCGACGTACAGGTGCGGGATTTCGTGGACACCGGCCGCGCGCTCTACGATGTGCGTGAGGATCGCGTGCGTGCGCTCGCGCCGGATGTCATGGTCACCCAGGTCGTATGTGACGTCTGTGCGGTGAGCGAAGACGACGTACGCGCCGTCGCGGCCCGGCTGGCGCCGCGTCCCGAAGTTGTGACGCTCGGCGCGACGACGCTCGACGGAATCTTCGACGACATCCAGCGAGTCGCCGAGGCGTTAGGCGTGAGCGCGCGGGGCGTGGAGCTGGTCGAGCGCGCGCGGTCGCGCATGCGCGCGGTGCACGAACAACTCAAGGCAGCCAGCGCGCCACGGCCACGCGTCGCCGTGATCGAGTGGACCGATCCGATTTTCGCGGCGGGCCATTGGGTTCCCGAGATGGTCCGTCGCGCCGGCGGAATCGATGCGCTCGCCCAACCCGGGGAACACTCGACCACGCGGACGTTGGTCCAGGTCCGCGACGCGAACCCGGATGTCATTCTCGTCGCACCGTGCGGGTTCGATCTGGAACGGGCCGCGGCGGACGCGGGCCGCCTGCTCGCGAATGCCGATTGGGCGTGGGCGCGTGAGACACAGGTCTGGGCGCTCGACGCAAACTCGTTCCTGAGTCGCCCGGGGCCAAGGGTGGTCGACGGCATCGAGCTCCTCGCTCGAGTGCTGCATTCGACGCTGTTCGGCGCGCCGTCGCCATCCGCTGCCCGCCGCCTCGCCTAACGTGGATTCGACGTCCACACCCGAATGGCGACGAGCACGAGGAAGACCGCGAACCCGCGTCGGAGCTGGACGGCCGTGAGGATGTGCGCGAGCTTCGCCCCGAAAAACGCGCCGAAGAACAGCCCGACTGCGATGACCAGCGCGGCCCGCAGGTCGAGGTTGCCGGTCCGGTAATACTCCCACGCGCCGAGTGCCCCGACCGGCAGCAGCAGCGCGCCCAGCGACGTCCCGGTCGCCGTGAGCTGCGACATCCGCGCGAAGTACAGCAGCGCGGGGACGATCAGGACGCCGCCGCCGATCCCGAACAGGCCGGCCAGCACACCGGCGCCGAGCCCGATTAAGATGTAGAGCATTGTCATCCCACCAATGTACTGACGCATGCTCTCCGAATCTTCCATCGCATTTCTCAAGCGGCTGCTCGACACGCCGGGACCGTCCGGCTTCGAATCCGCGCCCGCACGCGTCTGGCGCGACGAGGCGCGGGCGTTCGCCGACGTCACGAACGACGTCGCCGGTAACAGCATGGCCGTCGTCAACGCGAACGGCACGCCGACCATCATGCTGGCCGGCCATATCGACGAGATCGGTGTGATCGTCACCTACATCGATGACGAGGGCTATCTGTTCATCTCCGGCATCGGCGGCTGGGACCCGCAGGTACTGGTCGCCCAACGGATCCGGATCATGGGGCGGAACGGCGACGTGTACGGCGTGATCGGCAAGAAGCCGATTCACGTCATCAAACCCGAGGACCGCAAGAAAGCCTCGGAGATGACGGACCTCTGGATCGACATCGGGGCGACGTCGCGCGAGGAGGCCGAGAAGCTCGTGTCGGTCGGCGACCCGGGCGTGATCGATTCACGGACGATCGATCTGCCGAACAGCTGCATCGTCTCGCGGTCCATCGACGACCGCATCGGCGCATTCATCGTCCTCGAGGCACTGCGTCGGTATTCCGAGCAGCCCGGCAGCGCGCGGGTCGTCGCCGTTGCGACCACGCAGGAGGAGATCGCCTTCCAGGGCGGCGGCGCGCGCGTGAGCGCGACACGCATCGGACCTCAGATGGCCATCGTCGTCGATGTCACGCATGCGACCGACTACCCAACGGCCGAGAAAAAAGAGCACGGCCATCACAAGATCGGAGGCGGCCCGGTGCTCACCCGCGGCTCGATCGTGTCTCCGGTGGCGTACACGCTGCTGCGCGACGCCGCGTCGCGGCTCTCGATTCCGTACACGATCCATGCGGCCGGGCGCGAGTCCTGGACCGATGCCGATGCCATTCACGTCGCGCGTGAGGGGATCGCGACGGCCCTGCTCTCGATCCCCAACCGCTACATGCACTCGCCTAACGAGCTGGTGAGCCTCGATGACCTGGATCGCGCGGCCGCCGTCATCGCGGAGGCATGTCGCGCGGTGAATGCAGAGACGGATTTTACGGCACGATGAGGGATGTGGGATGAGGGATGCGGGATGAGGGTAAGAAGCGGACACCCCTGATGCCTCACTCTGCGTGACTGGCATCCCGAGGGTCTCGCTTTCTACCCTCTTCCCTCATCCCGCATCCCTCATCCCTCTTTCGGTTTCACCGCCCGTGCGGCTGCCACTCTGACCTCACGTTCCCGGTCGTTAGCGAAGCGCCGCAGCGCCACCAGCGCTGCTGGCGTGTTCGCCTCCACAAGCGCCTGCACCGCCGCGATCCGAAGCGCCGTCGGCTTCCGCTTGAACAGGCGGCCATCCGGCTCCGCTGCCTTCGTTAGGCGCGCGACCGCCTCGTCCGTCGCCTGCCGTCCCAGCGCGGCGAGAATCACGGCCTGCACCTCCTGATCCGGTTCATGATCCAGCGCGCGGGCGAGCACACTCACCGCGCGCGGCGACTTCACGGTCCCCAGCCCCTGCATCGCGTGCACACGAACTTCGGGCACGGGGTCCGTCGCCATCTTCTCGACCGCCTGAATCGATCGCAACGTGCCGAGTCGCGCCAGCGCGGTCGCGGCAGACCGGCGCACCCGCTCCTCGCGGTGTGTCACGACATCGAGGAGCGCGTTCTCCGCCTCGGCCGCGCGCATCTCACCGAGCAGATCGATCGCGTTCCGCACCACGTACCAACGATTGTCGCCGAGCAGATGAATTAGCGTCGGCACGGCATCGCGAATCTTCGCCAGCACCGCGAGATAGGCGCGGCGGTCGGTCAGCGAATCGGACGACGTCAACAGGTCGATGAGCGCCTCGGCAGCGTCGGACCCGAGGCGTGTGAACACGACCTGCAGTGAATCGCGCAGCTCCCGACGGCGAGGAAGTAGCCCGGCAATGCCGCGAATGAGCGACGGCTTCGTGAGCCGACGTACGGCAATCGTGTACGCCCGCCGCAGTTCGGCGTCCTCCGCGGACACCTCGCGATCGACGAACGCCGCGAACACGCGCGCGACGACCTCCCATCGGCCGTCGCTCCCCCGCGCCTCGGCCACCGTCGCAACTTCGTCGAGAACTCGACTGACGTTCTGGGGTGTCACCTCGGTGCGAAGGCGTTCGATCAGCTCGTCGTCGGACAATGTCGCGAGCGACTTCGTCTTGAATGCGCCCTCGAACATCCGGTTCGAGTCGTCGTGAATGGTCGGAGCGCCGACGGGTGGGGTCGTTCGACGTGCCGCGAGACCCGCTGGAATCTCGGCGCCGAGCGTCAGCGATCCGCCACGGGGTGTGCGGTGGCCGTCGATCCGCGGGGGGCCAGCCGGCGTGTGGACGGATGATCCGTTGACTCGCGGCGATGCGCTAGGCGTCAGACTTCCGGTGCGAACGAACCCGTTCCGGCCGAGGTGGACCTCGACGTGCGTGACGCCGACCTTGATCAGCTCGTAGTCGAACGCGACACCTTCATCGTTAGGCCGAGCCTCCGCCGCCAGGATCCGCGCGACGCCGAGGATCTGGTCGCCGGGCGTGCCCTCGAGGAAGTCGATCTGATGGGCCGAATGCGCCGACATGCGCATCACGAGCTCGTGCAGACGCAACCCTTCCGACGATTGCCGCGCGTGCTGCAGATCCACGTTGAGCTGTGACGTCGCCAGCGAGGTGTCTCCCGCCGCGGTGGCGGCGACCGCTTCGCTCACCACCCGCTGGTGCTCGGCCGTCGCATCTGGCTCGTGCGCCAGCAGATATACCAGCTCGGCAAACCGCGCCTGGAACGTCGCTGCCTTCATTGACATGCGCCTTGAAGCCGTCCTCAAAAAAGATGTGAGGTCTCCAACACAAGGACGCATGAGATGGCCACGTGGAAACCTGCAAGGCGCGGTTGCATCGGCCTTCTTTCGCACGGGACTCGCTCGCAGATTTCCGTCCCGACCCAGGACGTCCAACCGTCATGACCAGATCGTTCCGTACCATGCCGCGCCTGCTGACGACGCTGGCGTTGGTGACATCCATCACAGCCGCGTGCCGCCATACGGCCTCCGGGCCGGCGCCCGTTGCCGCTCCAGACACCGCGGCCGTCATGCGCGACGTACGGTACCTGGCGAGTGACGCGCTCGAAGGTCGCGGAAGCGGCACGCCGGGCAACGATTCCGCAGCCACGTACATTGCGCGACGGTTTTCGGGCCTCGGCCTGACTCCTGGATTCGCCTCGACCGATGCGCGAGTCTGCGTGCGCAGCGGCGGTCGAGCGCCGTGCGACGCGCGTTTCGTGCAGTCGTTCGTCGCGAGATCGGTGGCCGCTGCGCACGCGGGGCTGCAAGGCGAGCTTCCGACGCAGAACGTTGCGGCCGTGGTTCGCGGGAGAGACCCAGCGCTCCGCGACGAATACGTGATCCTCGGCGCGCACTTCGACCATCTCGGTCGCTCGACGTTCGGTGCGCTCGATCCCGACGCCGTGAATGCGATCCACAACGGCGCGGATGACAATGCGTCGGGCACCGCGGCCGTCATCGAGCTCGCGCGACTCCTGCACCGCAACCCGCCAAAGCGCTCCGTGATGGTCGTCGCATTCAGCGGCGAGGAGCTCGGGCTGCTCGGATCGCAATACTTCGTCGAGCACGCGCCGGTCCCACTCGAGAAGGTGCGCGCGATGCTCAATTTCGACATGGTCGGCCGGATGCAGGATGACCGGCTCATCGTGTACGGAGTCGCGACGGCACAGGAGCTCAACGACATCGTCACGCGGGCGAACGCCGCCGCCCCGCTCCGGCTCACCGCCACCGGCGATGGGTTCGGCGCGTCGGACCACGCATCATTCTACGCGAAGAACCTGCCCGTCCTGCACTTCTTCACGAACGTGCACGACGACTATCACAAGGCGACGGACGACGCCGACAAGATCAACGCCCTCGGCATCGCGCGTGTCGTAGCGCTCGCGGAGCGCGTCACGCGCGACATCGCGGATCGCCCGCAGCCGCTCACGTTCGTGCGCGCGGTTGCCGCCGCGCCATCGACGTCATCGCGTGAGAACACGACCGCGTACCTCGGTTCGATTCCGGACATGGGCGCGACGGAGGTCAAGGGCGTTCGACTCACCGGCGTTCGGGCGGAGAGCCCGGCGGACAAGGCTGGTCTCAAGGCCGGCGACATCATCGTGGAGTTCGCCGGCAAACCGGTGAACGACCTCTATGCGTACACCGATGCGCTCTACGCGCAGCGCCCGGGCGACACGGTCGACGTCGTCGTGATGCGCGGGACCGAGCGCGTGACGGTGAAGGTCACGTTAGGCAGAAGAAACTAGGCCCCTACAACCGAGGAACATGCGAACCCTACTCGCGCTGGCGCTACCGAGTCTGCTGGCCGCGCAAGCTCCCATGAACCCGACCAAGGGCTCGGGCACCGTCGCGTTGAAGGCCGCGCGGGTCATCGACGGAACCGGGGCGGCACCAATCCAGAACGGCGTCGTGGTGGTGACGGATGACCGCATCGTCAGCGTCGGCGCGGCCGGATCGGTCGCGATTCCGGCGGGCGCGCGGACGGTTGATCTCGGCAACGCAACGTTGCTTCCCGGCTTCATCGACGCCCACACGCACGTCATCGGCCGCGCGCTCGGCGATCCCGCTGCCATGGACCAGGGCGTCCGCGACGTCGACTCCTTCGGCGCGATCCTTGGCGTGGTGAACGTGCGCAACACGCTGCTCGCTGGCTTCACCTCCATTCGCAACCTCGGCGCCGCCAACTTCGATGACATCGCGATGCGCAAGGCGATCAACGAAGGCTGGGTCATCGGCCCGCGAATGCAGACGGCCGCGCACGCGATCGGCATCACGGGCGGCCACTGCGATGAGAACGGCTATAAGCCCGGCCTCATGGACGGCGACTTCAAGACCGGCATCGCCGATGGGTCGGAACAGATCCGGGCGGCGGTTCGCTACCAGGCGAAGTATGGCGCCGACGTCATCAAGACGTGCGCGACCGGCGGCGTGCTGTCCGAAGGTGACGCCGTGGGCGTGCCGCAGTACACGTACGAGGAGCTCAAGGCTCTGGTGGACGAAGCAACGAAGCTCGAGCGAAAGGTCGCCGCGCACGCGCACGGCACCGAGGGGATCAAGATCGCCGTGCGCGCCGGGGTCTCGTCGATCGAGCACGGCTCATTCCTCGACGAGGAAGGCGCGAAGATGATGGCCCAGCGGGGCACGTTCCTTGTCCCGACGCTCAGCGCCGGCGAGGCGGCCGAGAATGCCGCGAAGACCGGCGTACTCAAGGGACTGCGCGGGGAGAAGGCGCTCGCGGCCGCGCAGGCGATGCGTCAGTCCATCAAGTACGCGGTCGAGAACAAGGTCCCGATCGCGTTAGGTACCGACGCCGGGGTCTCTCCGCACGGAGCCAATGGGCACGAGTTCACGCTGATGGTGCAGTGGGGTGGCATGACGCCGATGCAGTCGATCGTCGCCGGGACGAGCAACGCGGCAAAGTTGCTGGGCTGGGACAAGAACCTCGGCACGCTGACGACCGGCAAGTGGGCGGACATCGTGGCCGTTCCCGGCGATCCAATCGCCGACATCAAGGCGATGGAGAAGACGGTGTTCGTGATGAAGAACGGCGTCGTCTACAAGGCGCCTAACGGCACCCCGGCGATGTGACGCTCCACTGCTGGACGTCAGCGCGCTACGCGATAACGCTCCCGACGAATCACCGCTTCCCGATCGCGAAGTACGCGCTGCTTCGCGATGCGGTGATCGCAAGTGGGTTCGTGCCACCCACCCACATGCACGAGCCCGACCGCGCTCCGATCGACTCGCTGCGGCTCGTTCACACCGAGCGCTACATCGAGGCGGTTCGTTCCGGAACGTTGAGCGAGGCGGAACAGCGGCGGATCGGCCTTCCCTGGTCGGAGTCGCTGGTGGAGCGATCGTTCCGTGCGGTCGGCGGGACGTGCGAGGCGGCCACCGCCGCGCTCGATCGTGGCGTGACGATGAACCTCGCCGGCGGTACGCACCACGCGTTTCCCGATCACGGCGAGGGATTCTGCGTGTTCAACGATGTCGCCGTCGCGATCCGCACGCTGCAACGCCACGGTCGCATTCGGCGAGCTGTCGTGATCGACCTCGACGTCCATCAGGGGAACGGGACGCACGCGATTTTCACCGGCGATCCGTCCGTATTCACGTTCAGCATGCACGGCGGACGAAACTACCCCTTCCACAAGGTGGCCGGGTCGCTCGATGTGGAGCTCGCGGATGGTACGGGCGACGATGCATACCTCACAGCCCTCGCAGAAACGCTGCCAGGCGTTCTCTCAGCCTCGGCCCCGGATCTCGCGATCTATCTTGCCGGTGCCGACTCGCACGAGGGTGACCGACTGGGGCGGCTGTGCCTGACGTTCGAAGGCCTGGCGCGTCGCGACGTGATGGTCCTGGATGCGTGTCGGGAGGTCGGGATTCCCGTGGTCATCACGATCGCGGGCGGCTATGGGCGCAATATCGAGGACAGTGTCCGGGTGCATCTCAATACGGTCCGCATTGCGACGCAGTACTGAACAATTAGTCGTTAGCCGGTAGTCGGCAGTCGTTCGCGTACAGCCTAACGGGACACATCTCGGAGCGAGACGTGTCCGGTTGACGTTTCAGCAGCTAACGACTACCGACCATCGACTAGAGACTACCATCATTTGCTGATCTTAAAATCGGAGATGTGCACGTCGAGGTTGTGGCTCACGCGAATGCCCGCGATGCCATCGGTCGACGCCAGCATGTTCCCTGCGCCAACCGCCTTCGCGCGGTCCATACTGTAGACCTCCTTGCCGTTGATCAGGTACTGGATCTTCTGCGCACCAACGACCACCTCGAGCTTGTCGGTGCTCTTTCCGCTCGCGTCAGCCTTGGCGATCGCGTCGCTCGGGGTCCAGTTGACGACCGTGTGGATCAGCGAGTCGGCGTCGCCGGCGCGATGCTTGATCAGGTACGTGCCGTTCCCGCCTAACGTGAAGTACATGTAGTTCTGGGTCGGACCGGTCAGGTCCTTCCCGGCGAAGATCAACCCGTACGCTTCGGCGTGGCCGGGTGGCTTCGTGAGCGTGAACGTCGCGCTCACCTTGTAGTTGCCCGTCGCCACGTCGGCGGCCCGCCAGTAGATCGCGCGCGACCCGGAAGTGGCGTGGAACCCGTTCCCCATCGCCACGAACTTCGGCGGCGTGCCGCTGCCCGCGCGCGGGTCGACTCGCATCTGCCATCCCGGCGCGAGCTCACCGCCGCCGGCAACCGCTTTCGTTGCATCCTGCGCCGCCACGAGCGCCGGCGCGATCATCGCACCGATGGCGAGTGTGATCACCGACTTTCGCATCTGACCTCCAAGGAGTGCGGTCCAGACATGGGCGAAACGATTTGACATTATCAGCCCTGTCACCTGCATGCCACCTTTCGCCGGACGCCTTCCCCTCCCCATGCCCCCGATTCCACTGCCTCGCGACTCCGGCTTCACCACGTCTACACCGGTCCCCCTCTACTGGTGCACTTATGGTCCTCCCGGGGGGCGCCGCCTCCTCGTGCTCCACGGCGGTCCCGGGGCAGATCACCAGTATCTCCTGCCTCAGATGCTCGCGCTCGCCGAGGACCACGAGCTGGTGTTTTACGACCAGCGTGGGGGCGGCAAGTCGCGTACGGATGACCCGTCGCCAATAACCTGGCAAACCCACGTCGAAGACCTGGCCGCCGTCGCCAGGCAGTTGGGCTTCGACCGCCCGGACATCGTTGGCTACTCGTGGGGCGGCCTGCTGGCGATGCTCTACGCGATCGTGGCCCGAGGCGCGGTTCCCGGTTCCCAGTTCTCGATTCCTGCCGAGTCCCCAGTCCCCGGTCCCCAGTCCCTGATTCTGATCGATCCCGCTCCCATCACTCGCCCCTACCGCGAGCAATTCGAGGCGGAGTTTTCGCGCCGCCAGCAAGGACCCGTCATCCAGGCCCTGCGCGCCGAGCTCGCGGCTTCGGGCCTCCGCGAGCGAGACCCCGACGCGTACCGTCAGCGCGGTTTCGAGCTCAGCGTGGCTGGCTACTTCGCCGACCCCGCTCGCGCCCGCGACCTCACGCCCTTTCGCGTCGTGGGCCGAGTGCAGCAGAGCGTCTGGAGCAGCCTCGGTGATTTCGACCTGACATCCCCGCTCGCCCATGTCGGCGTCCCCGCCTTTATCGTCCATGGACGACAGGATCCGATCCCGCTCGAGTCGTCGGAGGTCGCTGCTCGTGCGCTCGGGGCTCGACTCGTCGTGCTGGACCACTGCGGACATGTGCCCTATGTCGAGCAACCGCAGTCTTTATTCGACGCGTTGCGCGATTTTCTGACCCAGACAACCCCCGTGCCGTGAGGGGAGCTTCATGACGACGCTCGAAAAGTTCGAAATGCCGCACATCGCCACCATCGACGTCGACGGGCGACGCTACAACGTCGCCCTTCGGATCGAGCACGATGGTGTCGAGTTCGTGGGTCGTCTCTGGTTCGCCGACGAAGCGTGGGCGGAGGACGACGGCATCGTCGATCAAGGCGTGGTTCCGGGGCGCAGCGCTGAGCTGGTGATTGGCCATGCCCAGTCGCTCGGTGAAGGCGAGCTCGTGCAGCGCTATCGCCGAGCCCTGGCGCAGAAACGGCGGTTTCACGCACTGCGGCAATTGACGGTCGAGGTGCTCGAGAACATCCGGCATCTGAATGCACTCGCCACGTCGATGCGCGCGGGCCTGGTGGAGCTCGACGAAGCCGCGTCGGAGCTCCATCTCACCGAAGATCGTCTCCATGAGCTGATTGATCGGCTGCGCTCGGTTGCTGGCGTCGAACGATAAAGCCGGGGAAGGGGGACGGGCGGCGGGCGACGGTTAAACAGCGCAAACCCTCGGGAGACTATCTCCCAACAGCCAGCGTCAGCCAGCAACCAACGAGCAGCCGGCAGCCACCCGCCGTTCCTCCGTCGCCCGTCCCCCGTCCCCGGCTAGCTTTCGTCATGGACTCTCGCACCGCGGCT
>Ga0207691_10001120_pt1 | contig 26623 bp, 25 predicted proteins | sample KBSM13metaG_FD_184327 | JGI IMG/M metagenome (GOLD analysis project Ga0207691, IMG submission 184327) | Miscanthus rhizosphere microbial communities from Kellogg Biological Station, Michigan, USA - KBS M1-3 metaG (SPAdes) (version 2) | ecosystem: Host-associated > Plants > Roots > Rhizosphere >...
CGAGGCCTTCGAAGAGCGAGTTGATCGCGTGCTCCCGGTCGTAGTGCTCGTCGAAGGCCTCGGCCACGAACCCGGAGTTGGACACGGCGACCTGGATCCGGCTGGCGTCGCTGGCGCTCGCGCCTTCGCCTGAGGATGCCCCGTGCGACTTGTCCCAGAACGCGTACGCCCCGGAAAGCTTGACCTTCCAGGTCTTGTCCTCGAAGTGCCCGGAAGCCGATGCCTTCCCGCCGGCCGGCGCCTCGGCGGGGGAAATCAGCGCGAGCGCGAGCAGGGCGGCCACGACCGACATGCGTTCCTCCGTGTGTTTTCCGGGATCGGGGTTCTGGGGGAATCCTGTCATAACCTACGCCCCGCCAAGGAGGTTCTCCGACGATGCTGCGACACGCTGCGCGATTCCTGGCCCTCGGGTTTTTCACCGTCTCGGCGGCCCACGCCCAGAGCGACCCGTTCTGCGCGGACGTCGCAAAGGCATCGTCCGAGATCGTCACGAAGACCGGCGTGCCGAGCGCGTCGGTCGCCGTGGTCCGACAGGGTCGGATCGCCTGCGTGGTCGCGGTCGGCGACGCCCGGCGGGATCCGAAGACGCCGGCCGCGGCTTCAATGCGCTACAGCATCGGCTCCGTCAGCAAGCAGTTCACGGCGACGGCGATCCTCATGCTCGCCGAGGAAGGCAAGCTCTCGCTCGACGACCCGGTCTCGCGCTTCCTGCCGGATCTCACCGACGCCGACAAGGTGAAGGTGCGCCAGCTCCTGTCGCACACGTCGGGCTACCAGGATTACTGGCCTCAGGACTACGTGCCGCCCTTCATGAAGAAAGAGACGACCTCGGACGCGATCCTCGGGCGCTGGGCGAAGCAGCCGCTCGATTTCCCGCCGGGCGCGCAGTACCAGTACAGCAACACCGCCTACGTGATCGCCGGACAGATCGTCGAGAAGGCCGGCGGCAAACCGCTCATGGAGTTTCTCGAGGCGCGCATCTTCCGGCCGCTCGGCATGAAGAGCGTCCTCGACATCGATCAAAGCCGCCTGACGGAATCCGACCCGACCGGCTATCAGCGCTTCGGGCTGGGCCCCCTGCGCGTCGCGCCCAAGGAGGGGAAAGGCTGGCTCTTCGCGGCAGGGGAGCTGGCGATGACGGCGGAGGACCTGGCGCGCTGGAACGTCAGCGTGATCGAGCAGAAGCTCCTGAAGCCCGCGTCGTACGCCGAGATGGAGCGCGCGGTGATGCTGACGAACGGCGTGGCGTCGCCGTACGGCCTGGGCCTCGGCGTGGCGAGCGCGGGCGGCCACCGCTCGCTCTCGCACGGCGGCGAGGTGTCCGGTTTCACGGCCGACAACGTGATCTATCCCGACGACCGGGCCGCGGTCACGGTCCTCGTCAACCAGGATGCGATCGACGCCGCCGGCGCGATCACAACGAAGGTCTCGACACTGCTCTTCACGGCCGACAATGTGAAGGCGAGAGAGGCGCGGGCGCGGGAGATTCTGACGGGCCTGCAGGCCGGAAAGATCGACCGGTCGCTCTTCACCGCGAACGCCAACAGCTACTTTACGGAGACCGCCCTGGGCGACCTGAAGTCGAGCCTCGGGCCGCTCGGCCCGCCCGTCGAGGTCGCGCAGCAGCGCCAGAGCGACCGCGGCGGCCTGACGTACCGAAACTTCGAGGCCAGGTTCGCCTCGAAGACGCTCGAGATCTGGGAGCGCGACATGCCCGACGGCAAGATCGAGCAGTTCCAGATCATGGCGAAAGAGTAGGTTTTTCCCCGTCGTCGGTGGTCGGCTCGCTTCGCTCGGGATGACGGCGGAAGGTTGCTTGGAATGACGGTGAGGACGGACCGTAACTCCGCGCCCGTCTCCCCGTTTCAGTGGGCGAAAGGAGACGACCATGGCCGTGAACCCCATTCCCCGAGGTTTCGCCGCGCCGACGCCCTATCTCGCCGTCGACGGCGCCGCCAGGGCGATCGATTTCTACAAGAAGGTTTTCGGCGCGAAAGAAATCTCGCGCCACGAGATGGGCGGCAAGATCGGTCACGCCGAGCTCGAGATCGGCGGCGGACACATCATGCTGGCGGATGAGTTTCCGGAGATGAACTTCCGGGCGCCGTCCGCCTACGGCGGATCGGCGGTGCTTCTGCATCTTTACGTCGAGAACGTCGACGCCGTCGCCGAGCGGGCCGTGTCGTCCGGCGCGACCGTCGTCCGCAAGATCGAGAACCAGTTCTACGGCGATCGCTCGGGGCAGTTTCGGGATCCCTACGGCCACCTCTGGAACGTGTCCACGCACGTCGAGGACGTGAGCCCCGAAGAAATCGAGCGCCGCTCCAAGGCCTACGTGGAGGCCGAGGCCGCCAAGGCCTAGCACTCCGGTCGGGTCGACGGCGGCCGCTCCGGCTGCAACAAATCCCGCCTCCGTCCGTTGGAAGGGGCAGGAGGGTTCATGCCGGAGCGGTTGCGTTCGAGCCTCGTCTTTCTCGTCTGCGCGGCGATCATTTGTATGGCCGCCGCCGCCCCGCTCCTGGCGGACCTCCCACCGGAGCGGCAGTTCCAGACGGTCGAGGTCGGCCCGGGCGTCTACGCATTCATCGCTGCGGAGACGAGCGGATCCTTTCCGAGCGGCAACGTCGTCGCGGTCGTCGGCGAGGAGGCGGTCCTCGTCGTCGATTCCGGCCGCTTCCCCACGCTCGCCCGGAAGATGGTTTCGGAGATCCGCAGGAAGACCGACAAGCCGGTCCTCTACCTCGTCCACACGCACTGGCACCTCGACCACATCGCCGCCGATGCGGTCTTCCGCGAGGCCTATCCGGATGCCGTCTTCGTGTCGACCGCGTTCACGCGGCGCAAGATCCTCGACAAGCAGGTGCCCTACGTGCGCGACCTCGGGCAAACCGATGCCGGCTACGTTCGGGACCTCGAGACGTACCTCGCCGGCGGAAAGAAACGCGACGGGACGCCGATCCCCGACGACCTGCGGCGTTCGGTATCGAGGGACGTCGCGGACCTGAAGCTCGAAATGGCCGAGCTCCAGAACGCCGTCCTCGTCGCGCCGAGCCTGACGTTCGAGAAAGAGCTCACCGTGCACCTCGGCAAGCGCGACGTTCGGATCGTGTTCCTCGGCAAGGGCAACACCGCGGGAGACGCCGTCGTCATCGTTCCCGACGCGCGGGTCGTCGTGACGGGAGATCTGCTGGTCGCGCCCGTGCCGTATGGCCACGGCTGCCACCCGTCCGAGTGGATCGAGACGCTGAAGGCCCTGACCGCGATCGACGCGGTCGCGATCGTGCCGGGCCACGGCCCGGTCATGCACGACTGGAGCTACGCCGCCAGAGTCTCGGCCCTGCTCGTGGCCCTCCGGACGCAGGTCGCGACGGCCGTCGCCGAGGGAGCGACTCTCGAGCAGACGGGGCAGCGCGTGAACCTCGATGCGCAACGCTCCGTTTTCGCTGGCGACGACAAGGACCTCCAGCAGGCGTTCGACAACTTCTTCGTGTCGTCCGCGGTGCCCCGGGCGTACCAGGAGCTCAAGGGAGAGATGGCCGAGGAGTAGCCAGGCCCGACTTGAGGAGATGGATGAAGCGGGCGAGAGGCCCCGAGCGGGCGCCCGCGAGCGTCACGGCGCTCCATTTCCGGCGGATGCCCCGCGGCGTGAGACGTTGGAACGCGAGGCCGTCGCGGCCCGGGCCCGCAGGAAGGATCCAGCTCGGAAGCGTCGCGACGCCGACGCCGCCCCGGACCAGCTCGATGAGCGCCTCGGTCAGCGGCACCCGCGAAACGCGGCGCGGCTCGAGGCCCGCCGGCCAGAGCAGGCGCGTGAAGACGTCGAGCTGTTCCCGCGGCGCGTCGTAGACCAGGAGATGCTCGCGCACGAGCTCCTCGGCCGAGACCGGGCGGCCGCCCCGATCGAGGCGATGCCCTGCGGGCACGAGCAGGAGGAGCTCGTCGTCGAACAGCCGCGACGACGAAAGCCGCGAGTTGCCCGGCGTCTCGGTCGTGAGCGCGAGGTCGAGCTCTCCCGAAAGCAGCGCGGGAATCGGCTGGCGCGTGGCTTCGAGCACGATCTTGAGCTCCACGCGCGGGTGCTCCGACTGGAAGCGCCGCAATACCGGAGGGAGCCAGCCGTAGACCGTATAGCAGCCGGTGCTGAGCCTGATGAGGTCCTCGGGCGCGTCGCGGCCGTTCTCGACCTCCTCGATCTCGGCGAGCACGCGGCGTGCCGACGCGAGCATCCGCTCTCCCGCCCCGGTCAGCAGGAGCTTGCGATGGCGGCGCTGGAAGAGATGGCCGCCGAGCCGCGTCTCGGCATCGCGGAGCTGATGGCTGAGGGCCGACGGGGTCAGGTGCAGCTTGAGGCTCGCGGCGGCGAGGCTGCCGGTGTCGGCGATCGCGGCGACGAGCTGGAAGTGGCGGACTTCGAGACCGGCGGGCATGAGCTCCTCACATGAACAGAATTCATCCTAGCAGCAAAATCATTTCGCTTTCCACATCTGACCTGGCTCCGTAGGATCGCGGGCATGAGAGTTGCGACTCGCCGGCAACTGCTTCGAACCGCGGCTCTCGCGTCGTTGTGGCCGTTGGGTCGAGTCGTCGCCCAGCTCCGGACGACGGACGGGGCCGTGCCCGAATCGGCGCCGACGCTGCGCGCGCAGCGGCTGGCCTGGGCGGGAATCCGGCTCCAACTCGGCAAGGACGCGCTCTTCCTGGATCCGCTGATCGCCGCGGACGTCTGGGGAGCGGCGCTGAGGGACCCCCTCGTGCCCGTCGAGGCGAAAGAGGCGGAGGGCGCGCGCTACGTGCTCATCACGCACCGCCATCCGGATCACTTCGACAAGAAGGCCGCCCGCAGCGCGCTCGGCGACACCGGCACCGTGGTCTGCTCCGCGGACTCCGCGGCCGCCGTCGCCGCGGCCGGGTTTCGCGTGCGCCCCGTCGCGCTCTACGAGCCGGCGCTCCTCGCCGAGTTCACCGCCACGCCGGTGCCCGCCTCCGACGGCAACGGCGACACGCAGGTCTCGTGGATCGTTTCTGGCGGCGGGCGCCGGATCATCCATTGCGGCGACACGATGTGGCACGCGCAGTGGTGGCAGATCGGCCGCCAGCACGGCCCCTTCGACGCCGCGTTTCTGCCGATCAACGGCGCGCTCTTCGGATGGCGGAAGCCCGAGAGCGGCGTGCCTGCGGTGCTGACTCCCGAGCAGGCCGCGGCCGCCGGCGCGATCCTGGGCGCTCGCCTGATCGTGCCCATCCATTACGGGGTCTCCGGAGCCGACGCGTACACCGAGGTTCCCGACGCCGAGGCCGCGCTTCTCGAGGCCGCGCGCGGTCGGGGAATCGGCGTCGAGATCGTCCGGCCGGGCGACTGGCTGACCTGGAAGCCGACCGCCCGGGGCTAGTTCGACGGGTCGTCCTCCTCGAGATCGGAGAGCGCGTATGAGGTGCTCGTGTGCGCCGCGTACATCTTGTCGACCACGAGTCCGCGCTCGTCGACGACCTGGCGCAGCCGCTTCGCCGCCAGGACGTAGTCGCTCAGGTCTCCATCGAAGCTGATGTGGCGGCCCGGGAAGTACACCAGCAGCATCTCGTCGGCGTGCTGGGCGCCCGTCACCGAGTAGATCTCCATCCGCTCGTCGCCCTCGCCGAGCGTGAGCGGCGAGCTTTCGACGACCTGGACACGCGCCGTGCCGGCAAGGCGGGCTCCGAGCGCCCGGCTCCCGGGCGCGACCACGAGCGTCGCGTCCGGAGCGGCCCGCAGCAGCGTCGCGGCGCCGCCGATGTGGTCGCCATGATGATGCGTCGGCACGACCCAGCAGAGGCGTTTGCCGGGAAGCGCTTCCGCCGCGCGGGCCAGCACGTCCTTCGCGAGCTGGGGCGGGGGGTCGGTGCCCGGAAGGGGAGGATTGACGTCGAAGCTCGCCGGCGCGTCGACGATCGCATAGCAGGGGCCGAGCGATGCGACCAGCACGTTGTAGCCCCCGACGTTGCGGAGAACGAACACGCCGGGCGCGACTCGCTCGGCGATCGGCTTCTGCTTGACGATCTTCAGAACAGGCTCGGCGTTCTTTGCGCGCGGGGCGAGCCACGGATCTCCGGCCACCTTCGAGAAGCGCGCGTCGTGGACGTCGTAGTCCTTGAAGACGCGCTCGCCGATCGCGTAGCGGAACCCCGAGGGAAAGAGCCCGAGCCCGGGCAGCTTGCGGTACGGCTTGAAGAGATACCGGAACGTCGTCGGGCCTTCGACGTACGGGCCGTCCCAGGAATAGCCGGCGAGAAGGCCGGTCTCGAGGTCGAACGCCACGCGGATCGGTCCGCGCTTGTCGAGGGTCAACGAAACGATGTCGGCGGCGCGCCCCTCGAAGTCGGCCTGGCCGCTCCAGTGGAGCTCCGACCGCCGCCGGGAGAGCTCGCGCAGCGCCAGCTGCGGCACGCTCCAGAGCCAGCGCTCCCAGATCGCGCGCGCATCCTCGGCGGGGCGGTCGATCGTGCGCTGCGACTTGAGGTTGATCGTGTAGCCCTCATCGCCGAGGACCGTGTCGCGCCACATCGAGGGCGTGCCGTCGCTCTGCACGCCCTCGGCCCGGAGGGCGCCGCTGCGGGCGGGGAGGTCGAGGACCAGGGTCTCCTGCTTCCGCTCGGGCGCGCCCTTGTCGGCGTACCGTCCCTGGTAGACGGCCCAGAGGTCCTGCGTCCCCACCCAGACGATGCGAATTTCTTTCACCGCCTCGAGCGCCGAGGGACCGCCCATGGCCGTGATGGCCCGGTCGAGAATGATTTCGGGAGTCGGGTCCAGAGGCGCGGCGAAGGCCGCTGCGGCCGCGCCGATCCCCAGGACGCCGGGAAGAACGAGTCTCCGAAGCCCGACACACGCGTTCATGGCCTCTCCTGTCGACAATCGACAAGAGATACGGACCCGCGGGCCGCGGGTTTCAGCCGCACTGGACCCCCGGACTCCACGAGCCGCGAGGGCAAGAGTTTCCCCGCACGACGAATCCCCAAATGAGGACAGCCACGGGGAGGAACATCGGGTGCTCGAAGGGCGCCGGACGCGAGCTCGGCGTGAGAGTATGAAAAGTGTAAGGGTCGAAGCCCTGAAGGCCACTCCTGATGAAACTCGAATACGTTCCGATGCTGGCGGTACAGCGAGACCTGTACCGGATCGAACGCGGGTCGGGCCGCTTTCACCAGTACCTCCAGACGATGCTCGATCCCGAGACCGGGGAGCTCCGTCTGCCTCTGACGATGATGAATCCGATGGCCAAGGAGCATCTCCCGAAGTACCTCGATCTGCTTCAGGCGATCGGTGCGGAGGAGGTCGGGGCGCGGGCCATGGAGGACGCCCTGGCCAAGCTCGGCGAGGAGCCCGGGCACTATCGCGTCGGAATCGTCGTGGCGGACGACGCCGGCGGCGGATGGACGCACCGGGCCGCGAGCGAGCTCATGCACCTGCAGGCCGAGCTGGGCCTCGAGAAGCGAGGCTGGATCACGCCCATCCTCTGGTCGAGCGAAACCTACGGCCCGCCCGAGATCCGCGAAGAGGTCCTCATCAGCATCTACCGCGCGGTCTACGTCGCCCGGCGAGGCGCGCCTCGGACGCTCCGCGACATCCTCCTCCAGGAGGGCTCGGCCATGCGGCTGGCCGGCGCGCGGAACCCCGCGCTGGAGCCCGCCGCGCTCTTGCGCACGCGAGAGGTCCTGGCGCGCCACCTCGACGCCGAGGATCCGGCCACGCTGATCGCCGCGCTCTTCGGAGACCGCGCGGCGAGCGAGCTTGGCCATCCTCCGCTCGGCCTGCCTCCCCGCGCGGGCCTGGCTCTCGCCCTGCACGGACGTCTCGAGCCGCGCCGGCGCCGGCCCTCGCGCGAGGACCCCAACCCCAATCCCACGAACCACACGCCGTCGTAGACTCAGCGCATCGTGGCGAAGGCGACCCGGGCGACCAACGAAACTCGCTGGCCGGCCGCGATCGCGATCGTCGGGCTCGGAGGCAGCTCCCTCGCGCTGCCGGACTTCCTGGTGCCGGGGCCCCGCTGGCTTCTGCCCGTCGCCGTGGTCGTCCTGCTCGTTCCGGCCCTCTTCGCCCACAGGACCGGCCGCCACTTTCTGGATCAAGTGCTCGGCTACGCCATCAGCGTGGTCGTGACGGTCGCTCTCGCGGCGTCCCTCGGATCCCTGGTGTACGTGATGGCCACGCACAAACAGGAGCCCGCCGATCTCCTGCGATCGGCGACGGTGCTGTGGGTGACGAACATTCTGGTTTTCGCGCTCTGGTACTGGCGGCTGGACGCCGGCGGGCCGCACGCGCGCGATCGCCGCGGCGGTCACGACTCCGGCGCCTTCTTCTTCCCCCAGATGATGCAGGGCGCCCCGAAGCAGACCCCGGCGTGGTCGCCGAATTTCGTCGACTACCTCTTCCTGGCGTTCTGCACGTCGACCGCCTTCTCGCCGACGGATACGCCCGTGCTCTCGCGCTGGGCCAAGGTCCTGACGATGGTGCAGTCGCTGATCTCGCTCGTCTGCGTCGTGGTTCTCGTCGCGCACTCCATCGGCATCCTGTAGAGCGCGGTCCCGCGCGCGCCGAGAGTCACTCCGCGCGCAGGGCCTCCATCGGGTCGAGGCGCGTCGCGCGCCAGGCCGGCACGGCGCTCGCAGCGAACGCGACCAGCGAAAGCGCCAGGACGGCGGCGGCGAAGGCCAGCGGATCGGTGGGCGCCACGTCGAAGAGAAGGCTCCGGAACAGCCGCGTGACCCCGAACGCCGCGCCGACGCCCACGACCACGCCCGAGAGCGAGAGGCCCAGGCCGCGGCGCACGATCATGCCCAGGATGTCGGCGCGTCGCGCCCCGAGAGCCATGCGGATCACGATCTCGCGGGTGCGCATCGCGACCACGTAGCCGAGGACGCCGTAGAGCCCCACGCCCGTGAGCAGGAGCGCCACGCCGCCGAAGAGACCGAGGAGCAGGGCGTTGAAGCGGGGCTGCTGGATCGACTGGCGGATCGCGTCCTCGAGCGTCCGCACGCGGTAGACGGGCACGTTCGCATCGATCGCCGTCACGAGCGCGCGGGCTTCGGCCTGGAGGGCGGCCGGGGAGCCTTCCGTCCGGGCGACGACCGTCATGTCCGAGATCGTGAGCTGCGCGGCGGGGACGTAGAACTCGGGCGCGGCCTCGGCGTCGAGCGCCAGGGCGCGCACGTCGCCGACGACGCCGACGATCTCGCGCACGACGGATTTGCCGTCCCGGGCCACGCCCGGGTGGATCCGCCGGCCGACGGCGCTCTCGCCGCGAAAGAACGTCCGGGCGAAGGCCGCGTTGACGATGACGACCGGCGGCGAGTCCGGGCCGTCCCGGTCGGTGAAGTCGCGGCCGGAAAGAATCGGGATGCGGAGCGTCTCGAAGTATCCCGGGCTGACCTGCCGGTACTCGGCGGCCGGCTCATCGGCCTTCGCGACCGGCCGCCCTTCGATCGTGAAGCTGATCCCGATGCGGCTCGTGCCGAAGGGCACCGGAAAGATCGCGGCGGCGCTGCGCACGCCCGGCCGCCGGCGTATCGAACCGAGCAGCTCGTCGTAGAAGCGTCGCTGCCGGGCGACGTCGTACTCGGGCTCGGGGAGGCTGAGGTGGAACGTCGTGACGTTCTCGGCCGAGAAGCCCGGATCGACGCTGCGGAGCCGGCGGAAACTCTCGAGGAGCAGCATCGCTCCCGTCAGCAGGATGACCGCGATCGCCGTCTGGGCCACGACGAGGCCGGAGCGGAAGCGATTCGAGCCCGGTTCCTCGCCGCCGCGGCCGCCTTCCTGCAGCCGCGTCCAGAGATCCGCCCGCGCGAGGCGCAACGCCGGCGCGGCGCCGAAGAGCAGGCCGGTCAGAAGCGACACGCCGAAGGTGAAGGCCAGGACCGTCCCGTCGAGGCCCACCTGCTCGAGCCGCGGAATCCGCTCCGGCGAGAAGCGGAGAAGAAGGCGCATGCCGCCGGCCGCGAGGAGGAGCCCGGCGCCGCCGCCGAGGAGCGAGAGGATCAGGCTTTCGGTCAGGAGCTGCCGCATCACGCGCCCCCGGCCGGCTCCGAGGGCGGCCCGCAGCGCCAGCTCCCTCCGGCGCGCGCTGGCCCGAGCCGTCAGCAGGCTGGCGACATTGGCGCAGGCGATCAGCAGGATGCCGCCGACCGCGCCGAGCAGGACGAGCAGAGGCGCCCGCACGTCGCCGACGATCCGCTCGAGCTCCGGCCGGACGCGGATCTCGTCGCGGTCGCGGTTGTCGTCGGGATACTGCCGGGCGAGGTTGCGCGCGATGCCGTTCATTTCGGCCTGCGCCGCCGCGAAGGAGACTCCGGGCTTCAGGCGGCCCACGACGTCGAGCGTCGTCAGCCCGCGGTTGGCCGTCCAGGGCTCGTCGCCCTCGGCGTCCATCGCGATCGACGTCCAGAGGTCGGACGGCGCCTCGTCGAGCGGGAACTGCACGCCCGGCGGCATGACGCCGATGACGGTGTGCTCGCGCCCGTCGAGTCCGATCGTCTTTCCGACGATTCCAGAATCCGACCCGAAGCGCGACTGCCAGAACGCGTGAGCGAGGAGAGCGACGCGCGCGCCGGGCCGGTCGTCCTCGGGCAGGAAGCCGCGGCCCAGAAGCGGCGCCGCGCGGAGGACGCCCAGGAAGTCCGAGGAGACGGCCTGGGCCTGGACGTGCGACGCCTGCGCCGTCCCGGTGAGCGTGAAGCCGACGCCGCGGCGGCTCGCCATGGCCTCGAACGATTTGCTCTGCGAGCGCCAGTCGAAGAAGTCCGGGTACGAGCCCGACGCGGCGTGGCGCACGGGGCGCGTGATCAGGGTCTGGAGCGCGACGATGCGTCCGGATTCGGGGAAGGGCAGGGGACGGAGGAGCACGCCGTGCACGACCGAGAAGATGGCGGTGTTCGCTCCGATCCCCAGGCCGAGCGTGGCGACCGCGACGAGCGTGAAGGCCGGAGAGCGGCGGAGGAGCCGCACGGCGTAGCGCGCATCCTGGAGCATGCGCTCGAGCGACGGCCAGCCCCATTTTTCGCGGGTGACTTCCTTGATGAGGGCCTCGTTGCCGAGCTCGCGCTTGGCGGCCGCCTCGGCTTCGCGGGGGGATTGGCCCCGAGCCACGCGGTCCCGCGTCGCCATGGCGAGGTGCCCCGCGATCTCCTCGTCCAGTTGGAGCTCGCGTTCGCGGCGGCGCCGGCCGAAGAAGCTTCCCCCGAAGAACGACATCGTCTATTCCGCCCGCAGCGCCTGCATCGGGTCGATGCGCGCCGCCCGCCGGGCCGGGATCCAGCTCGCCGCGAGCGCCACGAGGAGAAGCGCGGCGGCCACGGCCGCGAACGTCAGGGGATCGCCCGGCCGCACGCCGTACAGGAGGCTCGCCATCAGCCGCGTCAGCAGGAACGCGCCGACGAGACCGAGGCCCGCGCCGGCGAAGGCGACGGCCATGCCCTGTCCGACGACCAGGCGGAGGACGGAGCGCGGGTCCGCGCCGAGGGCCATGCGCACGCCGATCTCCCGCGTGCGCTTCGAGACGGCGTAGCTCATGACGCCGTAGATGCCGATCGCCGAGAGCAGCGCCGCCGCCGCGGCGAAGACGGCGAGCAGGAGCGTCTGGAAGCGAGCGCGGGCGGTCGCTTCGTTCACGACGTCCCGCATCGTGCGTACTCCGGAAATCGGCAGGGTCGGGTCGACCGCACGGATCGCCGCCTTGAGCGACGGAGCGAGGGCCGCCGGGTCGCCGTCTCCGCGTGCCCCGCGCACGACGAAGGTCAGGTAGGACGCCGACGTGTGGGGCGAGCGCATGAGCTCCGGGCTCTGGAAGACGGGGATGTAGGACTCCTCGTAGGGGGGCTCGCTCCAGTCGGAGCGCACGGCGTTCTTGACGATGCCCACGACCGTCAGCCAGTTCTTGTCGTCGAGCGTGATCCGCTTTCCGAGCGCGTCTCCGCCCGGCCACTGGATCTCGGCGAACCGTTCATTGATGACGACGGCGCCCGGAGCATTCGCGCCGTCGGTCTCGGCGATGTCGCGCCCGCGCAGGATCGGCAGGCGCATCGCGGCGAAGTAGCCGGGCGTGACCGCGCGATAGACCGTGACCGGGGACTCGCCGGGCCGCGCTTCGGGCCGGCCCTCGACCGCATAGGGGAACCGCCAGATGTCGCCGGCGATCGGCAGGTGGTTGATCGCGCCCGCGGCCCCGACTCCGGGCACCGCGCGGATGCGCTCGAGGAGCTGGCGGTAGACGGGCTCGCGCTGCTCGGGTGCGGCGTGCGAGGTGCCGGCCAGCGAAACCTCGAGCGTGACCACGCCGTCGGGATTCCAGCCCGGATCGATCGCCCGGAGGGCCAGGAACGTTCGGATCATGAGACCCGCTCCGACGAGCAGCACGATCGCGATCGCGATCTCGGCTGCGACGAAGGCGCGGCGCAGCCGGCCGCCCTCGCGCCCGGCGCCGGCGCTCCCGCCCTCCTTGAGTGCGGGCTGGAGGTGCACGGCCGAAGCTTCGAGCGCGGGAGCAATGCCGAACGCCGCTCCGGAGAGGAGCGCCACGCCGAAGGTCGCGAGGAAGATGCGCGGATCGAGGCTCACCTCGGCGAGACGGGGGATGCCTTCGGGCGCGAGCGCGAGCAGGAGCCGCAGCCCCCACGCGCCCAGGGCGGCGCCGGCGACGCCGCCCGCCGCCGCCAGGACGAGCGACTCGGTCAGGAGCTGGCGGATCGTGCGTCCCCGGGACGCGCCCAGGGCCGCGCGCAGGGCGACCTCGCGCTGCCGCACCGAGGAGCGCGCAAGCAGCATGTTGGCCACGTTGGCGCATGCGATCGCGAGGACGAGGGCGACGGCGGCGAGGAGCACGAGGAGGGCCGGTCGGACGTCTCCGACGACTCTTTCCAGGAGCGGAACGACCTGCATGTCCCGGTTCGTGCCGGGGAACTGGCGGTCGAGCTCCGCGGTGATCGACGCCATCTCCCGCCGGGCGGATTCGAGCGCGATGCCGGGCTTCAGGCGCGCGAAGATGCGCAGGCTCGAGCCGTTGCGGTTCGACGCGCGCGGCGCGAGATCCAGCGGAGCCCAGAGCTGGGCGTTCGTCGCCCAGAACGGGGCGAACTGAAAGGACGGCGGCATGACGCCGACGACGGAGTAGGGCTCGCCGTCGAGCAGGATCTCTTTTCCGAGAATCGCGGGATCCGCGCCGAAGCGGCTCTTCCACACGGCGTGGCCCAGGACCACGACGTGGTTCGCACCGGCCGCCATCTCCGAGGGCAGGAAGAAGCGCCCGAGGGCCGGCTGCACGCCGAGGAGCGGCAGGACGTCCGCGGTCATCCGGATCGCCCAGACCTTCTCGGGCGAATCGCCGCCCGTCAGGTTCGGGCTCCAGTACTCGGCGGCACCCATGTTCTCGAAGGAGCCGCTCTGCGCCTTCCAATCGAGGAAGTTCGCGGGCGCGACCGGCCCGTCGCCGCCCTTGAGGATCACGACCAGGCGCGCCGGGTCCGCGTAGGCCAGGGGCCGCACGAGGATCGCGTCGACGACCGAGAGGATCGCCGTGCTCGCGCCGATGCCGAGCGCGAGCGTGAGGATGGCGACGGCTGCGAAGCCGGGCGAGCGCCGGAGGAGCCTCAGCCCGTAGCGCGCGTCCTGGCGGAAGCGCTCGAAGGAGCCCCAGCCCCACTGCGCGCGCGCCGCTTCCTTGACCAGAGCCTCGTTGCCCAGCTCGCGGCGCGCAGACGCGTAGGCCTCGGCTTGCGCCTCACCCCGAGCGACGCGGTCGGCCACCGCCATCGCGATGTGCCCGGCGATTTCGTCGTCGAGTTCGAGCTCGCGGCGCCTGCGGAAGAAAGGAAGAGAGCGTTTCATGCCGTCTCCGGCGCCTTCGATGCATCGAGCACGCCGGACATCGCCTCGAGAAGGCGTTGCCAGCGGCTCCGCTCCTCCGTGAGCCGGCGTCGCCCGGCCGCCGTCAGCCGGTAGACCTTGACGCGCTGCTTGTTCTCGGAAGTTTTCCATTCCGAAGCGACGGAGCCGTCCCGTTCCAGACGGTGGAGGGCGGGGTAGAGCGAGCCCGTGTCGACCTGCAGGGCGTGGGAGGAGCCGGCCTTGATCGCGGCCGTGATGCCGTAACCGTGCTGCGGCCCCCAGGTCAGCGTCTGGAGGACGAGCAGGTCCAGGGTCCCCTGGAGGAGCTCGATCGGGTCTTTGTAAGGCTCGCGTTTCTCAAACATGTCGAAACTCCGTTTCGCTGCCATGTAGACATCCTACATCCATAGGGTGGAGTCGTTCTACAGCCTTCACATCCCGGGATACGCGGTTCCGCCGAAGAGGTTTCGGGACTTGACGGAGGGGCGCGGTCCGTTGTATTTAACCGTTCGGTTGAATACGAGAGGACCCGCCATGCCGGCCGACACGCTCAGCGCCACTTTTGCCGCCCTCGCCGATCCCACACGGCGCGCGATCCTGGCGCGACTCGCCTCGGGCGAGACCTCGGTCACGGAGCTCGCCGCGCCGTTCGAGATGAGTCTCGCGGCCGTCTCGAAGCACCTCAAGGTGCTCGAGGGCGCGGGCCTCGTCGCACGCTCGCACCACGCGCAGTGGCGGCCCTGCCGGCTGGACGCCGCGCCGCTGAAGACCGTGTCCGAATGGGTCGATCACTACCGGCGGTTCTGGGAGCAGAGCTTCGACCGCCTGGACCTCTATTTGCAGGACTTGCAGAAGAAGGAGAAGACGCATGTCCCCAAGAAACGCAGACACTGAGATGGCGGCTTCGGTCGTCGACACGACGACCAGCGATCGAGAGATCCGCCTCTCGCGAACCTTCCACGCTCCCCCCGAGCTCGTCTGGGAGGCCTTCACGAACCCGAAGCACGTTGCGAAATGGTGGGGACCGAAAGGCTTCACGACGACGACCGAAATCATGGACGTGCGCCCCGGCGGGGAATGGAAGCACGTCATGAAGGGGCCCGACGGCACGCTCTATCCGAACCACAGCGTCTACACGGCGGTGGAGAAGCCTCGCCTCATCGCATACAAGCACGCGGGGCGGCGCGAGGGAGGGCCGGGCGTCGCGTTCGAAGCCTTCGTCACCTTCGAGCCCGAGGGCGAGGGCACGCGCGTCACGCTGCGCCAGGTGTTCACCTCGCCCGAGGCTCGCGACAAAATCATTCGCGAATTCGGCGCCGTCGAGGGCGGGAAATCCCACCTCGAGAGCCTCTCGGAGTTCCTGGCTCACCTGGCTGCCACGGAACGCGACTTCGTCCTGACGCGCACCTTCGATGCGCCTCGCGAGCGCGTCTTCGAGGCCTGGACGAATTCGAAGCAGGTGGCGCAGTGGTGGGGACCGAAGGGCTTCACCAATCCCGTCTGCCAGATGGACGTACGGCCGGGCGGCCGGTACCGGATCGTGATGCGCTCGCCGGAGGGCGAGGACTATCCCATCGACGGCGAGTTTCTCGAGATTGTGAAGCCCTCGCGTCTCGTCATGACCATGGACGCGCGCGAACACCCGCCCGAGTTCTTCGCGCAGCTCGACGCGGCGCGGCCGCTTGAAGCGCAGGGGAAGCCCTTCCGTCCGCGGACGACGGTCCTCTTCGACGACCATTTCGGAAAGACGACGCTGACGGTCATCCAGCGCTTCGAGTCGGCCGGCGACGTCGAGGCCAACGAGAAGCTCGGAGCCGCCGAAGGCTGGGGCGGGAGCTTCGATAAGCTGGACGCGCTGCTGGGAGGATAGAGAAACCATGATCGACCGCTGGAAAAGTTTCGCGCCGTACTTTCTGAGCCTCCTCCGCATCGTCGTGGCGCTCATGTTCGTGGAAATGGGGTCGGCGAAGCTCTTCGCCTTCCCTGGCGCGGTCATCCCGGGGGGCGGCACGGTGCCGCTCGCTTCGCTCGGAGGCGTGGGCAGCGTGCTTGAATTTGTCGGGGGGCTCTTCCTGCTCCTCGGCCTCTTCACGCGGCCGGTGGCCTTCATCCTGTCGGGCGAGATGGCCTTCGCCTACTTCATCGGACATGCGCCAAACGGCTTCTGGCCGGTCCTCAACGGAGGGGGTCCGGCGATCTACTACTGCTTCACCTTCCTGTTCCTGTCGGCGGCGGGCGGGGGCCGGTGGAGCCTGGATTCGCGGATCCAGCGAAACCATTCCGGCTCAGTGATTTGAGGCTGAACCGGCATCCTGAGCGAAGCGAAGGATCCCAGACTCGATTGCTTGCGGAAATGTTTGGGATCCTTCGGGCCTGCGGCCCTCAGGATGACGGGCGAAAGATTTGTCGATTTCCGGATTCCCCGCTCGTCGCGATGGTGAAAGGAGACGAAACATGAAGGTCATGGTGCTGGTCAAGGCCACGAAGGAATCCGAGACGGGTGTTCCTCCCGACGAGAAGCTGATCTCCGAGATGATGGTGTTCAACGAGCAGCTCGTGAAGGCGGGCGTGATGCTCGCGGGGGAGGGCCTGAAGGCGAGCTCCGAAGGCAAGCGCGTTCGCTTCTCGGGTCCGCGGCGCACGGTCATCGACGGCCCCTTCGCGGAGACCAAGGAGCTCCTCGCGGGCTACTGGCTCTGGCAGGTGCGCTCGATGGAAGAGGCGATCGAGTGGGTCAAGCGCTGCCCGAATCCCCACAACGAGGAATGCGAGCTCGAGATCCGTCCGGTGTTCGACTCGGTCGACTGCACGGACATCTCGGTGGACCTCAAGGAGAAAGAGGCGAAGCTGCGCGCAGAGGCGGCGGCGCAGAGGCGGTAGCCTCCGCGCCGCCGTCCCGAGGGCCGAAGGCCCGAGGGACCCCAGGCTCGATCGCGGCGGCGGAAATGTCCGGGATCCTTCGGGCCTTCGGCCCTCAGGATGACGCCTACAGCGTCCGGTCGGACGCCTGCGGCGTCAACGCGGCGACCCGGGGCAGGAGCTTCGGGTCGCCGATCTTTTCCGCGACGACAGGGAACGCCGGGGTCGGGCCGCGCCAGAGGAGCGCGTCGACACTTTCGAACAGGGGCGCATCGCTCCGGAGCGTCGCCAGCCGCTTGAAGAGCAGCGCCCGGTCGCGGTCGATCGATCCGTCGATAGGAAACTCCTCGAGCGGTCCGTAGCGCTCGATCAGGCGCGCCGCGGTCTTGGGGCCGATGCCCGGCATTCCCGGGTATCCGTCGGCGGCGTCCCCCACGAGGGCGAGATAGTCGGGGATCCGCTCCGGAGGCACGCCGTACTTCGCGTGCACGGCCGCGGCGTCGCGGATCTGACCGCTTCGCCGGTCCATCTGCACGACCCGATCGCCGACGACGCACTGCGCCAGGTCTTTGTCCGGCGTCCAGATGCAGATTTTCTCGACGCGGTCATCCTTCGCCGCGAGCGCGGCCGCGGAAGCCAGCGCGTCGTCGGCCTCGAGCTCGACCATCGCCCACACCACGACCCCCATTGCGGCCAGCGCGTCTTCCAGCGGATGGAACTGCGCCCACAGGGCGCGGTCGATGCCTTCGCCCGTCTTGTAGCCCTCCCAGAGGTCGTTGCGGAACGACTCGATGACGTGATCCGTCGCAACGCCGACGTGGGTGGCGCCGCCTTCGAGCATCTGCGCGACCGAGTGGAGGACGCCGGCGACCGCCCCGAACGGGGGATCCCCTTTTTTCGCGCGCCGGATCCCGTAGAACTGGCGGAAGAGCTCGTAGGTCCCGTCGATGAGGTGCACGACCCGGGGCACAGGGATGGACATAGGCTGGAAAAAGATACCGGAGGCTGTCGATTTCGGGCAGCCTCGTTCGTCGCATGGATGAAAGGAGAAAGACGATGAGATTCCTGACGATGGTCAAATCCAGGGAACCGGGCGGCCCGCCGCCGGCCAGGCTCATGGAGGCGATCGGCAAGCTCGGGGAGCAGGCGACGCGGTCCGGTGAGCTCGTCATGACCGGGGGACTGCTGCCGAGCGCCATGGGCGCGCGCATTCGTCTCTCGGACGGAGAGCTCGCCGTGATCGACGGCCCGTTCACCGAAGCCAAGGAGATCGTCGGCGGCTTCGCGATTTACGAAGTCGAGTCGAAGGAAAAGGCGGTCGAGGCCTCTCTGCGCTTCATGAAACTGCACCAGGAGCACTGGCCCGGCTGGGAGGGCGAGACCGAGATCCGTCCCATGTACGGTCCCGCGGACTTTCCCGGGAAGAAGTGACGAAGGAAACGGAGAAGCCATGTCCACCCCCGAAACGCAGACGAGGCAGACGACGCCCTCCCGCGGCCGCATCTGGACGGGGCGGGTCCTGACCGGCCTCGCGATCCTGTTCCTGGTCTTCGACGCCGCGATCAAGTTCGCTCCGATCCCGCCTGTGGTCGACGCCATGGCGCGGCTCGGCTATCCGCTCTCCCTCGCGCCGGCCATCGGCGTCCTCGCGCTCGTCGGCGTCGCGCTCTATGCGTTTCCGAAGACCGCGATCATCGGAGCGATTTTTCTGACGGCGTTCCTCGGAGGGGCGACGGCGTCCCAGGTCCGCATCGGAGAGCCGCTCTTCACGCACGTCCTGTTTCCGAGCTATGTCGCCGCGCTCCTCTGGGGCGGGCTGTGGCTGCGCGACCCGCGCACGCGCGCGCTCGTGCGCTGAGGCCGCCCGGATATTCAAGGAGGATCGAGACTATGACCGCCGCCCCTCCCGCGAAACGCGCCGATGCGATGCCGCCCGAGATCCGCATCCGCACGCTCATCGAGGAAAAGGACCGCGCGCTCTGCGCGAAAGACCTGGAAGGTGTTCTCGAGCACTACGACGCCGACCTCGTCTTCTTCGAGCTGAAGCCCCGTGTCCGGATCGAGGGCTCCCGCGGCTTGCGTCGCGTGTGGCAGGCCTGCATGCCCCACCTCCCCGCGGCGTTTCACATCGAGACGCGGGACCTGGTGATCACCGTCGCGGGCGAGCTGGCCGTGGCCCACCGCCTTTTCCGTGTTCCCGAGGTCGCCCGCGAGCATCCGGCCTGGGTTCGCGAGATCGCCGTCCTCCGTTACGCGGACGGCGAATGGCGGATCGTCCATGAGCATTGCTCGGTGGCCTGACGTCCGCCTCCGCGCCGCCGGCGGAGGCCGCCGCCGTGCTCTAATCGGCGGCTGTGTCGCCGAAGGATGCGCACGGGGCGATCGACGCGGTCTGGCGGATCGAGTCACCCCGTCTGATCGCCGGACTTGCGCGCATGGTGCGCGACGTCGGCCTGGCGGAGGACCTCGCCCAGGACGCGCTCGTCGCGGCGCTCGAGCGCTGGCCGGATACGGGCGTGCCGGAGAACCCGGGCGCCTGGCTCATGGCCACCGCGAAGAACCGGGCGATCGACATGCTGCGCCGCCGGAGCCTCGCCGAGCGCAAGCACGAGGAGATTGGATCGACGATCGAGACCGGCGGAACCGTCGAGGAGAAGCTCGTCGCCGAGATCGACGATGACATCGGCGACGATCTGCTGCGCCTGGTGTTCACGGCGTGCCATCCGGTTCTCTCGAAGGAAGCCCGCGTTGCCCTGACGCTGCGGATGCTCGGCGGCCTCACGACCGACGAGATCGCCCGGGCGTTTCTCGTGCCGGAGGCGACCGTGGCGCAGCGAATCGTCCGGGCCAAGCGGGCCCTCGCGGACGCCGGCGTGCCTTTCGAGGTGCCCCGAGGCCCGGAGCTCGCGGACCGGCTCGCGTCGGTGCTCGAAGTCGTCTATCTCGTCTTCAACGAAGGATACGTCGCGACCGCGGGCGACGATCTGATGCGGCCCGCGCTCTGTGAAGAGGCCCTGCGCCTGGGCCGCATCCTCGCGGAGCTCGCGCCTCGGGAGCCCGAGGTCCACGGGCTCGTCGCGCTCATGGAGATCCAGGCCTCGCGCGCCGAGGCGCGCGTCGGGCCGTCGGGGGAGCCGGTGCTGCTGCTCGATCAGGACCGTGCGCTCTGGGACCGCATGCTGATCGGCCGTGGTCTCGCGGCCTTCGGACGCGCCGAGAAGCTCGGCCAGGAAGCGAAGGGGCCCTACGTCCTGCAGGCGGCCATTGCCGCGTGTCACGCCCGGGCGCGCACGGCGGAGGACACCGACTGGGCGAGGATCGCGACGCTCTACGACGAGCTCGGCCGGCGCGCGCCCTCGCCCGTCATCCAGCTCAACCGGGCCGTCGCCGTCGGGATGGCGTCGGGCCCGGCGGATGCGCTCGCCATCGTGGATTCCCTGAGGTCCGAGCCGTCTCTCGCGGGATACCATTTGCTTTCGAGCGTGCGGGGCGATCTGCTCTTCAAGCTCGGCCGTTTCGAGGAGGCCCGCGCCGAGTTCGAGCGCGCGGCGGCGCTGACTCGAAACGTCCGTGAACGAAAACTTCTGACCGAGCGCGCCGCCGCGTGCGTCCGCGAGGCCGCTCCCACAGCCGCTCCCTTGGAGCGTTGAGGAGGTTTCGATGGCTGTCTACATCGACGGATTCCTGCTCCCCGTCCCGAAGAAGAATCTCGCGGCCTATCGCCGCATGTCGGCCAAAGCCGCCAGGGTCTGGAAGGAGTACGGCGCCCTCGAGTACCGGGAGTGCGTGGCCGACGACCTCCCGTCCAAAGGCGCCGCGTCGTTTCCTCGCGCGGCGAGGGCGAAGAAAGGCGAGACCGTCTTCTTCTCCTACATCGTCTACAAGTCCAAAGCGCACCGCGACCAGGTCAACAAGAAGGTCATGAAGGACCCGCGCATCGCGGCCATGATGCCGGACAAGGCGCCGATGCCCTTCGATTACAAGCGCATGTGCTACGGCGGCTTCAAGACGCTCGTCGAAGCCTAGGAGTTCCGAGAGGCCGCCGACAGGTCGTCCGGAAAGATTCCCATCTCCAGGAGCGAAGCAACCATGAGCGGCGACGGCCGTGCCACACGGCGCGAGTGGATCGGCCTCGCCGTCCTGGCCCTGCCGTGCGTTCTCTACGCGATGGACCTCACGGTCCTCAACCTCGCCGTGCCGGCGCTCTCGACGGATCTGAAGCCCAGCGCTTCGCAGCTGCTCTGGATCATCGACATCTACGGATTCCTGGTGGCGGGCTCGCTGATCACGATGGGAACCCTCGGCGACCGGATCGGCCGGAGGAAGCTCCTCCTGATCGGTGCGGCGGCGTTCGGCGCCGCCTCCGTCGTGGCGGCGTTCTCGAGGAGCTCGGGCACGCTCATCGCGGCCCGCGCGCTCCTCGGCGTCGCCGGGGCGACCCTCGCACCCTCGACACTGTCGCTCATCCGCAACATGTTCCACGACGGCCAGCAGCGCACGGTCGCCATCTCGGTCTGGATCATGAGTTACTCCGTCGGAGGCGCCATCGGGCCGCTCCTCGGCGGCCTCGTCCTGCAGAGATTTCCGTGGGGCGCCGTCTTCCTTCTCAGCGTTCCGGTGATGGCCCTGCTCCTGTTCGTCGGTCCGAAGCTCCTGCCCGAGTTCCGCGATCCGAACGCGGGACGGCTCGATCTGCCGAGCGCCGCCCTCTCGCTCGCGAGCGTGCTTCTCGTGATCTACGGCGTGAAGCGGAGCGCGGAGCACGGCTTCGGCTGGGGAGCCGCGGCGGCGATCGCGGCGGGCGCGGCGATCGGGGTGGTCTTCCTGAAGAGGCAGCGCCACCTCCCGGACCCGCTCGTCGACCTGAAGCTCTTTCGGCGGACGGCGTTCAGCGCGGCGCTCGTGACGAACGTCTTCGGCGTGTTCGTCGCGTTCGGCGCATACATCTTCATCTCGCAGTACCTCCAGCTCGTGCTGGGCCTCTCGCCCCTCGTTGCGGGTCTCTGGACGCTGCCCTGGTCGGCCGGCAACATCCTCGGCTCGATGCTCACGCCCCCGCTGACCCGGAGGCTGGCGAAGGCCACCGTCATCGCGGGGGGCCTCGTGCTCGCCGCGATCGGCTTCGGCATCCTCACCTTCGTCGACGGGAGCTCGCCTCTGCTCGTGATCGTCGTCTCGTCGGCCTTCTTTTCGCTGGGGCTCGCTCCCGTCTTCACGCTCACGACCGACACCGTGATCAGCGCCGCGCCGCCCGAGCGGGCCGGCTCCGCCTCCGCGCTCTCCGAGACAGGCGCCGAGCTTGGCGGGGCGGTTGGTATCGCGGTCCTCGGCAGCGTGGGCACGGCCGTGTATCGGAGCGCCATGTCGGCCTCGGGCGCGCTCGTTCCCGCCATCCCGGCGGAGGCGGCCGAGGCGGCGCGCTCCACCCTCGGCGGGGCGATCGCCGCCGCGGCCGGGCTGCCGCCGGAGGCCGCCGCGGAGCTCGTCGCGGCCGCCCGCGCGGCTTTCACGCTGGGATTCGAGCGCGCCGTGATCGTCTGCGCGATCGTGGCGGCGGGCCTCGCCGTGCTCGTCCTGATCCTGCTCCGCGACGCCCACGGGCGGCCGAGCGCCGGGGGCGCCGGCGGGGCGGCGGACGGCGGCCGCGAGCCGGGGACGGCGGAATCGGGCACCCCGAGCCCGGCCTGATAACCTTCCTCCCGTGAGACGCCTGGTGGAACTCACGGCCGAAGACCTCTCGACCAATCCCGTCTGGCGTTACGAAGGCGGGAGCGGCAAGGACGCGCGCGTTGCGGCCGTCAAACGCGACTCCCTCTCGCGGGCCGATGACGAGATCTACCTGGCCGCAACCGAGTTCGAGCTCTTCGACGAAACGGCTTGCCCGGGGTACTGCTTCCCCGCCGACGGCGCGGGCATCGACTACCTGCAACCCGTCATCCTGACGGCCTCCGGCCCCGTCGCGTTCTGGTTCGAGCAGCCGCCCTCGGCCGAGACGCTCGCGCAACAGTGGAAGGCGCTCGGCAAGGATCCGGCGCAGGTGTTCCCCGTGACGTTCCGTTGCCTCGTGCCCGTCGACGGCCAGACGCTGCACGGACGGATCGAGCACGTCGAATACTCGGAGGTCGCGCCCCCGGCTCCGGCCGCGAAGCAAGTCGAGGTCAAGAACGCCGCGCCGTCCTCGCGTCGGCGCAGCATCGGCGCGGGGGATACGCGTACGGCCCGTCGACGCAGCGCGGAGATGACCGTGGAGTTCAGCCAGGGCGCGCTCTATGGAACGGGCGTCACGGGCGATGTCTCGCGGCGCGGCATGTTCGTGCGCTCGCCCTGGATCCCCGGCACGGGCCCCGTGCTGCGCCTGACGGTCAATCTCCCTGGCGGCCGGAAGCTCGCGCTCACCGGGCGGGTCGTGCGCACGGTAGACCCCGCCGCTCCGGCGCGCACCTCTCAGGGTTTCGGCCTGCGCCTGACGGACGACTGGCCGGGCTACGACGAGCTCTTCGGCAAGCGAAACCACAAGAAGTAGACCTCCTGGCATGAAGGCGGAAGCGCCCCCGGCGAACGTGCGCACGCCCGTGCTGTGCCGTCCGGCGTTGCTCTGGACGCTCGTCGGCCTCGGGGCCGCTCTCCGGATTTTCCAATATGCCTCGGACACCTCGTTCTGGTTCGACGAGCTCTCGCTCGTGCGCAACCTCGTGCACCGCTCCGCGGCGCAACTCGCGACCGAACCGCTACGCTACGACCAGGTCGCGCCGGTGGGCTTTCTCGTCGCCGAGAAGGGGATCAGCCGCGTGCTGGGGGAGAGCGACCTGGCATTCCGGTTCCTCCTTCTGCCGATCGGGCTCGTGGCGCTCGTGCTTTTCGTCCCGCTCGCGCGTCGGGTCCTCGACGGGTACGCGGTCCCGTTTGCCGTGGCGATGTTCGCGATCGGTGCGCCCTTCATCCGCTACTGCGCGGAGGTCAAGCAGTACGGGATCGACATCGCGTCGGTCATCGTGATGTCTCTCTTGACGCTGCGGCTGCGCGACCCCGATGCGACGCGCGGCCGCTGTATCGCCGCCGGCCTGCTGGGCGCCGTGCTCGTCTGGTTTTCCCAGGCGACCATCCTGATCCTCGCCGGCCTCGGCGGAGCGCTGCTTCTCGCATGGCTTCTCGAGCGCGACGGACGGACGGCGAGGGCGCTGCGGATCACGGTACCGATCTGGGCCGCGGCCTGTGTCGCGGCGGCGCTCGTGGCCTTTCGCCTCGTTTCGAGCACGACCAGGGCGTTCATGGACCAGTTCTGGCGACTCCGCGGCGGCTTCCCTCCCTGGCCGATCCGGAAGCCCGGCGACCTCGTCTGGCCGTGGAACCGCGTGACTGAGCTCTTCGCCGAAGACACGCTCCTGCGATATCGGTGGCCCGTGGTCTACACGGCGCTCGCCGTGATCGGACTGGTCCTTCTGTGGCGGCGCCAGCGCGTCGTCGCGCTCGTGCTTCTCGCTCCGTTCGCGGCGGCCGTGGCCGCGGCCGTCGCGCAGCAGTACCCGTTCCGGGCTCGCCTGGTGCTCTACGTCGCTCCCGGCCTCGTCCTGGCGATCGCCCAGGGGGCGGAGGGGATCCGTCGAGCCGCCTCGCGGCTGCACCCCGCGCTCGGCGCCGTTTGCATGGCGGCGATCTTCGCGGGCCCCGCGTGGTCGCTGGCTCGCTTCCCGCCTCCGTACTTCGTCGAGGATCACAAGACCGTCCTGGCGTACGTGCGCGATCATCGGCAACCCGGGGACGCCGTGTACGTCTACTCCTACGAGATCGAGGCCATCGAGCGTTATGCCGCCGAGTACGGCCTGGCCCCGGGGGACTACGAGGTCGGCCGTTGCTCCAAGGTCGATCGCCGGTTTTCTCTTCGCGAAGTCGACCGCTATCGCGGCCGGCCCCGCGTCTGGGTCATCGCCGGGGCCGTTCCGCCGTTCCAACCGCCGCGCCAGACTCTGGAGCAATACCTTTCGACGATCGGCGTGCCCCGCGCCTCGATCGTGATCGAGGGAATGAGGCCGATCGCTCCCGTGAGCGCGACTCTCTTCGATCTCAGCGACCCGAAGCGCCTCGAGACGGCGACCGCCGAGACGTTTCCCCTGGTGACTCCGCCGCCCGGCTCCCCGATGGCGTTCCCGGTCAACTGCGGCCCGTGGGTCGAGCCGCTGTCACCCGACGTCGAACGACGTTGAGGGCCAGCCGGCTCACTCCCCGCGCGCCCTTCCTGTGTCGTCCGCCGGCACTCTGGACGCTCGTGGCGATCGGAGCGGCGCTGCGCATCTTCCAGTACGCCTCGGACACGTCGCTCTGGTACGACGAGCTCTCGATCGTCCGCAACCTGGTCCACCGCTCTGCGGCGTCGCTGGCCACCGAACCGCTCCGCTACGACCAGGTCGCGCCCGTGGGGTTCATGCTGACCGAGAAGGGGATCAGCCGCGTGCTCGGGGAGAGCGACCTCGCGTTCCGCATCCTGCTGCTTCCCGTCGGCCTCGCGGCGCTCGTGATGTTCCTCTTCCTCGCGCGGCGGCTGCTCGACGGCGGCGCCGTGCCCTTCGCCGTCGCGATGTTCGCGATCGGCGCTCCTTTCATCCGCTACAGCGCCGAGGTCAAGTCGTACGGCATCGACATTGCGGCGGTCATCGCGATGTCGCTCGTGACGCTGCGGCTGCGTGAGGCCGATTCCACGCGAGCGGGGTGTGTGGCCGCCGGACTGGCGGGCGCCGGACTGGTCTGGTTCTCGCAGCCGGCGATTCTGACGCTCGCCGGCCTCGGCGGGTCGCTGCTCGCCGCGTGGCTCTTCGAGCGCGACGCGCCGACCGCTCGGGCCCTGCGCGTCACCGTGCCGATCTGGGCCGCGGCCTGCGTCGCGTCCGCGGCCGTCGCGTTCCGGATGGTGACTCCGGCGACGCGCGCGTACATGGACACCTTCTGGAGGATGCGCCAGGGCTTCCCGCCCTGGCCGATCGAGAAGCCCGGGGATCTGCTCTGGCCATGGGACCGCGTGACGCTGATGTTCGCCGACAACCGGGTCCTCGCGTATCCCTGGCCCGCCCTCTATGCGGCGCTCGTGATCGCGGGCCTGGCCGTCCTCGCGCGCCGCAATCGCGCCGGTGCCCTCATCCTGATCGGCCCACTCGCGGTCGTCGTGCTCGCCGCTGTCGCGGAGATCCTTCCATTCCACTCGCGCCTGTCGCTCTCCACGCTGCCGGCCTTCGTCCTGGCGGTCGCCGCGGCCGCCGAGTGGGTCCGCCGAGGTTTCGCCAGGCGGAACACCGCTCTCGGCGCCGCGGTCATGCTCGCGCTGTTCGCCGGGCCCGTGCTGGCGTTCGTCCGCCTGCCTCCGCCGCTTTTCGTCGAGGATCACAAGACCATGCTCGCGTTCCTGCGCGACCATCGCCAGCCTGGAGACGCCGTGTTCGTCTTCCCCTACGAAATGCAGGCCGTCGAGAGATACGCCGCCGAGTACGGGCTCCTGCCCGGCGAGTACGAGGTCGGCGGCTGTTCGTCCGAGGACCGCCGGCTCCTGCTGCGCGACGTGGACCGCTATCGCGGACGGCCCCGGGTCTGGCTGATCGCCGGCGCCGTACCCGCTCTCCAGGCACTGCGGTTGGACGTCGACGGATACCTCTCGACGATCGGAACGCGCAAGGACGAGCTGGCCGTCGCTTCGGCGAAGCCGCTGTACCCGGTCAGCGCGACGCTCTTCGATCTCAGCGACTCGAATCGTCTTGCGGCCGCGAGCGCCGCAACGTACCCCATCCAGGTGAAGCCGGCGCCCGGAGATCCCCGACCGAACGTGGTCGTGCGTTGCGACGACCGCCTCCGGCCGCTCCGGAAGGACTGACTCTCAGGCCTGACGGAGCGCTTCTGCCGGCGCGACTCGCGCCGCCCGGCGAGCCGGCAGCC
>Ga0207691_10001121_pt1 | contig 26617 bp, 24 predicted proteins | sample KBSM13metaG_FD_184327 | JGI IMG/M metagenome (GOLD analysis project Ga0207691, IMG submission 184327) | Miscanthus rhizosphere microbial communities from Kellogg Biological Station, Michigan, USA - KBS M1-3 metaG (SPAdes) (version 2) | ecosystem: Host-associated > Plants > Roots > Rhizosphere >...
GGCTATCAGCCGCGCGAGTTACGCTCTCAGCTCGGTAGCGGACCTGTCGTAGGGATTCCCAACGCCGGGATGCCCACCGTCCCGAATACGGGACTCGGCCGTCGCCCGTCGCCCGTCGCCCGTCCCCGGCAGTCGCCTGCCGCCTGCCGCCTGCCGCCTGCCGCCTGCCGCCTGCCGCCCTAGAACAGCGACATCTGCTCGCCAAGTTGATCCGGCTCCACCGGCCGCTGACGGAGCAGGCGCTGAAGGTCCCGGGCGGAGGCGGGGCTGTGGCCGGCGTAGTGGTTGTTGACGTAGCCGTGCACAGTCTTCACCCGCTTCGCGAGGGCGGCAATGACCGCGGCCCAGGACTCGAGCTCGCGCGATCGATCGACCTGGATGCGCGAGTAGTCCACGAGATCGCGGTTCGGTCCCATCCATCGAATATAGGCGAAGTCAGACGTCGGCCGATCGGCGAGGGCCATCATCAGCTTGCGCGGAATCCACCGCGCGTCCACCAGCGCGACACCCACGTTATGCTCGGCGAGCAGCGCGATGATCCCGTCGTGGATCCACCCGCGCTGACGGAATTCCACGGCCATACGCACATCGCGCGGAATGAGCGGGAGAAAATTCGCGAGCGCGGGCAGCTCGGATGGGGCGAAATCCGGGCCAAGCTGCATCAGCACGGGCCCGAGCTTCGAGCCCAGCTCGCGCGCGCGATCGAAGAACAGCGCCGCGAGGTCCGCCGAGTCGCGCAGGCGGTTTTCGTGCGTGATCTCCTGCGGCAGCTTGAGAGCGAAGGAAAAGTCCGGCGGCGTGCGATCGGCCCATCCGCGAACGGTCTTCGCCGCGGGAATCGCGTAGAAGGTGGAGTCCACCTCGACCGTCGTGAACGCGCGCGCATACACGGTGAGAAAATCAGCCGGCCGAGTCTCCGGCGGATAGAACGGGCCCACCCACGCATCGTAGTTCCATCCCTGCGTGCCGATGCGAACGTCGCCGAGGTCATTGCTCATCGCGACACAATCGATGCCGTGAATCAGCGATGTCAAGTTGAGGCCGGTCCCGATCTTGCCTTTCAGCGTGGCTGAACCAATCGACCACGAATGCTGGAGGCGTATCATGGATGAGATGGATCGCAGGAACGCAGGTGAGGATCCCACGATCATGGGCAACGACGTCGCGCGCGAGCCGATGCATGACGATCGCGACGTCACGGCAAAGCCGCTGCGCGACGAGGCGACGACCGCCGACTACGTCGGCGAAGCGGCGGGCGGCGTCTCGGGCGGACTCGCCGGCGCGGCGATTGGCTCGATCGGTGGGCCCGTTGGAACACTCATCGGTGGCCTTGCCGGAGTGATCGGCGGTTGGTGGGCGGGACGCTCGATCGCTGAAGCGGCCAAGGATTACGGCGACGTAGACGACCGGTATTATCGCACGCACTATGACCGCGGTCGCACCAGCTCGCGGTCGTTCGAGGACGTACGACCGGCGTATCAGATCGGACACCTCGCGAGCAGAAATCCGGACTATCGCGGTGCCGACTTCGACACAGTCGAACGCGATCTTCGTCGAGGCTGGTCAGACGAGATCGGCGCGCGCCACGGCGATTGGTCGTCTGTGCGCGACTATGCGCGCGAGGGATATGCGCGCGGCACATCCACACTCGCTGCGACGTCGGCGGGCTCCGTCGACAGCTCGGTCCGCACGAGCAAACAGCTCGACAACCTCGGCGACCGTTCTGCTCATGCTGCCGACCGCGTCGCGACTGGGCTCGAGGCGGGCGTCGACAACATCAAGGATCGCATCGATGGGAATCCCGCGTCGAAGCCAGGCCTCGATCCCACCGACGCCCGCGCCGGCGGCCGCAACTTCGCCGAGCGCGCGGCCGACAAAGTGCGCGGTACCGACGACCGTCTCGCAGACACGGGCAGTCGCGCCGGCGACGCAGCCCACCGGGGCGCCAACAAGGTCGTCGATGCCGTGGATAACGTGAAGGACCGCATCGACGGAAACCCAGCATCGAAGCCCGGGCCTGATCCGACGGATAGACGGGCGTAAGAACTGGCGACAGGCGACAGGCGACAGAAGACCCTCGGGATGCTCATCTCACGGCGAGATGCATCCCGAGGGTTCTCGCTTTCTAGCCGTTGCCTGTCGCCTGCCGCCTACCGCCTACCTAACGATACGTCTCGAAAAACCCGCTCCCCTGCCCGTCGAGCGGTATGCCTCCAACTCGACCCGAGATCCGGGCCGTGCCCTTCATCTGAATGAAGTAGGGGCGCGCGAGTGCGCGACCAGCTAGCGACTCGCCACGTTCGGCGTTCGGCTCGCGGGTGTCCGTGCCCGCAGCGTCCTCGATCGTCAGCTCGACCCGCAGCGTGTCTTCGCCCCGCGCGTCGGCGAACACCGCCCGCGACGGCACCCGCACGTCCCGGCCGCCGACACGGATCGTGCGGCCATCGGTGTAGTCGATGCGCTGCGGTCGGAACAGAGATCGAAACCCTAACGAGTCCACGAGGTAGACGAACAGCGGCGCGTCACTGCTCACACTGTCTGGCGGCTGTACACGACCATAGAGGAACGTGTACGCACCGGCCCGCGCGGCGCCCCATTCCCATGTGACTCCCCGCCAGACCCCCCAGTTGTGATCGTGGTAGGCCTGCGCGTCTTCGAACCTCTCGCATTTGCGGCGAACGCAAATCGTGCCGGTGGCCGACGAGCGCAGACCGGGCACGACGTAGCCGGATACGAACCCCTCCCCACCCAGGGCGGCTCCCGGAAAATACGCGCCAGGCGCGGGCGTCACGATGAGATCGACCACGACATCGCCGGCACCGCGCTCACCCGGCGCACGCGCGTGAACGACGTAGCGGCCGGCGCTGTCCACAGAGACGCGTCCGCTGCCGATGCGCAGATCCGCGTTCCACGTCGAGAACGACACGGAATCGTTAGGGAAAACCGCCGAAAAGCGGCGAACCGCCTTGCCCTCCTCATGAAGCGTGAGCAGTACCTGCCCGCCCCACCGCCCGTCCGGGACGTCACCCCCGACAATGAAGGAAAGAAATGCCCAGCGCTTCCGGTCTGCCGACAGCACATTGAAGTAGTGCCACTCTCCCCAACTCTCGCGGTTCGCGGCGTTTCGCGGTGACAGGTGGAAATGATCGATGTCCGCGCGCAGCTCTGCCAGCGTTGGCGCGCGCCACCGTCGATCGAGGTCATCATCCTCCCATCGGCCCTGAGCCAGCGCGGGCACTGCGCCCACGAGAGCGGACCGTGATGGCAGTTCGCCGGTGGCGCGGACCGCCCGCTCCCGGCCATCGCGCGTGCGGACGTACACGAGCTTGTCGACGATCTGCGGCGCGACGGCCCGCACGCCAGGTGCATTGCGCGCATTCGACAGCAGCTGAAGATCCAGGAAGCGTGCGTTGCTGATCGAGAAGAACAGCCCACCGACCCCGCCGGTCTTCATCACCTCGACGTCGATGCCCTCCGGCAGGACAGTAATGTCCCCGCCGCCCACCAACCGTTCATCGCGTGCCTGCGTCAGCAGCGCTTCGCCGATGGCGAGCAGCACGATCATGACGCCGACGCCCAGGCCGAAGCCGCCGAGCAGCAGTGCCGATCGCCACGGGCGGAGCGTGAGGTTTCTGCTCGCGAGAATCCCGATCATGCGCGCCTCAGGAGCGGCTCGTCACGAATCACCCGGCCATCGAGCATGTGGATGACCCGCCGCGCCGCGCCGGCGAGTTTCTCATCGTGCGTCACCACGATGATCGTCATCCCATCGCGGTTGAGCCGATCGAACAGCGCGATGACATCGCTGCCCGTCCGCGCGTCGAGCTCACCCGTCGGCTCATCGGCGAGGAGCACGATCGGGCGATTCGCGAGCGCGCGTGCGATCGCGACCCGCTGCTGCTCTCCGCCCGACAACTCGGCCGGACGATGATCGGCGCGCGCCTCCAACCCCACGTAGCCTAACAACTCTCGCGCCCGGTCGCGCCGCTCGGCGAGCGGTACCTTGGCCTCGGCCATCGGCAGCTCGACATTCTCCCGCGCCGTCAGCACGGGCAGCAGGTAGAATCGTTGGAACACGAAGCCGATGTGCGTGAGGCGGAAGCGTGTCGCCGCCTTGTCCGGCAGTGTGCTGACTGCACTCCCCCCGATCGACACGCTGCCGCTCGTCGGACGGTCTATCGCGCCGAGCAGGTTGAGCAGCGTCGACTTGCCACACCCCGACGGTCCGACGATGGCGACGTACTCGCCCTGCGCGACGTCGAGTGAAACACCGCGCACTGCATGCACTGGCTCTCCGGAACGCGGGTAGTCCCGGTGCGCGTCACGAACGACCAGGAGCGGCTGGCCACTCATCCGACCGCCTCCTCGCGTAGCGTCCCCGAAATCGGGAGGGACGCGGCTCGCCACGCGGGATAGATCCCGGCCGCGATTCCGGACGCAACGAGCAGCGCTAGCGCGCGGAACGCCGAATTGGGTTCGAAGAGAAAGAAATCGATCGCGTCAGGCAGGCCCGGGAATCCCCGCAGGATCGAGTTCAGCCACTTCGCCGTGAATACGCCGAGTATCAGGCCGCTCGCTGCCCCTGCCAGGCTCAACCCGATCCCTTCGATCACGATCTGATGCACGACGTGGGCTCGCGATACGCCGATAGCGCGCATGATGGCGATCTCGCCGATGCGCTCGTTCACGCTCACGGTCACGATCGTCGTCACCAGCAGAAACCCCACGATGAGGCTCACCGCGCCGAGGATGAAGGCGAGCTGCCGAAAGTAGCTGAGCCGGTGCTCCGCCTCGGCAACCGCGCCGGCGGTGGACAGGGCGGTCACGCGCGGGAGCGCGCGTTCGATCGCGACTCGGGCCGCTTCCGGATCCACGTTAGGCGCTGTCCGCACCATGAACAGCGACACGCGATCGGTCCGGTCGGCGCCTCCCATGGCCTGCACGCTGGCGAGCTGCAGAGCGGCGGCACGATCGTCGGCGCTCAGATACGTGAACCGCGCGCGTCCGGAGACGACGACGCGGCGCCGGCCGGTATATGTACGCAATTGTGGATCGAACCCGACCGCGACATCGAGCGTGTCCCCGACGCTCGCCCCGGTCGCGTGGAGGAGTGCGTCGCTCGCGACGAGCGTGTTGGCCGTCGGATGCTGCCCCTGGAGCAGCTGGTAGTCGCCCTGAACCGCGGGATCGACACCGAGTGCAAACGCCGTGACCGGGTTGGCGGCGCCTAGCACGTGGATCGTCGTGCCGAGCACTGGAGCGACGGCGGTCACGCCGGCGATTCGTTCGATGGCGACAGCCGCGTCTCGCGCCTGGCCGATCGTCGCCTCGGTGTCGAACGGCAGAGTCCCGCGAGGCGACACGCGAATGGTGAAGCCGTTCCGTCCGAGGAGACTGGCGAACGACTGGCGCATGCCGGTAGCGAGCATGACCATGTCGAGCAGCATCGCTGCCGATACGGCGACGCCGAGCACGGCCAGCAGCGTTCGGCTGGCGTGCCGTCGGAGCGAGAGGGCCGCGAGTTGGAAACGCATCAGCGGCCGAACAGGGTAAGTGGCGGTGTCCGCGCCAACCGACGCGCCGCCAGAGCCCCCGCACCGATCCCGAGCACCAGCGACAGCAGTACGGAATACGTGACAGTCCCTGTCGTGATGATTGCGAAGCGGAGCGGCGTCCGATACACGGCCTGGTAGTGCGCGTTGACGAACGCTGACACCACGAATCCCAGCCCGACGCCGAACACGCTGCCTAACAAGGCGACGAACGACGATTCCAACATCACGGTGCGGATGACGGTCGCCCGCGAGATCCCCATGAGGCGCATCGCGGCCACGTCGCGACGTCGCTCGTCGACCTTGAGCAGCATGATGCAGAGCAGGAACGTAGCGCTCGCGACGATCGTGATCATGCCGATGGCGCGGTGAAATCGACTGACTACCGCGAACGTCTTCGATGTCTCGACCGCGATCTCGCGCGACGGATAGGCGTGGAACCCGAACGCCACGGAGTTGATCCGACGGAGCGCGGAATCGGCAGCGGCTCCACCGGCCGTCGCGATCGCATAGCGGTCGACGCGATCGCCATATCCGAGGATGTCCTGCAGCTGCCCGAGGTGCATGCGGATGCGGTACTCGCTACGGGCGACTTCGGACGGATCCGCCCGACGCTGCACGATCGCGGAGATCCGCACGGTGTCTCCGCTCGTGCGTCCGGGTTCCGCCACAAGGACCACCATGTCGCCCACATGAAGTCCGGCGTCCGCCGCCAGCCGCTCGTCGATGGCGATCGTGCGGACCGCTGCAGACCAGGGCGGGATCGAATCGATGCGCTGTGCCCATGCGGGGCTCGGCATGAGTGCGGCCGCCAACAGTAGCCGCTCGAGCAGCGTTCGTCGTCGCCTGCGCAGTGCTATCGTGGTCACGCTCGAAATCTGCCGCGCCGAACGCAGCCGCGGATACGGTCGATCGTTTCGGTCAGCGTCTCGTCGGGTGACGAGCCCACACCGCAGTGTCCTTGAGAGACTCCCGGGAGGCCTGTAGCGGGTAGGTTGGAGACTTCACCGCCGAGGCACCGCGCCTCAGCATCAGGACGCCAGCAACGAGCTCCAATGCACCGACGATCAAGGTGCCGGCCCAGTAGTGATGGCCGAGGGCCGCGGAGACGGCAACGATGAGGAGCAGGGTCAGAGCGACCGCGGCGATGATGCCGAAGGCGAGCGCGAGCGCCAGCCGAATCGAGCCATCGACACTCGTACGCACACTTTCGTGCAACTCGAGCTTCGCGAGCCGCATTTCATCCCCGGCCAGTCGCTTGGAATCGTCACCGAGGCGGCGGACGAGATCCGGAATCCCGGTGTCGGGATCGATCGGCGGAATCGATTGAATGGCCACGGATACCTCGCTCTCGAGCTGCTTGGACGACGCTGCCCGACTGGGGCAAGGAGCATTCCCGAACGCGACATCGCTTGCTGCCACGCGTGTCGCGGTGCGAGCTTAGCGCGACCCTTTCCGGAGTCGAGCGATCGCATGGCCGTCACCGCTACGAGCGTCGAACAAACCGCCGCGACCGTTCCGAGTCGCGGCCGCCTTCTCCAGGTACTCGGCGTTGCATTCGGGATCGCTATCATAGTCGGCAATACGATCGGATCGGGTATCCTTCGAACTCCCAGCTCCGTCGCCGGGCTGCTGCCGAGCCGGGGCATGTTCCTGCTGGCGTGGGTAGCTGGCGGCGTGTACGCGCTGCTTGGCGTGATGTCCCTCGCGGAGCTCGGGGTGATCGTGCCCAGATCGGGTGGACAGTACGTGTTCGCCCAACGCGCGTTCGGCTCGTACGCCGGGCTCATTATTGGGTGGAGTGATTGGGTATCGACTGTCGCCACGTTCAGCGCGGCGTCGATTCTCATCGGGGAATACTCGGGGGCGCTCTTTCCTCCGTTGGCGAATTCGCGGCTCGCGGTCGGCATCGGCGTCGTGGTGCTGTTCACCGTGCTGCAGTATCGCGGCGTGAAGTGGGGCGACGCGATCCAACAGACGACGACGCTGCTCAAGGCGCTCGCGTTCGCCGCGTTGATCGTCGCGTGTTTCACGCTCGCACCAGCGTCGGGGCCCGCCACCGCCCTTTCGGCGCCAGCGCAGGCGATCGGCATTGGCGCCATCGTGCTCGCCATGCAGGCGGTGATCTACACGTACGATGGCTGGAACGGGATGCTGTATTTCTCGGAGGAGGTGCGCGACCCGGGTCGTGAGATTCCACGGGCGATGTTCGGCGGTGTGGCGGCCATCATCGCGATTTACGTTCTGGTGAACGTCGCGTTCGTCCATGTGTTAGGCATCCCGGGGCTCGCCCGGAGCGACTTCGCTGCCGGGGCGGCGGCGCAAGCGCTGTTCGGAGGGCACGGCGACGCGATCGTGCGCTCGCTCCTCATCGTCGGACTGCTCAGCGGCGTGAACGCGTATGCGCTGATGTGTCCGCGCATTCTGTACGCCATGAGCCTCGATGGCCTGTTCCCGAAATGGGGGGCCACGGTGAACGCGGGTGGAACGCCGACGTACACGCTGCTGCTCTCGGGCGCTCTGGCGATCGGCTTCCAACTCACGGGGACGTTCAACTCCGTGATCGCCGTCGCCGCCTTCTTCTTCGTGTTGAATTACGTCTTCTCGTTTGCCGCGGTGTTCAAGCTTCGTCGTACAATGCCGGACGCGCCCCGGCCCTACAAGGCGTTAGGCTACCCCTACACCACGGGCTTCTCGCTGCTCGGGGGGATCGCGTTCCTGGTCGGGGCGATCATCACCGATCGACAAAACTCGATGGTCGCGCTCGGCCTGCTCGCCGTGAGCTACCCCATCTACGCGCTGACGATTCGTGCCGCGCGCAAGGCGTCTACGTCGAGCTGACGCGCTCGACGAATATCCGGGCCGCGAGCGCGTGCCCGATCTGATGCTGCGTGCCACCCACGCGCAGAGTGAGCGGCCCGTCGAACGGGGCATGCTCGCCGACGGCCACCTGAACGCCCGGACGGATACCTAACGAATCCAGGTACCTGAGCAGCTCGTCGTTCTCGTCGCCCACGCGCACGACTCGGGCGCGGGCGCCGGTCGCGACGTCGGCGAGCGAGCTGTGGCGCGTTTCGTCGATGACACCGTCACGCGTGGGAATCGGCGCCCCGTGTGGGTCGGTGACGGGCTGGCCGATGGCGGCAGCCATGCGGTCGATCAGCTCGTCCGACGCGGCGTGCTCGAGGCGCTCCGCTTCCGGATGCACCTGATCCCAGGGATAGCCAAGCGCCTGGACGAGGTACGCTTCGATCACGCGGTGGCGCCGAATCGTGCGCAGGGCCGCGCGGCGACCGGCATCCGTGAGGCGCACGCCGCGGTACCGCTCGTAGGCGAGCAGTCCCTGATCGGCGAGACGACGGACCATGCCGGTGACGGACGCGGGCGCAATCTGGAGGCGATTCGCGATGTCGTTCGTCGCCGCGGCGGACCCGCTCAGCTCGGCCTCGTAGATGGCTTTGAGATAGTCCTCGACCGGCGCCGTCAGTCCCACCACGTGCGGCTCGGCAGACCGTGCGGGCGTTGTGCTGGCTCGCCGGGGAGACCGTTGGCCCGTCACGTGGCCGCGACCTTCTGCTTGGTCGCCGCCGGGGCGCGGAGCAAGAGCACGGGCACGCTCGTCATGTGGCGAACCCCGTTCGCCACGCTGCCGTAGATGAGATCGGCGATGAAGCGGTGCCCGTGCGTGGACATGGCGATGAGGTCACAGCGCTCTCGCTCTGCCGCTGCCGCGATCTCGGCAGACGGGTCACCCGTCGCGAGAAGCGCTTCGGCCGATAAACCATCGGCCGTGAGTCGCGTAGCGAGGCCCTCGATGTAGACGCGGTCGTCCCTCATCTCCTCCGACTCGCGCAGGTTCAGCTGCTGGATGTTGCGCGCGGCCCAGCCATCGGCGACGTGAATGAGCACGACCGACGCTCCGCAATAGCGCGCGAGCTGCCGCACGTGATCCAGGATTCGCTCGTCGTAGCTGGAATTCTCGACGGGAACGAGAATGCGGTGGTACATGTCAGGCAAGCCACTTGCGGAACGTCTTGAAGAGCAGCCACGCGTTCAGCGCCGCGATCACGAACGCCACGAGATAGGCGAGCACCTTGAGCCACGTCGAGTTCGCGAACTCACCCATCTTCTCGCGATCGGACGTGAACATCACGAGCGGATAAACCGCGAACGAGAGCTGCAGGCTGAGCACCACCTGGCTCAGCACCAGGAGTTTTGCCGTACCGCTTTCTCCGTACAAGATGGCGACGATGGCGGCCGGCACAATGGCAATCGCCCGCGTGATGAGTCGCCTCAGCCATGGCCGGATCCGGATGTTGAGAAATCCTTCCATCACGATCTGGCCAGCGAGCGTGCCGGTGAGCGTCGAGTTCTGGCCGGACGCCAACAGCGCGAGCGCGAACACGATGCTTGCCGCGCCTACGCCAAGGAGGGGTGTGAGCAGCTGGTAGGCATCCTGAATCTCGGCAACCTGCGTGTTGCCTGAGCGGTGGAACGTCGCGGCGGCCACAATGAGGATCGCCGCGTTGATGAACAGCGCGAAAGACAACGCGATTGTGGAATCCACGAACGCGAATCTCACGGCCTCACGCTTCCCTTCCTGGCTGAGGTCGTACTTTCTCGTCTGCACGATCGAGGAGTGCAGGTAGAGGTTGTGAGGCATCACCGTCGCACCAAGAATCCCGATCGCGATGTACAGCATTTCCGGGTCGCGAAGGATCATCGGGTTCGGGACGAAGCCGCGGAACACGCCGTCGAGCTCGGGACGTGACACGATGAGCTCGAACAGGAAGCACAGCCCGACGGTCGCGACGAGCGCGATGACCAGCGCTTCCAGCACGCGGAACCCCTTGTTCTGGAGATACAGGACGATGAGCACGTCCAATGCAGTGATCCCGACGCCCCACGCTAACGGAATTCCGAACAGCAGGTTCAGCGCGATGGCGGTGCCGATCACCTCCGCGAGATCACACGCGGCGATGGCGATCTCGCAGAGCACCCATAGTCCGAAGTTGACGCGAGGCGAGTAATGGTCCCGGCACGCCTGCGCCAGATCGCGTCCCGAGACAATGCCGAGCTTCGAGGCCAGTCCCTGAAGCAGGACGGCCATCAGATTCGAGATGAGGATGACGCTGAGCAGCGTGTAGCCGAACTGGGATCCGCCGGCCAGATCGGTTGCCCAGTTACCCGGATCCATGTATCCGACGGCGACGAGATACCCCGGACCCGCGAACGCCAGGATCTTCCTCCACCAAGTCGCGCCCGTGATCGGAACGGATCGGTAGACCTCGGCGAGGCTTGGCGTGACGCGAGAGAGTCTCCAGCCGGCGTCTTCAGCGCGGGTAACGGGCCTCGGACTCGGCGGTTCCGGCTCGCGTGGGATTAATCGGGGCGCAGACATGGATCGTGAAAGCGGACGCGAGCGCGTCCAGGAATAAGTTGGTTGGCAGTAAATCTTGTTTTAGGACGACCTAACATATCCTCGCGCAACTCTTCCGGCAAGAGATCTCGGCCCTCCGAATCGTCGACGGCGTCTCCCGACTGGAGACGCCCGATTCCCGATTCCCGATTCCCGATTCCCGATCGTCGCTACGCGAGCAGCGAATGCAGGTTGCGGAGGATCCGCTCCGTCATCCCCCACACGATGTGGCCGCCGAGTAGGTAGCTCGGCACACGCCAGGTCGCGCCGCGCGCACTGACCTCGGATTCGACGGTGAGCGACGGATCCTCGAGCGCCGCGAGCGCGACCCAGAACGCCGACGCGACTTCGTCGCTGGTCTCGATACGAACATCGGGCCTCACGATGGCAACGAACGGCGTCACGATGATTGAAGGCAGCGTCGGCGTCCGTGGTCGCAGCTCGTCGAGCATGCCTAACACGATTCCATCGCGCGCGAGGTCGATCCCCGTCTCCTCGAGCGTCTCGCGAATGGCGGTGTCCTGCAACGTGGCGTCCGTTGGATCGTAGCGCCCGCCCGGCAGCGCGACGTGGCCGCTCCAGGGGTCGTCCTCGCGCTCCGAGCGTTTGATCAGCAGCAGCTCCACGACGTCATCCGCGGTGCGCCGAAGGACGATCGCTACAGCGGCGCGACGCGGGGCGCCATCATCGGGCGCCAGGATTGGCGGCCGTGTCGCCAGCACGTGGTTGAGCCGCCGGAACGTCGGATGGTCGACGAGCGTGGTCGCGTCCCCTGTCACCGCTAGTCCTCGACCGGGCCCCCGATCGCGATCCACGCGCCGAATCCGTCCGCCATCGACGAGACGTTCTCGTAGCCCATCTGCTGCAGCGTGTCGGCAGCGAGCGCCGACCGGTTTCCGCGCGCGCAGTAAATGACGATCGTTTCCTCGCGACCCGCCCGCGCCTCGATGTTGGATTCGAGGTTCCCGCGCGGAATATGCATAGCGTTAGGCAGGTGACCCAGGTTCCACTCGTTCGGTTCTCGAACGTCCAGGTAGATCACCGCCGCGTTCTTCTCGAGCATCGCGAGCACTTCGCGTGGCGAATGTTCGCGGATCCGCTGCTTCGCCTCGTTCACGAGGTCCGTCCCGGTCTTGTAGGGCATCGGTCGGTCGATCAGGCGATCGTTAGGGAAGGTTGAACAGCGAGCGAGCGTCGGTCAGCGTCGAGTACCGCGGGGGCGCCGAGCGGCAGCGTCCACTGGTCGTCGATGTGGCCGATGGGTGCGCCAATGATCGTGGGGACGCCGAGCAACGTCGCGATTTCGCCGACAACGTCATCGAGACGTCGGGCACCGTCATCGGCGGCCTCCGGACAGTTGGTACACATGCCGAACACGATGCCGCGCACGCCGTCGAGGATTCCGGCGAGCAGCAGCTGCCGCATCATCCGATCGATGCGATACACCGGTTCATCAATGTCTTCGAGCACCAGGATCGCGTCGCCGAGTCGCGGCGCGAACGGTGTGCCCGCGAGAGCGCTCAACAGCGCGAGGTTGCCGCCAGCCAGTGTTCCCCGTGTCGAGCCGCCGTGAAGGACCCTCGCCTCCTCCGCCGTGCCGCACGAATCACCGCCATGCGCCAGCGCGCAAGCGAGCGAGCGTCGCGAGAACGGCGAAAGCACGGCTCGCGCCGTTGGTCCGTGGTACGTCACCAGCCCGCTTCGCAGCGCGAACGCCGAGTGGAGCGCGGTGATGTCGGAATAGCCGATGATCGGCTTCGGTCGTCGCGCCGCTGCCGCGAAGTCGATCGACTCGAGGATCCGCATCGCACCGTAACCGCCCCGCAAGCACCAAACGGCATCGATCGCGTCGTCGCGAAGGGCGCCGTTGAGGTCCGCAGCTCGTAAATGATCAGCCCCCGCGAAGTAGCCCTCGCGCGCGAGCGCATGCTCGCCAACGACGGGCTGCCACCCGAACGATCGCACGTTGTCGATCGCGCGCGCGAGATCGGCTTCATTCCGCAACGGTCCCGCTGGCGCGACGAGCGCCACTCGCGCTCCCTCGCTCAACAGTGGAGGTCGTCGCGCACCCGAGGCTCGAGGCTGTTCGTGATTCACATCACACCTTGGCACATGCGTTGCCCCACTGCTGCTCAGAGAGTGTGGCGGACTATTCCACTACACACTCGAATGTCGCAGTCAAAATATGCTGGAGGGTAGACGCATGGCGGACCAGAACAAGGATCGTGGGTCGAGTGGCGACGAGATGGATCGTGAGTCGGGGACGCAGAGCAAGTCGAGTTCTCAGGGTGGATCGTCGGGCAGCTCATCCGGAAGCTCGGGAGGCGGATCGTCGTCTCGTGGTAACGCTGGCGGGCAGGGCGGGTCCGGCGGCTCGCGGTCCGGAGGAATGGGCGACGAGGACGAGCTGACAAGCGGCACGGGCGGCCCGGGGCGTTCTGGCTCGTCAGGCGCAGGCAGCACCGGTTCAGGAAGCAGCTCGTCGGGGAGCGGCACGTCAGGCACTGACACAGGCTCACGCACCGGCGGTCAGAATACGGGCGGCTCGTCAGGCGGAAGCGGCGGCAAGAGCGGAACCGGCGGCAGTGGTAGTGGCGGTGGTGGCATGGGCGGATCCAGTGGTGGTGGTGGAACAGGTGGCTCGAGCGGCGGCAGTGGTGGTTCTGGTGGCTCCCGCGGCGGATCGTCCGGCGGCTCCGGCGGATCAGGTGGATCGTCCGGCGGTTCATCGGGTGGCTCGTCAGGCGGATCTTCCGGCAATCGCTAAGAACTGAATGGCTGTACGCACCTTTCGAGGGGCGGCCCAACGGGTCGCCCTTTTCTCGTTCGGCCCTACATTAGCTGCACATGTCCCTCACCACGCGCGTGCTCATCGCGCTCGTCGTCGGCATCGCTGCCGGCGTAGGCATCGCAAGCAGCGGCTCGCCAACGCTCGCGCGCGCAGCGATGGCGATCGAGCCACTCGGCACCCTCTGGATCAACGCGATCCGGATGACGGTCATCCCACTTGTTGTCGGCAGCCTGATCGTCGGCATAACGAGTGCGCCGAACGCGCGCTCCATCGGCCGCGTTGGCCGAGGGGCGATTGTGTTCTTCATTGTCACGCTGTTCGTGGGCGCGGGCTACGCCGCGTTGATCGCGCCGTTGCTCATCGACCGCATTCCACTCGATCCGGCGGCCATCGCGTCCATGCAGGCGAGCGCGAAGACCGCGAGCGGCACCGTCGCACAAAGCGCGAACAACATTCCCACGTTCACCCGCTGGCTCGTCGACCTCGTGCCTGCGAATCCGATCAAGGCCGCGGCCGACGGCGCGCTCTTGCCGATCATCGTCTTCACACTGCTGTTCGGTCTCGCGCTGCTGACACTGCCCGCCGAACGTCGAGACCCCGTCACCGCGTTCTTTCAAGGCCTCGGTGACGCCGCCCTGGCGGTCGTGCGTTGGGTCCTGCAGCTCGCACCGATCGGGGTGTTCGCGCTCGCGCTGCCGCTCGCGACCCGCATGGGTGCGTCCGCCGCTGGCGCGCTCGCCGGCTTCGTTGCCGCAGTCATCTTCATCACGGTGTCATTCTGCGTCGTGATCCTCTATCCGCTCGCAGTCATCGGCGGACGCATACCGCTGGCGCAGTTCGCAAAGGCCATTCTGCAGTCGCAGGCCGTGGCGTTCAGCTCGCGCTCTTCGCTTGCGGCACTGCCCGCGATGATCGAGAGTGCACGCACGCGTCTCGGATTGCCCGCCGAGATCTCGGGTTTTTTCCTGCCGCTCGCCGCATCCACGTATCGCGTCGCCGGGGCGGTGGCACAGCCCACCGCCGTGCTCTTCATCGCGCGTCTCTACGGCATCGAGATCTCGGCCACGCAGATGCTATCGGTCGTACTCACGGTGGTGCCAACGACGTTCAGCGTGCCTGGCATCCCCGCCGGATCGATCATCGTCATGGTCCCGATCCTCCTGGGAGCCGGCCTCCCGGCGGAGGGCATCGGCGTGCTGCTCGGGATCGACGCGATCACGGACATGTTCCGCACGGCCGCCAACGTCACGGGCGACATGACCGGCGCCGTGGTGCTCGGACGACGCGCGCGCGCGACTGCTGCCGTCGCGCTGCAACCGGCCGGCGAGCCCGCGCCCTGACGCGCAACCACCACCGTCAGGCGACACGCCGTGAACGATCTCGCGCTTGCGAGCCTGATCGCGTCGCCATGGATTCTCGTACCACTGGCGACGATCTGGCGCGTGCGCCAGTCGCGTGAGCTTTCGCATGACAGCGCGAACGTTTCGCCAAACGGCCCGCTGGTGTCCGTGGTCGTCCCGGCCCGCGACGAGCGGCGCAACATCGCATCCTGCGTGCAGTCGATCCTCGCCGGGCGCTACCGGAACATCGAGGTCGTGGTCGTCGACGATCGGTCGACCGACGGCACGGCCGACGTCACCCGGGAGATCGCGCGCGGTGACGCGCGCCTAACGCTGATCGAGACTCCACCACTGCCTGACGGCTGGTTTGGCAAGCCGTGGGCGTGCGCGACCGGGGCACGGACGGCGCGCGGTGACCTCATCTGCTTCACCGATGCCGACGCGCGCCACGGACCCGATCTCGTCGCCCGCGCCGTGAACGCCATGAGCGCCCGTCAGCTGGACATGCTGACCGTCGCGGGGCATCAGGAGCTCGGTGGGTTCTGGGAGCGCGTCGTACAACCGCACGTGTTCTGGATGATCGCGTCGCGCTACGGGGGAACGGAGACGGTCAACCGCTCGAAGCGGGCCGAGGACAAGATCGCGAACGGGCAGTGCATCTTCGTCCGACGGCGGCCGTACGATTCCATTGGCGGGCACGAAGCGGTGCGCGATCAGGTGGCCGAGGACGTGGCACTCGCACAGCGGCTCTTCGCTGCGGGCAAGCGCACCGAGCTGGTGCTCGGCCGCGACGAGCTCACAACGCGCATGTACACCTCGCTGCGCGAGATCATGGCGGGGTGGCGCAAGAACATCTTTGCCGGCGGCCGCGAGGCGATGCCATGGGGACGATTCGGGCAGGTGATCTTCCCTGCCGTCCTCCTGTTGCCGCCACTCCTCACGCTCCTGCCGCCACTCGCGTTCCTGGTCACGTCGCTCGCCGACGGACCCCGTTGGCTCGTGCTCGCGTCGGCCATCGCGCTCGCGGCCCAGGTGATCACCTGGGCCGCGGTCTACCGCTGGATGGGTGCGCCGATGCGGTGGGCCGCCCTGTTCCCGTTAGGCTCCGTCGTCGTCGCGATCATCGCGAGCCAGGCAATCGCCCGGGGATCGCGAGTGGAGTGGAAGGGTCGCGCCTATCTCACGAGCTCGCGCGTCCCGCACAGGTCTCGATGAGCTCGCGCTTCACCTGCCGCTGGTCGCCGATCACGTGGTAGAAGTCCTCGATGTAGTCCATCGCACGACGTCGGTACCCGTCGTCGAGCGGGAGCCGAGCGTACAGCGCCTTGATGTCCTGCCGGTGGTCGTTGTACTTGGCGAGAACCGGAGCGAGGTCGTTGGGCGTTAGGCACGGGCCCCTGTATAAGCGGTCCTGAACCGTCGGAATCCCGAGCCGCGGATCCGGCTTCGCGTATCGCGCGTAGATCACACCCGACCAGTCGAAGTCGTAGGGGACCGGCACGTAGCGATCGCCAGCGATAACGAGCCTGATGTTGTGCAGGGAGTACAGCGACCAGTCGGTGTTGCCGAGGTAGTAGGCGAATACGCTGATGGTGGCCGTCTGTTGCGGATCCATGTCCGCGAAGGTTCCGCCGCGAACGGTGAAGATCCGGCCACCGTTCCGCTTCGCCATGTCGCCTTCATCCTCGATGAGCAGCCCGTACTTCGTCGCTGCGTCCTTTTCGTCCCCCGTCTGGACGTAAGTCACCTTCGCGAGGCGCGCCTTGTAGCTCCAGTCCGTCATCATGTTGAGCGTCTCGTACGCGGCATACTCGCGCACGGGAATCTCCGCGTATTCCTTGTCCTTCTGGTTGCAGTGCGTGCCGAGCTTGAGGGATTTCTGCCCGGCGAACGGTGTCCCTTTCTTCCCGCTGTCCGAGAAGATCAGCCGGATCGGTGGGAAGTTGCAGACGTCGGAGCGCAGGCGAAAATGCCCCCGCGGCGCGATCTCGATCGGGATGGTCACCGGGTTGCCTGACGAGTCCTTGACCGTCAACGTCGCCTTCTGTGTCTTGACCTTAAGCGTGTCGCGGCTCTTGAACGTCGCCTTGAAGTCCGCCGTGAGTGTGAGCTCGAGCGGCTCGTCCGACCCGAACAAACGCTCGGTCCGTCGCGTCGAGGCTTCCTTTTCTTCGGCCGTCACTGGCGCCGTCTTGTCCTTTTTCACCTTCTCCTGCTTGCCATCGCCGCCACCCTTGTCTCCCTTCGGCGCGGGCGACTGCGCGAATGACACGGCGCTCACGCACGTGAGCGCGACGAACGTCAGCAATTTCGAGTATCGCATTGGGGGTTCCTCGAAGGGCTACGACTATTCTTCTTCCATCTCGACGATTTCGACGCCGACCACGTACGGCGCGCCCTTTTCGCGCACCGCCTCGGCAATGCTCTGCCGGCTGTAGCCTTTTCGCAGCCGGAGGTCGTACTCGACCGACGTTCCGATCTCGTTGGTCGAGGCCCCGCGATAGCGCCATCGCTTCGCTTCTGTCTCTAGCATCGGGTCGATCGCCGCACGAAGCGATGCCGGATCGGTGGTGAGAATTCGGACCATCGAGTCGAACCGCTGGCCGGAGCCGGCGTTCTCTCCGGTCATATCCGCGCGGCGCTTTCGCAGGCGATCCTCGAGCGCATCGAGCTGCGCCGGAGCAAGGGCTTCCAGCACCTCGTGGTCGAGCCGCGCCACGAACTGCGACGTGCGGTTGGCGATCTGCAACGCCCGTTCGAGCTGACGCTTTGCCCGTACGCCTTCCAGCGAGGGCGGCAGTCGTGCGAAGTCCGTCGTCCAGAGAATGAGCACCGCGGCGTTGAACAGCACCGAGAGCGCTACCGCATACTCGAGCTGCACTCCGCACGCGAGGCCGAGCGCGGTCGAGAGAAAGATGAACGTCGCGTCCTTGCTGTCCTCGAGATTCGTGCGGAACCGCACCGCCGCAACGATGCCGGCGAGGCTGAATGCGAGGGCCACGCTGTTCTTCACCAGCACGACGACACCCGCGACGACGACGGGCATCAGTACGAGGGCCTGAACATCCGACGCGCGGTATCCCTTCCGCTGGCGCGTGAACATGTAGACCCACGCGACCGGCAGCGCGAGCAGAAACGCGGTCAACACCGCGATCACGATGATAATGAGCGGCTCCGTCGACGGCGCGACGACGTTGGAGAACGGTCCTCCGCTCGTGTCGACCTTGAGGCCCGCCGGTGTGCCGTCACGAAATGCGATGAGCGGCGACAGCACCGTCATGATCTCGCCGCGCACCGGCGCGGGGATAATCGCCCATGCCGCTGCGAGGAGCGCGGCAAGCCCCACGTAATACAGAACGACGCGCGCAACCAGGTTGTGCGCGAATTCGTCCAACCCTCCACGGCCGTTGTCAGGCATTCAATAGGCTCTCAGTACGTGACGCCGCACTGTGCCAGGGTAGACACAGCGGCGTCGCAAGGGTCGAGAAGACCAGGGGTTCTCGCATTTCCAGCGGTACGATCATAATGCGTTGCGCGTCCTCTGGCGACATTTGACTGCATCCGCGTTGGAGCGATGGCAGTCATCGGCACGCCCCGCCGCATCCTGCGCGCGTGCCGACCCTCCGAGCCGCCGCCGTTCTTCTCGCCGCCGCGACTGACGTCGTCTCGCTCGGCGCCATCGCGGCCGCCGTCGGCTGCGCTGGGCCGCCAGCATCGCTCGATGCCACGTCGCGAACGGCCCTCGGTCTTCCCGACGACTGCCAGCATGCAGCGGTGGCCCGCGGCCCGGGAACGCTCCGCGCCCTGCTGCTCGATATCGGTGGTACCAGGCCAATGCGCGAGGTCGTCTCGAGCCTCGCTCGCCGGTTGTCCACGCGAGCGCCGCATTTGCTCTGGCTCGCCATCGCCTGTCGGGAAACCACGACCGAGGTCGCGATAGCAGCCTGGTCACCCGGACAGTCGGGACCACGGGTGAGCGCCTTGCTCGTCGACCGCACGCAAGTCCTGGACAGCGATGCCGAGACGCTCTGCGCGCTCTCGTCCGCGATGGAATCGGTGGACGTGCTGACTCACACGCGATGGGTGACCATTCTCGGCCGTGAGGCCGTGACGCGTCGCTTCTATCGAACGCTCGAGCACGTCGTTGGCACTCTCGCCACCGAAGCTCGCGGGAACGCCCCAGCCGGCGCTCGCCGAAGCATTGCACTGCTCTACGCGTCGCGCCTGCTCTTCCTTTCCTTTCTCGAGGCCAAGGAATGGCTCGACGGCGACCGTTCATTCCTCGCGCGCCGGTACGACGACTGCTTGAGCGGCCGCGGCGGCTTTCAGCGGCGAGTGCTGCTGCCTCTGTTCTTCGGCACACTCAACACGCCGATCCGATCGCGTGCGCAGACCGCGCGAGCACTTGGCCGGATTCCGTTTCTCAACGGGGGACTGTTCTCACGATCCGCGCTCGAGCGGACGCACGCCGACCTCGAGTTTCGCGACGAGGAGCTCGGCCTCTTTCTCTCGGAGTTGCTTGGCCGATATCGCTTCACGGCGCGCGAGGAGAGTGCGGACTGGTCCGAAGCCGCCGTCGATCCGGAGATGCTTGGCCGCGCGTTCGAGTCGATGATGGCGTCGCACGAACGGCGGAACACGGGAGCCTTCTTCACTCCGCACGAGCTCGTTGTGCACGTGACCGACGAGGCACTGGCGCATGCTCTCGATCAGTCGCTCGACGACATCGCGCGTGGAGCGTCCGAACCGAACGCCGCCGGCCGCTGGAAGGAGCTCGGTGCGATTCGCGTGAAGCTCACGCGGCTACGGCTGCTCGACCCCGCCTGCGGGTCGGGCGCTTTTCTCGTCCATGCGCTCGAGCGCATCACCCACCTGCTGGGACTCCTCGGCGACCGACGAGCGATGTCGGATCTGCGGCGCGGCGTGCTCACACACTCGATCTTCGGCGTCGACTTGAGCCCAACAGCGGTCTGGCTTTGCCAGCTGCGGCTCTGGCTGAGCGTCGTCATCGACAGTCCAGCGCGTGACCCGTCGCAGGTTTCGCCATTGCCGAACCTCGACCGCAACATCCGCGTCGGCGACGCACTCGCCGTCGACGGCGCGGTCCACGTCGGAACGATCGGCGCGGCGTCGATCGCGCGGTTGCGCGCGCGTTATGCGCGAGCGGTCGGCGTTCGCAAGAAGACGCTCTCACGGGCCCTGGATCGCGCCGAGCGCGCCGGCGCGATCGCGTTGCTGGATCGCCGAATCGCTGCGATCGATGCTACGCGACGCGAGATAGTCATGGTCGCACGCGGTCGCGATCTCTTCGGCGAGCGATCCTCGGTCTCAAGCACGACACGCACAGCCCTGACGGACTTACGCGCCGAGCGTCGCACGATTCGAGCGCGGCGTCGGGCTTTGGTGGCAGGCGCCGCGCTTCCCTTCTCTTTTGCCACGCATTTCGCCGATGTCGCCGGCGCGGGCGGGTTCGATGTCATCGTCGGCAATCCTCCGTGGGTGCGAGTGCACCGGATCCCTCGAGGTTCGCGCTCCGCACTGCGCCAAGGCTTCGCGACCTATCGCGGCGCCGCCTGGCGCACTGGCGCGGCAGCGTCGCGCGCTGGCGTTGGGTTCGCGGCCCAGGTCGATCTTGCGGCCCTGTTCATCGAGCGATCGCTCGCGCTGTCGGCGCCGGCCGGGATCGTCGCGCTGCTCGTTCCGGCAAAGTTGTGGCGATCGCTGGCCGGAGGCGGGGTTCGCGGCCTGCTCCTCGGCGAGCACGAGTTGCTGTCGATCGAGGACTGGTCCAACGCGCCCGCGCTCTTCGACGCGGCCGTGTATCCGTCGTTGGTCGTCGCGAGGCGCGGAAAGCTCTCGCTGCCCGAGCAGCGTCCCGAGACACGAGTGACGGTGCACGCCCAGAGGGTCGCCGCCACGTGGGGCGTGCACGTCAGTGAGATCTCGCTCGACACGTCGCCCGGCGCGCCGTGGCTGCTGCTGCCGCCGGTCGCGCGCCGCGCGTTCGACGCGCTCCGAGCCGTCGGCACGCCGCTCGGTGAATCGCGATTCGGGCCTCCCCTCCTGGGCGTCAAGTGCGGGTGTAACCGCGCGTTCCTCGTCCACCAGCGCGGCGCCGCATACGTCACGGAGGCCGGCAATCCGGTTGAGGTCGAACCCGACCTCCTGAGGCCACTGATCCGCGGTGAGCACGTGACGAGATGGCGCATCGAGGGAAACGGCGACCGCGTGATCTGGACGCATGGACCGAATGGGCTTCCGCTCGATCGTCTGCCGCCGCGAGCCGAGCGTTGGCTGCGCGGGTGGCGGCGGCGCCTGGTCGCGCGATCGGACGCACGCCACTCCGCGCGGTGGTGGTCGCTGTTTCGGACGGAGGCCGCGACGCCTAACGACGCGCGCGTCGTGTGGGCCGACTTCGGGCGCGCGCCGACGGCGGCCATCCTCGAGCCCGGCGACTGGGCCGTTCCGCTCAATACCTGCTACGTCATCCGCTGCTCGGAGCGGGATGATGCCGTTGCGCTCGTCACACTCCTGAATTCGCCGCTCGCCGCTGCCTGGTTGGCCGCGCTCGCAGAGCCAGCCCGAGGTGGATACCGCCGCTACCTGGGCTGGACGGTATCGCTGCTCCCACTCCCACGGCCATGGGATCGTGCACGTCGACCCCTCATCGACGTCGGAGAGCGCGCGCTCCTTGGCGAGCCGCCGAGTGACGCCGAGCTGCTCGAAGCCGCCGTGCTCGCGTACGATCTCCGCCTTGGCACCGTGAACGCGCTGCTCGACTGGAATATCCGATGACGCCGTACCGTTGGGCCGACCGCGACGTCGTCCGAGCGTGGATCGCGGCTCACCATGGCGTCGATCTTCCTGCGGATGCGCGATTGGGGGATATCGTGCTCCGCGACCATCAGCGCGAAGCGGCGACGCGCCTTCGTCAGGCCATCGATCGCTTTGGTGGCGCTCTTCTCGCGGACGAGGTCGGTCTCGGCAAGACCTACACCGCTCTCTCCGTAATGCGCCACGAGAAGGCTTTGCTGATCGTGGCGCCGGCATCCCTCACCGCGATGTGGCGCGATGCCCTCGACCGATCACGGGTCCGTGCCGACATCATCTCTTTCGAGACATTGAGTCGGCGCACGGAGGCAGGACAGTCCCAATGGGACGCCGTCATCGTCGACGAAGCGCACCACGCGCGTAACCCGGTCACCAGACGCTATGCGCACCTGGCCTCACTCACGCGAGCTTCGCGTGTGCTCCTGCTTTCCGCGACGCCGGTGCACAACACGACCAGCGATCTCCGCGCGGTCCTCTCGCTCTTCCTCGGTTCGCGAGCCGAGCACTCGAGTGAGGCCGAAATCGCGGCATGTGTGGTGCGCAGGACACGCGCGGACGTTCGCGGCATCAGTCTCCCGGGGCGCGTCTCACCGGTGTGGTGCGATGTTCAGGGTTCGCCCGACGTGTTGCAGGCGCTGCTCGATGTTCCGCCACCCTGCCCGCCGCGCGACGGCGGCGACGCCGGTGCGTTGGTAACGCTATCGCTCGTGAGAGCGTGGGCATCCAGCGAAGCAGCCTTACGCGCGGCGCTTCGTCGCCGAGTCTCCCGTGCCGAGTCTCTCGCCGACGCGCTGCAGACGGGTCGTTACCCGAGCCGGGCGGAGCTGCGAGCGTGGGTTGTGGGCGAGGACGCCACGCAGCTCGCATTCCCCGAGCTGTCGAGCGAGCCGCTGAGCGATGGGGCGATTGAGTTGCTGCAATCGGTTCGCGCTCACGCAGCCGGAGCCCGTCGTGCCCTTTCGGTGCTCTCCGCATCCGACGGCGCAATGGACGACCAGCGGTGTCGCATCCTGCGCGACGTCAGGTCACGGCACGCCGGTGAGCGCATCGTGGTGTTCTCGCAGTTCGCCGACACAGTGCGTGAGGTCTTCACGCGGCTTCGCTCGGACGGACGGGTTGCCTGCGTGACTGCGAATGGCGCACTCGTTGCGGGCGGACCGCTCACGCGGTCGCAAGTGCTCGGCAGATTCGCGCCGATCGCGTCATCAAGCCGTCTCGCATCCCGCGCGGAAGAGATCGAGGTGCTCATCGCCACCGATCTTCTGAGCGAGGGGCTCAATCTGCAGGACGCGGCGGTGGTCGTTCATCTCGACCTGCCGTGGACGACCGCGCGCCTAACGCAGCGCCTCGGCCGCATCTGGCGGATCGGATCGCAGCACCCGCGCGTGCACGAGTACGCGATCGCGCCACCGGCTGCCGCCGATCGGCTCATTGGCATCGTGCAGGTGCTGGCGCGTAAGGCGGGCGCGGCGTGGTCGGCGATCGGTGAACCGTTCCTGCCGCTGCTCGCGGACCGCGTCCAGTCGGATGCCGCACTGGCACCTCTGGATAGAGTGCAAGCCGCCGAAGCGCTCCACACATTGATCCTTTCCTGGTCGGACTTTACCGGCGAGCCTCCGCTCTCGACGGACTCGATCGACGGAGCGGCTTCCACCGACACAACGCTCGTAGTCGCGGCTGTTCGCGCGGCAATCGATGGCTGGATCGCGGCCGTCGAGGTGAACGGCGAGCGGCAGCTCGTCGCGGCGCGGAGTGGGAGCGAAGCGACGACCGATCCCCGATGCGTCCTCGAGGTCGCGCGCATGTGCGACGGTCCCGGCTGCGTGGCGGCACCGTCGCGAGTGGAACGCGTGATTCGTGAGCTCGACACGTATCTCGACGCCTCGCGTGCGGCAGCAGACGCCGGGCTGGCAGCCGTCGGCTCGCGCGCCCGCGCGATTGCCGCATCTCGGATCGCTGCGCTTGCCGCCGACGCACCACCCCACCGACGGCCGGCGGTAAGCCAGCTCGCCGTCGCGGCCCGGAGCTCGGTAGCCGCCTCGCGATCTGCGGGCGCTGAGCGGCTTCTCGCTGCACTCGTCGCCCCGCGCGTTGGTGGCGAGGGGGCCGATGCCGCCGAGGCGTGGCTTGAACGGGTGATCCAGGTGACCGAGTCTCGCACGCCTAACGTGGATGCAGCGGCGCCTCGCCCGTTCCGCGTGATCGCGGTGATCATGCTCGTCAGCCAGCGCGCGTAGCTGCGCCGTCCGCGCTCGGGCGCCAGGACCTGCTACTGTCGGCGTTCCCCCAGTAGCATTCCACGCATGACTCTGCCCGCGATTCTGTTCGACCTGGATGGCACGCTGATCGACACCATTGAGCTGATCCTGAGCTCCGCGCGGCATGCCTTCGAGGAGTGGCCAGTACGGCCCACCGATGAAGAATGGGTACGCGGCATCGGCACGCCGCTCGTGCAGCAGCTCCGCGCCTACGCCGCCAACGATGACGAGGTGGCCCTGCTCCTCGCGAGGTACCGCCGATATCAGAACGAGCACCACGATCGCCTGACGCGGTGCTACGACGACGTCCCCGACGTTATCGCCGCTCTGGCCGACCGCGGCCACCAAATGGCGGTGGTAACGAGCAAGGCCTCGCCAATTGCTCACCAGAGCCTGGCGTTCGTTGGGCTCGACCATTTTTTCCCCGTCGTGGTCGGTTACGACGACACCGCCCGCCACAAGCCGGACCCCGAGCCGGTCCGGGTCGCGCTGAGCCGGCTGGGCGTTTCGCCGGACGACGCGGTGTTTGTGGGAGATTCGCCCCACGACATCCTTGCGGGCAACGGAGCGGACGTCATGACGATCGCCGCGCTTTGGGGTCCCTTCGACCGTGAAACCCTCGCGGACGCCCGGCCGGATCATTTCATTGAATGCATGGCGGAGCTGCCCGGCGTCCTGAACCGCGCGTTTGGGCACGCGTGACGGGTTTGAGCTCGCGAAATGACACCCGCCGCGAACCGCGCAGGCGGTTCTCTTCAAACCATTTGGGCCATCCCGGTATCTGACCAACCGAGCAACCGAGGATCGGCCGGCGAATGACGGTGGCGACAGTCGACAATCCAACCCTCACGACCAGCCGATCCGACGCTGACGACGTCGCGCTCGCCGCGAACGGCGACCGCTTGGCGTTCGAGCGCGTCTACCGGACACACGTGAATCGCGTGTTCGCGGTCTGTGCGCGCATGGTGGCCGACCGGTCAGTGGCCGAGGAGCTCACGCAGGATGTGTTCGTGCGGGCGTGGTCGAAGCTCTCACTGTACCGAGGTGAGAGCGCCTTCACGACCTGGCTGCACAGGTTGACCGTCAACGTCGTGCTGAACGCACGAAAGAGCGAGGGCCGGAACCGCTCGCGGTTTGGCTCGGAGCCCGACGACGTCGATACCCTCCCGCATGCGCGAGCGAGCGGGTGGATGCCAGGAATGGCGCTGGACCTCGACGCGGCGATCGCCGGACTTCCGCCGGGCGCTCGGCAGGTGTTCGTGCTCCACGACGTCGAGGGATACAAGCACGAGGAGATCGCGGAGATGCTCGGCATCACCGCGGGTGGAAGCAAGGCGCAGCTGCATCGTGCGCGGCTGCTGTTGCGGGAGGCATTGAACCGATGACCATGTACGCCATGGATTGCGCAGCATTCGACGAGCGGCTCGCCGACTATCTCGAGGGAGACCTGGACTCCGCCGCTCGGCGCGAGGTCGAGGCCCACCTGGGGTCCTGCGTCCGCTGCTCGGCGCTCCTTCGCGACCTGGAGCACATTCGCGCCAGCGCGGCCGAGTTGCCGGAGCTCACCCCGTCCACGGACCTGTGGGGCGGGATTGCGCGCCGCATCGACACACCCGTGCTTCCGCTCACACGGCCAGCGCCTAACGTCGTGGCTGGTCGCCGGAACTTCGACTGGGTGAGGCGGGCTGCGGTCGCGGCGGCACTCGTCGCCGTCACCGCGGGCGTCACCTACACGCTGACGGTCGCCCACGGTCCTCGCGCCGCAACGCAGAACATCGCGAGCAACCGGCCAACGTCGCCCGACTCGAACGTCCGGCCGACCACCGACACCGCGAATCGTCAGCTCGTTCCTCCGACATCCGGCACGACGAACCCGCAGGACACGGAACTGGTGAGTCCACCGACCCAGCAAGTCAGCGCAACGGAGAGCTACTCGCGCGAGATTGACCGCCTTCGGACGATCTTCGCGCGCAACCGCTCCCAGCTCGACCCGCGCACCGCCGCGATCATCGAGGCGAACCTCAAAGTCATCGACGACGCGATCGCACAGAGCAAGGCCGCGCTCGCGCAGGACCCGGCGAGCCGATTCCTCAACAACCAACTGAACAGCGCGCTCGGCAAGAAGCTCGAGCTCTTGCAGACGGCGGCATTGTTGCCGAACCGCACTTGATGATAATGCACCGATTCAGCACTTCCTTGTCCACATTCGCCGCGCTCACCGCGCTCTCGGTCGCACTCATGATCCCGGTCACCGGCTCCGCCCAGAGCGACCGTAATCGCGAGCGCGAACGGGAAGAATCCCAGGATGCCCAGTCACGTCTCGACACGACATTCACGTTCAACAAGAATGGGTCGGTCGACCTCACCGAGGTTTCGGGCGACGTGGTGGTGAATGCCTGGGATCGCAACGAAGCGCGCGTGCGCGC
>Ga0207691_10001125_pt1 | contig 26574 bp, 29 predicted proteins | sample KBSM13metaG_FD_184327 | JGI IMG/M metagenome (GOLD analysis project Ga0207691, IMG submission 184327) | Miscanthus rhizosphere microbial communities from Kellogg Biological Station, Michigan, USA - KBS M1-3 metaG (SPAdes) (version 2) | ecosystem: Host-associated > Plants > Roots > Rhizosphere >...
GGGATTGCGTAATCCGTGCCGCCGGAAACGTCGATCCTCAGGAGCTTGCCGAGGAGTGTGCGCGTGTTCTGCGCGTTGTCCTGCGGATCGCCGCGGTCGCCGCCGTCTCCGAGCGCCATGTACAGCATGCCGTCCGGGCCGAAGGCGAGATGGCCGCCGTTGTGGTTGTCGAACGGCTGGTCGACCGTAAGCAGGATCGACTCGCTCGCCGGGTCGAGCGTCGCTCCGGCGTCGGGGCTCGTGTACGCGGCGAGCACGGACTGAAGCTGGCCGTTGTCGCGGGTGTAGTGCAGGAATACGCGCCCGTTGCTCGCGAACTGCGGGTCGAAGGCCATGCCGAGCAAACCTCGCTCCCCGCCGTCCTGGACGCGGGCCGTGATGTCGATGAACTCGCTGGTCGCAGTCACGGTGGCGAGGTTGTCGAAGGCGAGCACGCGACCGGCCTGCTCGACGACGAACCAGCGCGTGTCGTCGCCCGGCGCCTGGACGGCGAGCACAGGGTTCGTGAAGGTGAGCGCCGGGTACACACGCGTGACCTGGATCCCCGTGGGTGGCGGTGGCGGGGGTGGCGGTGGCGGCATCGTCGCGCCGTCGCCGCCGCCGTCGCAGCCGCCGACGATGGCCAGCGCGAGCAAACCGATCGCCGGGATACGGCTCACCTGCTAGATCTCGTCACTGATATCAACCCAGCGACCGGCGCTCAACCAGGATGCAGCGATCCATGACGACGGTCATGCCCGCAGCCGCCGCGCGCGCAGCTGCGGCTTCATCGATCACGTCGAGCTGCAGCCAGAGCGCAGGGAGCCTGAGCCGCAGGCAATCGTCGACGATCGCGGCGACGTGCTCGGAGCGCCGGAAGACGTCGACGATGTCGATGGGCGACCCGGCCCGCTGGGCCTCGACGGCGGCCGCGAGCGTCGGAAACGCCGGTTCGCCCTCCCAGCGTTCGATCTTGGGATTGACCGGGACGATTCGATAACCATACGCGCGCATCGCGCGCGCGACCCCGCAGCTCGGCCGGCCCCGGTCGGTGGAAAGCCCGACCACGGCGATTGTGCGCGCGCTTGCGAGCAGGGCAGCGATCGCCGCGTGATCCGGATTGCGATGCCCCATTTCGGGAAGGATACGCCACGACTGTCGCGCGGTCCGGCGCATCCGCGAATCTGGCATGCTCGTCACATGCCGCTCATCACCCTGGTGCCGACACGGCAAACCTTCGCCGCTGAGACCGGCGAGACGGTACTCGACGCGGCGCTGCGTGCGGGTCTCAACCTGCCGCACAGCTGCAAGGGCGGCCACTGCGGTTCCTGCCGCGCGCGGGTCCTGCGTGGCCGTTTCGTCTACCCGCGAGGTCGTAGCGCCGGGCTCACGGAGGGCGAGGAGACGGAGGGGTACGCGCTTCTGTGCGCGGCGCATGCGAGCACCGATCTGGAGGTCGAGACCCGCGAGATCCGTCCCGCGCCCGACGTCGAGGTGAAGAGTCTGCCCTGCCGTATCGAGCGGCTGACGCGTATCGCCGGCGATGTCATGTCCGTGGCGCTGCGTCTGCCCGCGGTCGAAGAGTTTCACTTCAGGCCTGGTCAGTATCTCGACGTCATGCTGGGCGGCGGGCGCCGCCGCAGCTTCTCGATCGCAAGCGCGCCTTCCGACGGCCGCGAGCTCGAGCTCCACGTGCGACGCGCCTCCAGCACCGGCTTCACTGGTCAGCTCTTCGACGCGATGACCGCCGGCACGCTGTTGCGAATCGAGGGGCCGCTTGGTCAGTTCTGGCTGCGCGGCGCATCGCCGCGGCCGCCGATCATGATTGGAGGCGGCACCGGGTACGCTCCGTTGCGGGGAATGCTGCGCCAGCTCATTGCCGACGGCGACCGTCGCCCGCTCACCCTCTACTGGGGAGCGCGGACCAATGCAGACCTGTACGAGCAGGACTGGTTGCGTGCGCTCGAGCGCGAGCGACCGGGCTTCAGTTACCGACCGGTACTCTCCGAGCCTGCGCCACAGGATTCCGGCTGGCGCGGACGCACCGGGCTGGTGCACGCGGCGGTGCTCGCAGATCACCCGGATCTTTCGGAGTTCGACGTGTATGCAAGCGGGCCGCCGGCCATGATCGAGTCGATACGCGCCGACTTCGCGGCGCACGGGCTGCCGCGCGAGCAGCTCTTCTTCGACTCCTTTGACTACGCGCCGGATACGCTCGCCCGGATGCAAGGACAAGCCTGATCGCCCGCCGAGAGCATGGGATGACTCTGCACAACACTCGCTCGCCCAGGATCTCCCATATCTCCTGGGGCCGTATGGAGGTTGACGGGCTCGGAACCGGCAAGGACTTCAAGTTGTACCCTGGCGGCGGTCGCGCGTGGGACTGGAACGAGACCGGCACACGACACGTCCCGGGCATTCAGCCGTCGGACGTCACGGAGCTGCTCGAGCGCGAGAGCACGGTGATCGTGCTGAGTCGCGGGATGTACCTGGTCCTGCAGACCTGCCCTGAAACCCTGGATTTTCTCCGTGAGCGTGGTATCGCGGTACACATCGCGGAGACCCGGGCCGCAGTGGCGCTCTACAATCAGCTCGCGCAGTTGCACAACGTTGGCGGGCTGTTTCACTCCACTTGCTGACATGCGTGACCATTCGTAGTGCCACGGAGGCCGGTGACCAAGCAGAGGTGCAAGACCCATGGCTACCATACAAAGGGAAATTGGGATCGAGCGCGAGCAGACGTATGTCTGGGACGCAATCCGCGATGTCGGCGCCATACACAGGCGCCTGGTGCCGGGGTTCGTCGTGGATTGCAAACTCGAGGGTGACTCGCGAGTCGTCACCTTCGAAAATGGAATGACCATACGTGAGCTCATCGTCGACATCGATGACAGGACGTACCGACACGCGTGGTCGGCGCGTGGCGAGCCGCTGACCCACCATAATGCGTCGCTGCAGGTATTCTCCGACGGTCCGGAGAAGTGCCGGGTCGTCTGGATAGCGGATCTGCTGCCCAATGAAGTCGCCGCGACTGTCGATGAGATGATTCAACACGGTCTGAGCGCCATGAAGAAAACGCTCGAGACGAGCCCGACCAGTCGCTGACGAGGCGTCGAGGAAAGTCTCGGGCCGGGCTTGCCCCTAGCGCCGCCGCAGACGCGCACGCGGTGGACCGGGGCGGCGGCCGGCGCTGCGCGTGAGCGCATCGCGCAGCACCTGCGCGGCGAGCGCGTGCTCGTCTCGCTGGTCGTGCAGGTCCGCGAGCAGCAGGCTCAAGTCCGCGCTGGGCCGGCGTGCGATGCTCGCCTCGAGATAAGTCCTCGCCTTGCCGATGAGCTCCGCTCGCAGGCAAAGACGCGCGCAGGTCGCGAGCAGCTCGGGATCGTCGGGCCGCTTGCGCAGCCAGTTCTCCGCACGCTCGAGCGGCACCAGCGGGTCGGGCAGCACGAGCTCTCCATAGAGCCGCAGCGCCGCCGCGTGGCCTGTCTCCTCGATCAACTCGCGCAGCTCGCGCTCCGCGTCCGCGTGCGCTCCGCCGTCCATGCGCGCGCGTGCGTGCATTACGATCGCCTGCGGCAGGCGGCGCGCGTTGCGGGGCAGCGCGTTCCAGGCGGCTTCGATGGCGGCGGGATCGCCGCGTTCGCCCAGTGCGCGGAGGTCTTCCAGCTCCGCCTGTGCCAGGAGTTCGTTGACCTGCACTTCGGGCAATTCTTTCGCGCTTCGCAGCCGTGGCCCCAGGTTGCGCAGCAGCTCTCCCCGACCGAGCTTCTGGCTCAGCCGCGCCATCAGCTCGAGCCCACGCGAGTTGAGGTCTCCGGACGCGTCGAGCTGCTCGAGCGTCGCGAGCGCCGCTTCGTGCTGACCACGACGCATCTGCATCTCCGCAAGCGTCACGAGCGCGGGCGCGCGTTCCTCGGGACCGGCTTCCTGCGCTTGCGCCAGCCAGTCGTCGCGTCGGGCGACCGCGTCCTGCAGATCGGCGGCGCGCGCGGCTACCAGATAGTTGACGACCGGGGATTCCGCATCGGCGGCCGAGCGCGTCAGCAGCTCCTCCGATCGCTTCCAGTTGCCGGCCGCGAGATCGAGCAGCGCACGCTGCGTGTCCGCGCGCGCGCGGCGGCGCCGGCGCTCGGCCCGGAGCTCCGCGAGGCGGCGCCGCGAGGTCGCGGCCGCGGCAAGGCTGCGCAACAAGACATAGAGGCCGATAAGCATCAGCGCGAAGACCGGGAGGGTGGTCTCGAAGAGTTGCCGGCCCGCGCGGATCGCGACGTAACCGGGATCGGCGAGCAGCAGATGAGCGAGTAGCCCGCCGCCGACCAGCGCGATCGCGGCGATCGCTGCGCCCTTCATGGGGTCGCGGCGCCCCCCTGGACGACGCGACGCAGCGCCCGGGCCGCAGCGCCGACCGCTGGCCGCGGCGGATCGACGTCGATGGCTGCAAGCGAGTCGATCTCCTCGCGCATACGCGCCGCCTCGGGTGTGCCGAGGTCGAAGTACCGGACCAGCCACTCGCCGGCCGCGCGAAGCGTCTGCGGGTATGCCGTGCCGTCCTGCTGTGCTGCGGCGGTCTGTGCGCCGAGCAGCAGGAGCTCCAGGTGCTGGCGGCGCAGCGCCTCGACCTCGTGCGTTACAACCGTCGAACCGCCCGGATCGACCTGACGCAGGGCGAAGAGTCCGCGCCAGGCCTCGCCCAGGCGATGCATTAAACGCGAGATGCCGGATTGCTCGCCGTCACTGGCCTCGGTGGACGACGCCGAGGCAAGCGATACGCCCTGCATCGGAAGCCGGGCCGCCGCCTGTTCCACGGCCTTGAGGCGCGCGAGAAGCTGTGGCAGATCGGGCTCAGGCACCGCGCGCAGCGCGCTGAGCTCCGCCGCGAGCAACCGGCGAACCTCTCCGAGCGCCGGATCGCCGAGCGTCGACAGCCGTGCATCGGCGGATTCCATGGCGATGATCGCCGTGCGAACGTCGCGCTCCAGGTCGACACGTCGCTGCGCGAGCTCGAGAAGGTACAGTGCCTCGGAGCGCGCCCATCCCCGTTGCGGCGCCGCCGTCCGCGCGCTCAGTTCCTCGACCGCGCTGCCGAGTTCGGCCAGCTGCGCCGGCATCACGCGCAAGCCCGCGAGCTCGTCGCGCAACGCGGCACTCGATGTCTCGAGTTGAGTGGCCAGGGCGTGGACCCGCTCGGACGATCGCTGCTGCAGCGCACTGAGCTCGGCGAGATCGGCGTTCAGGCCGTCGATCCGGTCACCGGCGCGGTTGACGCGCCAGTGCGCGGCCGCGGCAAGCAGGAGCGCAATGGCGGCGAGCGCCACGGCCGTCGGGTTGCCGCCCCCGCCGGTTCGGCGCGCAGCGCTTTCGACGGTGAGGCTTTCGATATCTGCGGACATCGGCGCGGCGACGAGCTCGGTGCGAGCCCGGATCGTATCACGCGCCCTTTGCCGGTCTCGCGACCCGCGCGCGCTCGACCAGCGCGCTTGTCATCGCGGAATCCTCCGCGCTTGCGGCCTCGATCAGCTCACCGTCCCAGCCAAGCTCGCGAGCTGCTGCCGCGACCCGCGGCCCCGGGACGACGAGCGCGGTGGCGCGAAGAGTCGCTTCCAGCTCAGTCGGCACGATCCGCACCAGTGCCCGCAGCACGTCGATGCTGGTGACGGCGATCACCGCGGTGCCGGTCGCGAGCGCCGTGGCGAGCTCGCGAATGGCCGTCGGCGTTGGCGTCACCGGCACGCGCCGGTAAAGGTCCACTACCTGCACCGTGGCGCCACGACGCTCGAGCTCGCGGCGCAGATAGTCTCTGCCTTCGGTACCGCGCAGGATGAGGACACGCAGACCCCGCGGCGTCGCGAAGGCGGGGAGCGCCAGCAAGGTTTCCGAATCCGCGCCACGCTCCGGTTGTGCCGCGACGCGGATGCCGGCGCGCCTGAGTGCCTGCGCCGTCGCCGGGCCGATCGCCGCGACCCGCGCCTGCGCCGGTGCTGCGATGCGAGTGGCAGCGAAGGCGACGGCATTCGCGCTGGTGTAGATGAGCCAGTCGAAATCGTCGGGCACGATCGACGCCACATCCATCTCGATCGGCTCTATGCGGATCGCCGGAAACTCGACCACCTGCCCACCGAGCGCCCGCAGCGCCGAGGCGATGCCGGTCGACTGCCGCGCCGGGCGTGTGACGACGACAGTGTGCCCGGCGAGCGCGTCGTTCACGGCGTCGGAGCGGCCGTGCGGCGCAGCCGATCGAGCAGCGCGGCGGCACCGGCCTCGAGCATGCGCTCCGCGAGGGCAAGACCGAGTCCGGCGGCACCGGCAGACGGACCTTCGATGCGGTCGCGATACGCCTCCCGGCCATCGGGAGAGCCGATGAAGGCGGACAGCCGAAGTCCTTCGCCCTCGAGCGTAGCGTGCGCGGCGATCGGAGAATGACAGCTGCCATGCAGCCGCTCGGCAAAGGCGCGCTCCGCCGCGAGGCGCAGCGCCGTGGCCGGATCGTGCAGCGCGGCCGCGGCCGCACGGCCTTCGGCGTCGGCCGCGGCGCATTCGACTCCGATCACTCCCTGGCCAACGGCCGGCACGAATGACTCCGCGTCGAGCATCTCCGTGATCCGGCCGGCGAGGCCGAGCCGTTCGAGCCCTGCGCAGGCGAGCAGGATTCCGTCCATCGCGCCCTCGTCGAGACGAGCCAGGCGGGTGTCCACGTTGCCGCGAAGGAGCTCGACCGCGAGATCCGACCGCAGCTGCCGCAGCTGTGCCTGGCGTCGCGGGCTCGACGTGCCGATCCGTGCGTGCGCGGGGAGCTCCGCGAGCCGCTGGTATTTCCGCGACACGAAGGCATCGCGCGGCTCGGCGCGCGGCAGCACCGCGGCAATCGTCATCCCCGGCGGCAGCTCGCTCGGCACGTCCTTCATCGAGTGCACGGCGATGTCCGCCCTTCCCTCGGCGATCGCGAGTTCGAGCTCCTTGACGAACAGCCCCTTTCCGCCGACGTCTGCCAGCGGCCGATCGCGCACGCGGTCGCCCTGCGTGGTCATTGCCACGAGCTCGACCGTCATGTCCGGATGCGCCTGCCTGAGGAGCTCGGCGACGTGACCTGCCTGCCAGAGCGCGAGCCGGCTCCGGCGCGTCGCGATGCGCATGCGCTGCGCCACGCGCGTCAGGAAGCGCCCGGCCCAGCGTCGCCTCCCGGCGAGCGCATCTCGGCTTCGTAGCGGAACAGCGCAATAAGCAGGCCGAGAACGATGGGGCCCAGGAAGAGTCCGATGAAGCCGAAGGCGGACAGTCCGCCCACCACGCCGATGAAGACAGCGAGCGTAGGCACATCGGCGCGCCCGGAGATCAGCAGCGGTCGCAGCACGTTGTCCGCGGTGCCTACCACAAGCACGCCCCAGACTACGAGAAAGATCGCGTGTCCGAATGCGCCCTGGCTGGCGAGATAGAGCGCACCGGGACCCCACACGATCGAGGTGCCGATGACCGGTATCAGCGCGAAGAGCGCCGCGATCACGCCAAACACAAGCGGTGAGGGCAGGTGCGCGATCCAGAACCCGATCCCGACGAGGAAGCCCTGGGCGAGCGCCGTGAGCCCGATACCCATGAAGACGGCGCGGGTTACGTCCTGCAGGTGCTGCCAGAGCCGTGTGCGACGGCGCGACTCGATCGGCAGCATTCCCACCACCTTGTTTGCGAGCGCGGGCCCGTCGCGCAGCACGAAGAACAGCACGAACAGCATCAGGAGAAAGCTCACGATGGTGCCGACCGCGCCCAGGACCACCGCGCCGCTCGAGGACACCAGCGCCTCCAGGACGTTTCTGGCTCCGGCGATGAGCCAGGTCTCGATCTGCTTCAGCGAGATGCCGGTGTGATCACCGATCCAGGCGAGCGGCCGGGCGAGCATCGGCACCTGTGACAGGTCGAGTGGTTGCCCGCCCGCTCCATCCGGGACGTATTGCTCGAGCCGGCCTGCGAGCTGCGATGCCTGCGCCGCCACCGCGCCTGCAATCCCGGCCAGCGGCAGGACGAAGAGCAGCACCGTCACTGCGAGGGTGATGGCGGAGGCGACGATCGTCCGGCCGCCGAGCCGCTTGGCGAGCCGCGCATTCCACGGCGCGAGCAGCGCGCCGAGCAGCGCAGCCCACACGAGCGGCTGCCACAACGGTGCGACGATTCGCCAGACCAGCCACGCGAGCAGGGCGGCGAGTGTCAGCCCGCCCATTCGCACCCAGAAACGCCGCTCGACGCTCAGCTCTGCGCCCGCGGTGGCCGGTCGAGGTTCTTTGCTGTCGTTCATGTCCTGGCTCAGGATGAAGCGCCGCTGCGGATCAGGCGCAACACGGAGGTCGCGTGCCTGCGGCTCACCGGCAGCATCGCGTCGCAATCCGCGAGCCTCACGGCGTACTGACCGTCAATGCCACGCTCGACCGTTCTCACGTGTCGCAGCGCCACCAGCGAATTGCGATGGACGCGGACGAAGTCCGGCGCGAACTCGAGGGCGAGCGCGCGCAGGGACTCGTCGATGAGGTCGCTGCCGCCGCGGTGGCGAACTGTCACGTACTTCTGGTCCGCGGCGAAGTAGTAGATGTCATCGACCGGTATCAGCCGCAGGTGCTCGCCCAGCCGCGCACAGATCTGCGCACGACGACGTCCGAGCCGGGCGCGCTCCGCGACCCTGAGCAGCTGCGGTACGGCGAGACGAGCCGCCTGGCGGATCGCCTGGGCGAGCTTCTCGCGACGCACGGGTTTCAGCAGGTACCCGACCGCCTGGGTCTCGAAGGCCTCGAGGGCGTGCTGGTCGTATGCGGTCGTGAAGATCACCGCGGGTGGCTGCTCGAGCACGGCGAGATGTCGCGCGGCCTCGATCCCGTCCATGCCCGGCATGCGGATGTCGAGCAGGACCACGTCAGGATCGAGTTCCTCACAGAGCCTGAGCGCCTCCAACCCGTTGGCCGCTTCGCCCACTACCGCGACCTCGCGCAGCTCCTCGAGCAGACGGCGCAACCGCTCGCGCGCCGGCGGCTCGTCGTCGACGATGATCGCACGCATCGCTCTGGGCGTGCGGGTGGCGTCGGTCTGGCTCATGACAGGGTCGGCATTCTCCGCCGGACGACCGGCGGCTGTCACGGCGGTCCGGCCGTCTCGTCCAGCACCAGCGGGAATCGCAGGCGCACGCGGAACGTACCGCCGCCATCGTCGACCTCGACCGCACTGCGGCCGGGATAGGCGAGCTCGAGCCGCTGCCGGATGTTGTCGAGGGCAATCCGGTGTCCGCTGCGTGCCGGACGAGGCTCCGGCGGCACGGGGTTCGATACCTCGATCTCGACCGCTTCACCGACAGTGCGGCCCTGGACCGTGACCGTCCCGCCCTCCGGCAGCCGCTCGACGCCGTGCCCGATCGCGTTCTCGAGCAGCGGCTGCAGCAGCAGGCTCGGCATCAGCGCCCGCGCCGGCAGGTCGGCGACCTTCCATCGGACGTGGAGGCGTTCGCCGAGCCGGAGCTGTTCGATGCGCTGGTAGATGCGCGCGACCTCGAGCTCCTGGCGCAGGCTGATCTGGCCCTGCGCGTCGCGCAGGTTGAAGCGGAACAGGTCGGCAAGGTCCTCGATGGCTTCCTCGGCCCGCGCGGGATCGGAGCGGGTGAGCGCGGCGATCGTGTTCATGCTGTTGAAGAGGAAATGCGGTCGGATCCGCGCCTGTAGCGCGCGGATTCGGGCGCGCGCCTCGAGTTCAACGCTGCGGCGCCACTCGTCGGCGACGTAGAAATAGCGCAGGGTAAGCGCGCCAACGATTGCCGCGATCAGCAGGTTTGGCAGCACGAAGGCCGCATGACTGATCGGGAAAATGCTCGACGCGACGACGGACCGGTTGGCCGCGACGACGCCGAGCCAGTACACCGCCTCTGACATCAGCGCCACAGTGCCGACCATCAGCAAGAGCGCACACAGCGCGGCGCGGCGCGGCGTCTGTCGCGCGAGCCAGGGACGCAACTTGCAGAGCACGGCGGCGCACAGCAGTACCGCGCCCAGCAGGTAGGCCGACGTGCGCGCGAGATCGATCCAGAACGGGCCGCCGACCGAGTGTCGCGCAAGCGAGAGCACCAGCGCCAGGAGCGCCGCGATCAACACCACAGCGAGAACCGCGCGCGCCGCGCAGAAGTCGGGCAGGTAGACGGGGCGGTCGCTACCCGCCGCGGAGGGGGCGGGCGGCTGCACGCTCATCCCGGCGGTTCGTGTGCCGTGGTCTTGTCGCCGGTGAAGAGCGCGTCCTTGAGGCGGAAGATCGTCGAGATGTCCTCGTCACCGTGACCGTGCGCGATCAGCTCTCGGTAATCGGCGAGCGTCGCCTCTATGACCGACAGCGCGACACCGTGACGTGCTGCCATGCCCCGGCAGATCTCGAGGTCCTTCTCATGGAGGCGGACACGAAAGCCCGCCGGATAGGCGTTCCGTACCATGTTGGGCGCGCGATGCACGAAGTACCAGCTCGACCCGGCCCCCTTGCCCAGGGTTTCGATGAGCGGCATCAGCGGCAGCCCTTCCGCCCGGGCGAAGGCCATCGCTTCAGCGACCGCCTGGATGATCCCGGCGCACATGATCTGGTTGGTGGCCTTGGCCGCCTGGCCCGCGCCGTTATCACCGAAACGCATCACCGCGCGTCCGAGTGCCTTGAACACCGCTTGCGCCCGATCGAACGCCGGCTCGGGGCCCCCGACCATGATCGCGAGTGTGCCGTCGCGTGCACCCTCCACACCACCGCTCACCGGTGCGTCGAGAAACGACGCGCCCCGCGAGGCGACCCGCTGCGCCGCCTCGCGCGCGGTGTCCGCACCTACCGTCGAAGAATCGATGACGATCGCACCCGCCCGCAAACCGGGCAGCAGGGCGTCGACGACGGCGAGCACGTCGGCGTCGGCGGAGACGCAGATGACGACGATTTCGCAGCCCGCGGCGAGCGCTGCCGGGTCCGGGGACTGGGTGACGCCGAGCTCGACGGCGAGCTCGGCCGCGCGCCCAGCGGTCCGATTCCAGAGGGCGGTCAGCAGACCGGCTTTGTGCAGGTTGCGCGCCATGCCCCGGCCCATTGCGCCGAGGCCGGCGAAGCCCACCGCCGGCGGCACGATCAACCCTCGTTGCAGAAGGTGTTCATCACCTGCAGGGCTTTTTCGCGCGCTGCGTCGATCTCGGCGTCCGTCAGATAGCGCCGTTCCTCTTCGGACGCGCCCGGCTCATAGAGCCGCCGCGCGTTCATGTACGACTCGTAGCGCTGCCGGGCGTCTTCGCAGCGTTTTACCTTGGCGGTGGCGGAGAGCTCGCTGGCCTGCGCCGCGTCGGCAGCGTCCGCAGCCTGGGCGGTCTGCGCCTTTTCGGTCGCCGCAAGGGTCTTCATCTGCTCGTCGTAGCGCTGCTGCACCTCGACCTTGTCGGTGGTCTGCGTGCGCACGTCGAGCCGCTCGGCGGGCAGCGTCGCCGGACGGTCGGTATACACCGGCTGTCCCTTGGAATCGGTGGTCTTGAAAACATCGCTGGCAAGGGCGCCGCCGGCCACAAGCATCGCCACCAGCAGTGTCAATGAGGGCTTCATCGTCGGGGCCTCCATTCGGACCCCGCGAGTTTATCAGTTAGCCCGTCGGCCGCCCGCGCCGGCGTCATGAGATGCGGCAATTTGCGACGGAGTCCTGAAAACCGGGCCCGGACGGTGGCTGCCGGCAAAACGGGGACGGCCGACCCGTCGGCCGGCCACCCCTGCGAGGGACTAGAGGTTGTAGCCGCGCTCGTCGTGCAGGGCGAGGTCGAGCCCCAAGGTCTCGTCCTCGGAGGACACGCGCAGCCCGACCAGAACGTCGACCAGTTTGAGCAGCACGAAGCTCCCCACGCCCGTGAACACGACCGTGAACAGCACGCCTTTGGTCTGGATCCAGAGCTGCGCGCCAATGGTCTTGTCGCCCGGGTCCCACACCCCGCCCAGCGAGGGGAAGGCGAACATGCCGGTCAGGATCGCACCCACGATGCCACCGACCGCGTGCACGCCGAAGACGTCAAGCGAGTCGTCGTAGCCCAGCTTGCGCTTGAGCCTGGTCGAGGCGAGGAAACAGAACACACCGGCCGCGACGCCGATCGCGAGTGCGCCCATCGGGCCCGCAGTGCCTGAAGCCGGCGTGATTGCGACCAGGCCGGCAACCGCGCCGGAGGCGATGCCAAGCACGGAGGGCTTTCCGTGCGATACCCACTCCGCGAACATCCAGGCGAGCGCCGCGGCGGCGGTCGCGATCTGCGTTACGAGCATAGCCATACCGGCGGACTGCCCGGCGCTCACTGCGCTGCCGGCGTTGAACCCGAACCAGCCGACCCAGAGCATCGAGGCACCGATGACCGTCAGCGCCAGGTTGTGCGGCGGCATGGGGGTGGTCGGATAGCCCTTGCGCTTGCCGAGCACCAACGCCGCGACGAGACCCGCAACGCCCGCGTTGATGTGCACCACGGTGCCGCCCGCGAAATCGAGCACGCCCCAGTCCCACATCAGCCCGCCGACACCGCTCCATACCATGTGCGTCATGGCTGTGTAGACGATCGTGAACCAGAGCCCGAGGAAGAGCAGCATGGCCGAGAACCGCATCCGCTCGGCGAAGGCCCCGACGATCAGCGCCGGGGTGATGATCGCGAATGTGAGCTGAAAGGTCGCGAACACCGATTCCGGGATGGTGCCGGTGAGCGTCTCGAGGTTAATGGTGGACATGAAGGCCTTGCCCAGGCCGCCGATGAACGAACGGAAGTTCACCTCGCCTTCGACCATGCCCGTCGTGTCGAACGCCAGGCTGTACCCGTAGAGGAGCCAGAGGATGGTGATCAGTGCGGTGACGGCGAAGCACTGCATCAGCACCGACAGCACGTTTTTCGAACGGACCATGCCCGCGTAGAAGAGCGCAAGGCCCGGGATCGTCATGAAGAGCACCAGTACCGTGGAGGTCAGCATCCACGCTGTGTTGCCGGTATCGAGGACCGGCGCGGCATCCTGGGCATGACCCAGCGCGGGGGCGAGCAGGGGAAGCAGGGTCAGCGCTCCGCGCAGCACGGTCTCACCTCGAATTCCGGAACGAATCACTGTGGTTCTCCTGAAGTACGCTGAGTACGCTCTTGTTCGATGCGGGGCCGGGCGACTGCGGCTAGACCGCCTCGGCGCCGGTTTCCCCGGTGCGGATGCGTACCGCCGCGGCGAGCGGGGCGACGAAGACCTTGCCGTCGCCGGAGCGGCCGGTCCGCGCGACGTTGGTGATCGCCTCGATCACCTCGTCGACGATCGTGTCCTCGACAGCGAGCTCGACCCGTGTCTTCGGCTGCAGGTCGACGCGATGCGCCGCGCCCCGGTAGCGTTCGACATGCCCGAGCTGACGACCGAGACCCAGCACCTCGGTCACGGTCAGGCCTTGAACGCCGATGTGCGCGACGGTTTGCCGCAGGTCATCCAGCTTGAAGGGCTTGATGATTGCGGTGATCAGCTTCATCGACGGTTCCTGCGGACGGGCACACTCCGGAAACCCAAAATGCACGATCCATGCCACTCCCGGCTCAGGCCCCCGGGAAATTGGCTGGGAGCCATTTTTTCGCCGCCGAATCTGGCTGCGGGCTGATTTTCGGGCTTACCGCGTGCACCAACTTGGCGCGGGCGTCGGTGCTGGCGCACACGCAAGGGGCGGCGAGAGCAGCACAGGTCGACTTGTCGGCGCGGCAAGGCCTGTCTAGGCTTGCGCGCCATGGCATTCGACCCAAGACTGATCGACGATCTGGCGCGCCGGCTGGCGGGCTCGGTCCCCGAAGGCATGCAGGCGCTGCGCCGCGACCTCGAGCAGAACTTCAAGGGCGTGCTGCAGGCGGGCCTCGCGAAGTTCGACCTGGTCACACGCGAGGAATTCGACGTCCAGACCGCTGTTCTCCGTCGTACGCGCGAGAAGCTCACCGAGCTCGAGCAGCGTCTGCGCGAGTTGGAAGGCGGGGATTGACCCTCGCGACACGGTCGCGACCGCCCCGTTGGCGGGTCGCAACGCTCGTCGCTGCGGCAGCACTGGGTGCCGCCTGCGCCTCGCAACCCGTCGCTTCACCGGCGCCGCCGGCGGCGCCAGCGTCGGCGGCTGGCGATACCGCCGGGCAATCGCGGCGCGCAAATGCGTTCTTCGAGCAGGCCTGGGAGGCGCGAATCGCGCTCAGCCCCGAGGCGCAGACTGTGCTCGGGCGGCGTACAAATTACGACCGCTGGAGCGAGCGCACCGACGCGGCGGCGCAGGTCGAGGAGGCTTTGCTCCGCAACCAGCTCGCAACTCTCAGGTTGACGTTCGATCGGGACACCCTCGATCGACAGACCCGCCTGAGCTACGACCTCTTCATCGAAGACACGGAACGATCGCTGGCCGACGCGCCGTTTCGCCGGCACCACTTCCTGTTCGACCAGATGAACGGACAGCAGGCGGAGGTGCCGGCCTTCCTGATCAATCTCCACGCGATCGCTTCGGTGTCCGACGCCCGCGCCTACGTCGCGCGCCTGCGCGGCATCCGGCCCCTTTTCGCGCAGCTCATCGAGCAGATGGATCGCGCGGCTGCGGCGGGCATCGTGCCGCCGCGCTTTACCTTTCCGTATGTGATCTCGGATGCCCGCAACGTCATCCAGGGCAGGCCCTTCGATGCGACCAGCGCGGACTCGGCGCTCTATGCCGACTTCAGCGCCAAGCTTGCTGCGCTCACGTTGCCCGCGGCCGAATCCGACCGGTTGCTCGCAGACTGCCGCGCGGCCCTCGTCGACGAGGTGCGCCCGGCCTATGACTCACTGATCGTGGCACTCACGCGCCTCGAGCCCCAGGCGCGGGGCGATCAGGGCGCGTGGAGCCTTCCGGGTGGCGACCGCTACTACGCGACCCAGCTCGCCGCGCACACGACCACGGGCTTGAGCGCGGACGAAATCCACCGGCTGGGACTCGCCGAGGTCACGCGCATCCACGCAGAGATGCAGGGCGTCATGACCCGCGTGGGTTTCAAAGGCTCGCTGCAGGAGTTCTTTGCCTCAATGCGCAGCGACCCGCGCTTCTACCTGCCCGAAGGTCCGGTGGGACGCGCCGAGTACCTGCGCCAGGCGACTGCGGCCATCGACGCCGCCCGCGGGCGTCTGCCGGCGTACTTCAGCGTGCTGCCCCGCGCGCCCATGCAGGTTAAGGCGGTGGAGCAGTTCCGCGAGCAGTCGGCCGGCAAGGCGTTTTACAGCGAACCCGCGGAGGATGGCTCGCGTCCGGGCACCTACTACGTGAACCTGTACCGCATGCAGGACATGCCGACCTACGAGCTCGAGGCGCTCGCCTTTCACGAAGGTATTCCCGGGCATCATCTGCAGATCGCGCGCGCGATCGAGCTCGCCGGCGTGCCGAGCTTCCGCCGTCAGGGCCAGGTCACCGCCTATGCCGAGGGGTGGGGCCTGTACGCCGAAACGCTCGCCGGCGAGATGGGCTTCTACCAGGATCCCTATTCGTACTTCGGCCGGCTGACCCAGGAGTTGTGGCGCGCGAGCCGGCTGGTAGTCGACACCGGCGTGCACGCGAAGCGTTGGTCCCGCGAACAGGCGATCGACTTTCTGCTCGCCAACACGCCCAACCCCAAAGGTCAGTCCGTAAAGGCGATCGAGCGTTACATGGTGATGCCCGGCCAGGCGACCGCCTACACCGTCGGCATGTTGCGCATCCTCGAGCTGCGCGAGAAGGCGAAGACCGCGCTCGGTCCGCGCTTCGATATCCGCGACTTCCACGAGGTCGTGCTCGGCAACGGCCCGGTCAGCCTCTCGGTGCTCGATCAACTCGTCGAGGAATACGTCGCGCAGACGCGATCATGAGCCCTCGCGTGCAGGTCGTCGGCAGCTACCTCTCGCCCTACGTGCGCAAGGTGCTTGCCTGCCTCGACCTCAAGGGGCTGGACTACGAGATCGACCCGATCGGCGCCTTTCATGGGCGACGATCGATTCACCGCGCTGCGCTGCGCCGCATCCCCGTGCTGATCACCGACAGGCCGCGCCGGGGCGTGCTGCGAGCCTAGGCCACCGCGCGGAGCGTGCGTCCGAGCTTGCGGGTGCCGAGCGCAGGCGTGATCGAGCGTCCGTCCCAGACCTGCTCGCCGGCGATGAACACGGCAGTAACCACGCCATCCGAGCGGTTGACGAGCTGGTCGTGCTCGAAGATCTCGCGGTAGACCATGCGGCGGCTCGCGTCGGTGTCATAGCGCACGAGTGCCTTCGGGTCGATCAGCACCAGATCGGCCTGCGCGCCGACGTCCATGCGTCCGGCATCGACGCCGAAGAACTCCGCGGGCGCGCGTGTCAGGCGTCGCACCGCCTCCGCCACCTGGGCGAGCGACTCGCGCGCCGCCATCTTGAGCGTGAGCAGGTTGCCATCGAAGAACGCGAGGTTGATCAGGTGCGCGCCGCTGTCGTTGAACCCCGGCAGCATGTGCGGGTGGAACAGCAGCTTTTTCAGGATCTCCGGTCGGTCGTTGCCGACCACGAACCACCAGCGGAGCGCGCGGTCGTAACGCCGCAGCAGGTGCAGCAGGAATTCGCCGTCGCGGTCGACGGGCCCTCCAAAGGAGCGGAAGGCCTCCGCTTCCGCGGGACTCCGCGCCAGGCTGCGATCGCCCATCTGGAATCCCGCCAGCCGCCGCCGGATCGTGCCGAAGGTCTCGCCGTGCCATTCGATCACCGGGCAGCGCTCGACCGTCATCGCATCGAGATCGCGGTTGAAGGTCGATACGGCATCGCGATCATGCCATTCGCGGACGAAGAGCTCGCCGAACGCAGGCTGATCGAGGATCGCGCGGCGACCCTCGGCGTCCTCGAGCTCGCAGGCCATCAGCCGGCGCGTCGAGGTGAACTCCTCGAAGATCGGGCAGATCGCGCCTTCCGCATACATGCGGAAGGGCACAGCCAGCACCTGGAAGTGGAACCGGCCGTTCAGCAGCCGCGAATTGAGCAGGCTCGCGAGCGCCGGAAAGAGCCGCCAGGTGTTGCGCTCATGCGTGAGATCGATCGCGGTCAGCGCCGAGGTGCGTAGCGGGCGCCCGAAGAGTCGGCCGCTCGTCAGGAAGAACCGCAGGAAAGTCGCCACCCGCCGCGACGCATCGGGCGTGCACTGCCAGACTCGGTCGTGCCGGCGGACGATGTCGAGCAGGGTGCGCAGCTCAGTCGAGGCGGCATGCTGCGCAGGGATGCGCTTGTCGGTGTGCGGCTCGTTCGCGAGGTAATGAAACGGAATCGCGTCGGTGGAGAAGCCAGCGTATCCCTGCCGCATGGCGTCCTCGAGCAACACCTTCATGCGTTCGACCTCCGCGGTGCTGGGCTCGCGCGTCACCGTGGCGCTCGTACCCATCACCGCGATGCGCAGCATCGAGTGCGGCAGCAGCGGCACGACATTGGGGCCGAGCGGCAAGGTATCGAGATGCGCGAGGTAGCCGGCGGTCGTGTCCCAGTCCATCCGATCCACCACGCGGGACAACACCGATTTCGGCACGTTCTCGACGCGCGCGAAGCAATCGAGCACCGGGTCGTCGCCGTTGGCGCGCTGCGCGCCGAACGCCGTTCCCAGGCTGCAGTTGCCGACCACCACCGTCGTCGTTCCGTGCCGGACCGATTCGGGCAGACCGGGCGCAAGCTCGACCTCGAGGTCGAGATGCGTGTGGATGTCGAGCAGGCCGGGCATGAGCCACTGCCGGCCGGCGTCGATTACGCGCGCGCCGTCGGACGCGGGCAGGCCGCTTCCCCGCGCCGCGATCAGGCCGTCGCGCACGAGCACGTCCTCGACCCCGGGCGGCGCACCCGTCCCGTCAAAAACTGTCGCATTACGGATCAGCATCTCGTGCGATTCTCGTGCCGGCAACGAACCCGTTGAACCTGAACCATTTTCCGGTGCCCGCAGTCACTGGCACAAGTTGTCCGCAAGCCGGCGATTCCTGGCGATCGCCGGCGAGCTTTACAATCGCGCCATCGTTTGGGGATACTGCGACGCGTAATGAACTCCTCGGATCATTCCGGTCTCGTTCCCTGCGGTTGGTGGCGCCACCCCTGAAGGAGTGGGCGCCAGGCGCGTAGTTCCGTTTTACTGACTTCCAGGACCCATCTCCGCGAACCACCGGGGATGGGTTTTTCATTTGTGCGTCCCCGGTCCTCGCGACAGAGGACAGGCGTGTGACCACAGCTTCCCTGTTCGACATCGCCGCCGATCTCGACACCCCGGTCTCGGCTTTTCTCAAGCTGAAGGCTTTCCAGCCGCGCTTCCTGCTCGAGAGCGTCGAAGGGGGCGAGCGGCTGGCGCGCTATTCGTTCATCGGTTTCGGCGACTGCCTCGAGCTGCGGCTCGACGCCGGCGGATTGCGCATCGGGTCCGATCTGCAGCCGCGGCCCGCCGACCAGGCCGCCCTGCTCGGCATCCTGCGCGAAGCGCTCGCCGGGGCACCGCGTCCCGAGGCGGAACGCAACGGCTTTCCACTGCACGGCGGGCTCGTCGGTGTCGCGAGTTACGACCTGGTGCGCTACTTCGAGCGTCTGCCGGCGCGCGCCGCGACGATCGAGGACTGCCCGGACGCGCACTACGTCGCACCGCGCTCGCTTCTGGTGTTCGATCACCTCACACGGCGCGCCGCGCTGCTGCATGCGGGCTCGGACCCCGAGCGGCAGAGCCTGCGTCGCGAGGTGATCCGCGCGATGCGCGGCGGCTTGCCCGGTCCCGCCTGGCAGGCGAAGTTCGGGGCACCCGAGGCGAGTCTTACCGAGGCGCAGTACCTCGAGGGGGTGCGCCGTGCCCAGGAGTCGATCGCCGCGGGGGACGTGTACCAGCTCGTGTTGGCGGTGCGCTTCGCGGGGCGCTGTGATCTCGATCCCTTCGAGACGTATCGCGCGCTGCGGCTGCTCAACCCTTCTCCGTACATGTACTACTGCGAGCTGGGCGAGCGGGTGGTCGTCGGCTCCTCGCCAGAGGCGCTGGTCAAGCTCAACGGTGGACAGGCGCAGCTCCGTCCGATTGCCGGGACTCGGCCGCGCGGCGCGGATGCCGCGCATGACGCCGCGCTCGAGGCAGAACTGCTCGCCGACCCGAAGGAAAACGCCGAGCACGTGATGCTGGTCGACCTCGCGCGCAACGACCTCGGCCGGGTGGCGGCGGCGGGATCGGTCGAAGTGCGTCCGCTCCGATCGATCGAGCGTTACAGCCACGTCATGCACCTCGTGAGCGGTGTTACGGGCCGCCTCGCCGCAGGCCGCGACGCATTCGACCTGTTTGCCGCCGCGTTTCCCGCCGGTACGCTGGTGGGCGCACCCAAGGTGCGAGCAATGGAGCTGATCGACGAGATCGAGCCCGTGCGGCGCGGGTTCTACGGCGGCACGGTCGGCTACTTCGGTCACGGCGGCGACATGGACCAGGCGATCACAATCCGCACCCTGGTGTTTCACGGCGACACCTACAGCTACCAGGCGGGTGCCGGCATCGTTGCCGACAGCGTGCCCGAAGCGGAATACCGCGAGGTCCTCGCGAAGAGCGCGGTGCTCGGACGCGCGCTCGAGCTCGCGCGGGAGGGCTTGTAGATGTCCCCGCCGCGCCTCCTCCTGATCGACAACTACGATAGCTTCACCTACAACCTCGTACAGGCGTTCATGATCCTTGGCGCGGAGGTGCTGGTACATCGCAACGACGCGCTCACGGTCGAGGCGGCGGTAGCGCTCGCGCCGACGCATCTGTGCATCTCGCCCGGTCCGGGCACGCCGCGCGAGGCAGGCGTGTCGATGCGGATGATCGAGGCGTTCGCCGGACGGGTGCCGGTGCTCGGCGTCTGCCTCGGCCACCAGTCGATGGTCGAGGTGTGGGGCGGCGAAGTCGTGCGTGCGGGTCGGCTCATGCATGGCAAGGTCTCGCTGGTCGAACACGAGGGTGCCGGCGTCTTCGCCGGACTGCCGCGGCCCTTCGCGGCGGGTCGCTACCACTCGCTTATCGCCCGTCCCGAGTCCATGCCGGAGGTGCTCGAGGTGACGGCGCGTACGCGCGAGGGTGAGATCATGGGCGCGCGTCACCGCGAGCTCGTGGTCGAAGGTGTGCAATTTCACCCGGAGAGCATCCTTACCCCGGACGGACCCGCGCTGCTTGGCAACTTCCTGGCGCTCAGCGATGGGCTGCGTGCCGGTGGGAGTGCGGCATGAGCGAACTGCGCATCGTGCTCGAGCAGCTCCTCGACCGACGCGATCTGACCGAAGCGGACGCCGCCGCACTGATGCGCGCACTGACCGACCCTGCACTGGCACCCGCGATGGCGGGTGCGTTGCTCGCCGCGCTGCGGGCCAAGGGCGTGACGCCCGAGGAAGTGCGCGGGTTCGCCTCGGCCATGCGTGCGCTGGCGCGCAAGCCCGTGCTGCCGGACGGCGGACCGGCGCTCGACGTGGTCGGCACCGGCGGCGATGCCTCGGGCAGCTTCAACCTATCGACCGGCGCGGCGCTGCTCGTCGCGGCCATGGGCGTGCGCGTGGTCAAGCACGGCAACCGCTCGGTGTCGAGCCGCTCGGGCAGCGCCGATCTGCTCGAGGCGCTCGGGCTCCCTTTGCCGCTCGACGAGCGCGCGGCGGGCGATTGTCTCGCCGCCACCGGGTTCACCTTTCTATTTGCGCCGCACTACCACCCGGCGATGAAAGAGGTGGCGCCCGTGCGTCGCGCGCTCGCGGTCCGTACCGTGTTCAATCTTCTCGGGCCGCTGACCAACCCGGCCGCGCCGCCGTACGCGCTGATCGGCGCCTACAGCGCCGAGGCTGCACGGCTGATGGCGGACACCCTGGCCGGCATGCCGATCGAGCGCGTCTTCGTCATTCACGGCGAGCCCGGCTGGGACGAGGCGACCCCCGTAGGGCCCTTCGAGCTTTACGACGTGCGGCCGGGCCGGGTCGACCGCGCGGTGCGCGACCCGCGCGAGCTGGGCCTCGCACGCTGCGCGGCGGCGGATCTCGCGGGCGGAGACGCCGCGCACAACGCCGCGGGCGTGCGCGCGGTATTCGAGGGGCATGAGCGCGGCCCGCATCGCGACGCATTGCTGCTCAACGCCGCGCTCGCCCTCGAGGTATGCGGTGCGGCGCCTGACCCCGCCACGGGGCTGCGCGCGGCGGGCGAGGCAATCGACCGCGGCGACGTCGCGCGTCTGCTTGGAAAGCTCGTGGCGTTCGGCGCGGGCGCCGGCGTGTCGGGCCGCTGAGCGGCTACGCGATGGGACTCCTCGCCGATATGCAGCGCGCCAGCCACGAGCGCGTCGCCGCGGCGAAGGCACGCGCCACGGAGGCGGAGCTGCGCGCGCGTATCGCGGACTCGCCGCCGCCGCCGCCGCTCGTGCTGGCGAACGGTGGGTTCGACGTGATCGCTGAGCTCAAGCTGCGTTCCCCGTCGCAGGGGGCGCTCGCACACCAGGGCAGCGATCCGGTTGCCAGGCTCGCGGGGTATGCGAAGGGCGGTGCGGCAGCGGTCTCGGTGCTGACCGAGCCAACGCGCTTCGATGGCAGCCTCGAGCATCTGCGCCTCGCCGCGGAAACCCTCGCCCCGCAACGCGTCCCCGTGATGCGCAAGGATTTCCTGGTCGATCCGTACCAGCTGCTGGAGGCGCGCGAGCGCGGCGCGTCGGGAGCACTCCTCATCCTGCAGATGGTCGAGCAGGCAAGGCTGATCGAGATGCTCGACTGCGCCGCTGAGCTCGGTCTCTTCGTGCTCCTCGAGGCGTTTGACGCCGGCGATCTGGAGATGGCGGCGGACATCGCCGCGGAGCGCCGCGGCCGCTCCGAGCAGGTACTCATGGGGCTCAACTGCCGCAACCTGGAGACACTCGCGATTGACCCTCGGCGGTTCGGTGTTTTGCGCGACAAGCTCCCCGCGGGCTGGCCCTCGGTCGCGGAAAGCGGTGTCGAGAGCCCGCGTGATGCCGCGGCTGTGGCGGCGCTCGGTTATCGGCTGGCGCTGGTCGGAACCAGCCTGATGAAGCACAAGGATGCCGCCCGCGCGACGGCGCGACTGATCGAGGCCGGCCGGGGCGCGTGCAAGAGCTCCCATGCCTGAGCTCTGGATAAAGATCTGCGGCATGTGTTCCGCCGCCGACATCGAGGCCGCGGCCGCCGCCGGGGCCGATGCGGTCGGTTTCGTCTTCTACGAGCCATCGCCGCGCCACCTTTCGGTCGGCGCCGCCCGAACGCTCAAGGCAGCCGTACCGGCGCGCGTCGCGCGCGTCGCGGTATTCCTGCATCCGTCGCAGGCGGAGGTCGACGCGGTCATCGATGCGCTCCAACCCGATTGGGTGCAGACCGATCTCCAGGATTTCGACGGTCTCAGGTTGCCGCCGGGCCAGCGTGTGCTGCCGGTGCTCCGGGAAATTGGCACCGAGCCACTAGCTGGCGGTTCGCGGGCGATGCTCGACGGCGGCACGAGCGGGGCGGGCGTGCGCGCCGACTGGACTGCGGCGCGGGCGCTGGCTTCACGCTGCGAGCTGGTGCTGGCCGGTGGTCTCGACGCAGGCAATGTCGCCGAAGCCATTCGCGCCGTACGGCCGTTCGGTGTGGACGTGAGCTCCGGGGTGGAGCGGGCGCGCGGAGTGAAGGACCCGGCGCGGATCCGCGATTTCATCGACGCCGCGCGGCGCGCGGGTCGGGCATTGACGGCGGAGGAGGAGAGACATTGAGCGCGAATTCGACCGGCATCGATCGCGATCGGTTGCTCGCCGAGATGCTGCGCGGGGCCTTCCCCGATGCGCGCGGCCGTTTCGGTCCTTACGGCGGGAGGTACGTACCGGAGACGCTGGTCCCGGCGCTCGATCGCCTGGAAGCGGGTGTGCGGAGCGTCCTGGCCGACCGCGCCTTCCGCGCGGAGTTCGAATCGGAACTGCGCGGCTGGGCGGGTCGACCGACGCCGCTCACCCGCGCACATGCGTTGTCGCGCCGCTGGGGAGCGGAGGTGTGGCTCAAGCGCGAAGACCTCGCGCACACCGGTGCGCACAAGATCAACAACGCGATCGGTCAGGCGCTGCTCGCAAAGCGGCTCGGCGCGCGCCGGATCGTCGCGGAAACCGGCGCCGGTCAGCACGGTGTCGCCTCGGCCGCCGCGTGCGCGCGGCTCGGGATGCCGTGCGTCGTGTACATGGGCGAGGTCGACATGGAGCGGCAGGCGCCGAACGTCGGCCGCATGAAACTGCTCGGCGCCGAAGTCGTGCCGGTGACGAGCGGCGATCGCACGCTGCGTGCGGCCATCGACGAGGCGCTTCGCGACTGGGTCGGGGATCCCGACAGCACCTACTACCTGCTCGGTTCCGCGGTGGGACCGCACCCCTATCCGTATCTGGTGCGGGAGTTTCAAGCGGTGATAGGGACCGAGGCCCGCGCGCAGATGCTCGATGCCACGGGCAGGCTGCCCGATATCGCGGTCGCCTGCGTGGGCGGCGGCTCGAACGCGATCGGCCTGTTCCATCCGTTCATCGGAGACCGCGACGTTGCGCTGCTTGGTCTCGAGGCGGGCGGGAGCGGCAGTGGTCTCGGACAGAACGCAGCCTCGCTCGCCTACGGCACGCCCGGCGTGCTGCAGGGCAGCTACTCGCTGCTGCTGCAGGATCCGCACGGCCAGATCCAGGAAACACATTCCGTCTCAGCCGGGCTCGACTACCCGGGCGTCGGACCCGAGCACGCGTTGCTGAAAGCGACCGGTCGCGTCAGCTATGAGGCGATCGACGATGACGATGCGCTCGAGGCGCTCGGCGAGTGCTGCCGTGCGGAAGGCATCCTGCCAGCGATCGAGTCGGCGCACGCGCTCGCCGGCGCGCGCCGCTGGGCGCGGACACACGCGGGCGCGCGAATCCTGATCGGGCTCTCGGGTCGCGGCGACAAGGACATGCCGACGCTGCAACGGACGCTGCTGGCGGGCGGCTCATGAGCGCCGCAGACGTGCCGCACGATCGTATCGGTGCGGCGATACGCGCGGCGCGGGATGGCGGGCGCACGGCGCTGATCGCGTTCCTGACCGGCGGATTCCCGGATCGCCGGCGATTCCACGAGAGTCTCGCCGCGGTCGCTGACGTTGCCGACGTCGTCGAGATCGGCGTGCCGTTCACCGATCCGATGGCCGACGGGGTGACCATCCAGCGTGCCAGTCATGCCGCCCTGGCCGCCGGCTTCACGCTCGCCTCCCTGCTTGACGAGCTCGCAGCGATCCGGCCGCGCCTACGGGCGCCGCTGCTGCTGATGAGCTATCTGAACCCGCTTCTCGCCTATGGACTCGAGCGCCTGCCGGAAGCGGCCGCCGCCGCGGGCGTCAGCGGCTTTATCATCCCGGACCTGCCCCACGAGGAAAGCGCCGAATTACGTCTGCCCCTCGAGCGCGCCGGTCTCGCGCTCGTGCAGATGGTGACCCCGGTGACGCCGCCCGCCCGGCTCGCGATGCTCTGCGCGGATGCGCGCGGTTTCGTCTACGCGGTGACGATGACCGGCACCACGGGACGCAACGTCGCCGTCCCGGACGACGTGCTCGGCTACCTGGACCGGGTGCGCGCCGCGTCGTCGATCCCGGTCTGCGCCGGCTTCGGGATCCGCGTGCGAGCGCAGGTGGAGCGACTCGCCGGTCACGTCGACGGCGTGATCGTCGGATCCGCGCTCGTCGAGGTTATCGAGCGCGCCGGGAATCCGGTCGCATTCCTTCGTGAGTTGCGTGGCGCCTGAGCAGTCCGCGGCGCGGTGCGTGCCGCGTCACAGCGCGCGGCCGTCGAATTCCACGACCTTGAGCTTCTTCAGATCGATCCCCCCAACACAACGGACATTGACCGCGGCGATGGGATTGCCCGACCGGTCCTTGCCCTCACCGTGCGTGTGGATGCCGCAGGTCGGGCAGAACCGGTGCTTGATGACGTGCTTGTTGAACGTGTAGGTGCTCACGGCAGACTCGGGCGTGAGCAGCCTGAACGACGGGCGCGGAACGAACCACAGCAGCGATCCCTTGCGCGAGCAGATCGAGCAGTTGCAGGACATCGCCTGGTCGATGTCGCCGTCGGCCTCGAACCGGATCCCTCCGCAATGACAGCTTCCCGTGTACTTCATCGCCTGCCCTCCGTTGCATCGAGCCTCATATCTCGACGAGGCCGAGAAAGATCACTGCCACGGCGATGGTATCCGAGAATCCATGCGTCAGTATCGGCAGCCACAGGTTGCGCCCGGTCGCGAGATAGAGGCCGCCCAGGTATAGACCGGCAAACGTCGAGCTCGCGACGCCGGCCGCGCCCTGGTAGACGTGGCCGACTCCGAACAGCACGCTGATCACGACCATCGCGAGGACCCAGGCCGCGGGCGTCCTGTGCCCAAGCGCTGCGGCCCGCTCGAGCACGTAACCACGATAAACCAGCTCCTCGCCGAACGCGGCCAGCACCCACACCAGCACGAGCATCCCGAGCGCCGCCGGCAGATTGCCGATCAACGGCCGGAACTGCGACAGGTCGGGTGTCTCGCCGGTCCACCGCTCGACCAGTGGTTCGACGACGTACTCGCTCGCGAGCTGCAGGACGACGGCCGCGACCAGCGCGACTGCTATCGCGCGCGGCCAGCTGGCTGGCCGCGTGAATCCGACCGACCGCCAGCCGAGTCCGCGCAGTCGCAGTGACAGCCAGCCCACGAGCACCAGCCAGGGAGTCTCGCTGACCGGGACAATGTCGAGAACGTTAGCGCCGAATACGAGCGCCATCGCAAGCACGAGTTCCGCGGCCGCGATCAGGCGTTCGCGCGCAGGCAGACCCGCGCCGTCCTGCGGCGTCATCCCGGTCACCGTGCGTAGCGCTCGGAGCCGAGCAGATGCAGCGAGACGTAGGGCTCCTCGCCCACCACCCAGCTGTCGTGAGGCACCGGCGGTATGTAGAAGACCTGACCCGCGCGCAGCTCGTAGACGAGCCCGTCCTCGAACGCCGCGGTCGCCGTGCCGGACAACACCAGCCCGACGTGCTCGACCGAGCATCGCGTGGCGCCGACCGAGGGCCCGACGTGCAGCGACCAGCGCCAGCCCGGTTCGTAAGTCGCACGCCCGATCGTGAGGCCGCCGATCCGGATGAGCTCGAACCGGCCCTTCTCCATGATGCGGGTCTCGTCGGGGGACTCGAACCGCTTCAGTACCACGGCGACCTGCGGGTGATCCACGCCACGGACTTTACACGGCAGGCGGATAACCGGTGAATCGATGCCGCCCGCACGGGCAGCCCGGACAGGTCGCATCGCGTAGAGTAGGCGATCTCTCGAGGAGGGATTCATCATGTCCCACGGCGACATCTCGCGACGCACGCTGCTGGCTGCATCGGGCGCACTGCTCACCGCGATCGCGGCGAGCTCCGCACGGACCGCGATGGCGGCGGCGTCCGCCGGCACTGCCGCGGACGCGGCGGGCGATCTTCTGATCGGTGGCGATCTGCGTGTGCGCCGTCTGGGATTCGGTGCCATGCGCGTTACCGGCGACGGCATCTGGGGCGCGCCCGGCGATCCCGTCGAGGCCCGACGCGTGCTGCGGCGTGCGGTCGAGCTCGGTGTCGATTTCATCGACACGGCCGATGCGTATGGACCGGGCAC
>Ga0207691_10001126_pt1 | contig 26531 bp, 20 predicted proteins | sample KBSM13metaG_FD_184327 | JGI IMG/M metagenome (GOLD analysis project Ga0207691, IMG submission 184327) | Miscanthus rhizosphere microbial communities from Kellogg Biological Station, Michigan, USA - KBS M1-3 metaG (SPAdes) (version 2) | ecosystem: Host-associated > Plants > Roots > Rhizosphere >...
GCCTCCGCCTGGATACCGCGGCGACCGTTCGACAGTCAGCGCGGCAGGTGCGCGGCACCGCCGAACGCGTCGACGCCGCGCGCGCCGGCGCGACCCTCGCGCGCGAACGATTGGACGCGGAGCAGCGCCGCTACGATGTCGGACTATCCACGACGTTTCTCGTGACGCAGGCCCAGCGCGACCTGCTGCAGGCGGAAGTGAGCCTGCTGCAAACGACGCTGGACTACGAATCGTCGCTCGTGACCTTCGAGGCGGTGCAGCAGGCGCCGCCGCTCGGTGCCGGCGAGACCGTCGGCATCCAGGGCGCCGACATCGTTCGCCTGCCGGCGTCGACGCCGCGTGGAGTCTTCCGGCCGGGCGCGGCCCAGGGATTCCAATGAGCAGTTTCCACTATCGAACCCGCGACGAAGCTAATCGCAACTGAAAGCGACTTTATCGTCGCTCGACGAATTTCACGCACACCGGCGCACCGACTTCGATGGTGTGGCCGGTCGGCGTGAGCCGTCCCGTCTGCTTGTCGATTCTGAAGACGACGACTGAGTCCGATCGCTGATTGGCCGCAAGGAGATAACTGCCGGTTGGATCGATGCCGAATCCACGCGGGGTGCTGCCCTGCGTCGGCCGGTTCTCGATGTAGGTCAGCCGTCCGGAGTTCGGGTCGATTGCGAAGACCACGATGCTGTCGTGCCCGCGATTGGACCCGTAGAGAAATCGTCCAGACGGATGCACCTGCACGTCCGCGGTGCTGAAGCCCGGCGCCACGCCCTGGCCGGGTGGCAGCGTCGAGATCGTCTGCAACTCCGTCAACGAACCGCGCTCGACGTCGCGGCGGAAGGCGGTGACCGTCATGTTCATTTCGTTGATGACATAGGCGAAGCCGTTGGGGTGAATCGCGAAATGACGGGGACCGGCGCCGGCGGCCACCTGGGCGAACGGTGGGTCGTTCGGGACGAGCGATCCGTTGTCGGCGTCGAAGCGATACACCAGTACCTTGTCGAGCCCGAGGTCGGCGGCGTAAGCGAAGCGATTGGCGGGATCAAGGTTGATCGAATGCGCGTGCGGTCCCTTCTGCCGCTCCGGATTGACGCTGCTGCCCGAGTGCTGGATGAAGGCCGAAGGCGGCTTCAAGGCGCCGTCCGGCCCGATCGGCACGACCGCGACGCTTCCGCCTCCGTAGTTCGCGACCAGCGCGTTCCGTCCGGCCTTGTCCACGACCAGATGGGCCGGGCCGGGTCCGACCGACGGCTGCTGATTCAGCGCGGTCAACCGGCCGGTGTTCCGATCGATGGCGAACCCGCTGACCGAACCGCTGGCCTTGCCCTGGAAGTTGCCAATCTCGTTGATCGCATACAGGAAGTTCTGGCTCGGATGAACCGCCAGGAAACTGGGACTCGCCGTCTCTGCCGCCAGCTCCGGACGGCTCAACGCTCCAGAAGCGAGATCGAGGCGCGAGACGTACACGCCTTTGCTCTTCTCGCCGGTGTAGGTGCCGAAGTACACGAGCATGTCGCCGCTGCTCGAGGACGATCGGCCGGCCTGACCGAACGCCGTCACCGAGAAGACCGCGACGGCGACAACGAGCAATGCGGAGAGCGTGCTGGTGGAATGACGGAAATGCATCCGCGCATCAGATAATGACGCACCGGGAAAATCAAGCGTCTTCTCAGACCGTCGCCACCTCGGGGTGGACCCAGGGTGCGCGATAGGGCCGGCGCAGAAGACGGTTGGCCTCGTCATCGCGAACCACGACACCTTTCGCGTGATCCCATTCGAGCGAGCGGCCCAGCCGCATCGACAGGTTGGCCAGGATGCACGCGGTCGTGGACATGTAACCCTGCTCGATGTCGGCGATGGGCGTCTGGCGCGACGAGATACAGCTGAGAAAGTCCTTCATATGCGCGCGGATCGCCGGCGCGACGTGGCGCTCGAGATCCTTCTCGGTTCTGTCCTCGGGAAACTGCTCGTATTCGTACGTCACGTCTTCGTGGATTGGCGTGCCCCCCTTCGCGATCGGGGTGAAGTCGTAGCCCATCACGCCAGCCCTGAGCGTCCCTTTGTCGCCGTAGAACGTCGCGCCCCACGGATACGCCGGATCCGGCGCGTCGCCGTACGAACGGTGCGACCAGACGACCTGCAGGTTGCCGAAGTCGAAGGTCGCGCTTTGGGTGTCCGTGATGTTCGCCTTGCTCTTCTTGTCGACGAGGATGCCGCCCGCGGAGCTGATGCGCGCCGGCATGCCGAGGTCCATCATCCAGCGCACCATGTCGAGCATGTGCACGCACATGTCGCCGACGATGCCGTTGCCGTACTCGTTGAAGGCGCGCCAGCTGCGGGGATGCACGAGCGCGTTGTAGGGGCGCATCGGCGCCGGCCCCGTCCACATCTCGTAGTCGAGGCTGGCCGGAGGCGCCGTGTCGGGAGGATTCGCGGTCGCCCTCATGTGGTAGTAGCAGTGGATGTCCACGAGCCCGATGGTGCCGAGCCGCCCTTCGCGGATCACGCGATCGCGCGCGCGGACGAGATGCGGCGTGCTCCGGCGCTGCAGGCCGACCTGCACGACACGCTTGTACTTGCGCGCGGCGGCCAGCATCGCCTGTCCCTCGACGACGTCGACGCTGATCGGCTTTTGCACCCAGACATCCGCGCCGGACTTGACGGCATCGATCATCGCCAGCGCGTGCCAGTGATCGGGTGTGACGATGATGACGATGTCGAGGTCGCGCTCCTTGAGCATCTCCCGGTAGTCAGTGTAGGTGCGCGGCGTCTTCTTCGACACCTGACGTGACGCGACCAACGCAGCAGCGTCGGCGAGCATCGTCTTGTCGACATCACACAGCGAGACGACGTCGACGGGTGCGACCTGGACGAGCCTCAGGAGATCCGTCTTGCCGTACCATCCGGCGCCGATGAGGCCGACGCGTTTGCGGGTGTCGGCAAACTGCTCCGCAAATCGGAACGACGAGAACGCCAATGCGGCGGCGCCGGCCGAGAGGAAGTCGCGACGATGCATGAGCAATCTCCTGGAGCGGATTTTAGTGTCCCGAGTGCGCAGTAGCTAGCCAATCTGCCGGGCGGGGCATCCCGCCTGGCTGCGTTGCTCCTCTCGCAAATATTCCCGATATTCTCGGTCGTCGTGCCTTGCCAGCCGGGCGCCGCGCTCCGGCATTTTGGCTCTCTACTTCGCACTCGGAACACTGGCGCCGAGCCGTGTCTGATCTTTGTCTCGATTCGCAAGGGATCGAAGCCGGTGTGTTATGGTCGCGGCATGCATTCGCCGACCTTCATGCCGCGCAGAACGTTCCTGACGCTCGCCGGCGCTCTTCCATTCGCGGTGAGGGCATCGGGCGCTGAGCAGAAGCCACCAGTCGGTCTCGAACTCTACAGCGTGCGCGACGCGCTGATGAAAGATTTGACGGGGACTGTGCGTGCTGTCGCGAGGATGGGATACCAGGTCGTCGAGTTCTATTCCCCCTATTACTCGTGGACGCCGCAAGTCGCCACCGATATCCGGAAGCTGATGGACGACCTCGGCGTTCGGTGCCCCTCGACGCACAACGACTCCCGGGCCTTCACGCCCGACGGCCTGGCGAAGGCGATCGAGCTGAACCAGATTCTGGGAAGCCGCTATGTCGTCCTCGCCGGGCCCGGACAGGTCACTGGCCTCGATGGCTGGAAAAGCGTCAGCGATCGGCTCAACGCAGCCGCTGAAACACTCAAGGCCGCCGGCATGTCCGCCGGGTATCACAATCATCAGCTCGAATGGCAACCGGTGGAAGGGCAGCGTCCCATGGATGTCATCGCCACACGCACCGTCAAGAATGTCGCGCTGCAGCTCGACGTCGGCACATGCGTGGAAGCGGGTGCCGACCCGGTGGCGTGGATTGAATCGCACCCCGGGCGCATCAAGAGCCTCCACTGCAAGGACTGGGCGCCCGGACGCGGCTACGCAGTGCTGTTCGGTGAGGGCGCTTCGCCCTGGCAGCGCATTTTCAAGGCGGCCGAATCGGCAGGCGGTGTCGAGTATTACCTGGTCGAGCAGGAAGAGGGTCCGGCCGCCGAGCAGCTGCAGAGAGCCGAGGGCTGTCTCGCGAACTGGAAAAGGCTGAAGCCATGATGCGAATGATGGCGGTCATCGTCTGGCCCATCCTGATCGCGACGCTATCGTGGCGCACAAATGGTTTGGACGTCGACGCATCCGCCGTCCTCGAGAGCGCCTGGTCCACGCGCGATTTCGAGCTCCGTCTCGATCCAGAAAGCGACGAGTGGCGCGACGCGCCGCGGGTGACCGCCAGTCGTAACTACCTCGGCGAACCGATCGCGGGACCACCGACCGAGATCCGGTCGCGGTGGACCAACGCGAACCTCTACCTGCTGTACATCAATCCGTACGATGAACTGAACCTGAAGCCCGATCCGACGCCGTCGGTGGAGACCCCGCGCTTGTGGAACTGGGACGTCGCCGAAGCGTTCATCGGATCGGGTGTCGATCGCATCACGCGCTACAAGGAGTTCGAGGTGTCCCCTCAGAGCGAATGGGTCGATCTGGATATCGACCGCGAAAACGCTCAGGGTCAGGCGGGCATGAAATGGGACTCCGGGTTTTCGGTGAAGAGCCGCGTCGATGCCCGAGCCAGGATCTGGTACGGCGCGATGCGGATTCCGTTTGCCGCGATTGATACACGCCCGCCTCAAAAGGGCAGGGAGCTGCGCATCGGCCTGTATCGGATCGCCGGCGTCGATTCATCCAGGCGGTTTTATGCCTGGCGGCCGACCGGCCAGACCTCGTTTCACGTACCGCAGGCGTTTGGTACGCTGCGGCTGAAATAGACGCCTAGGTACTCACGTCCGCGCTGAATCAGCGCCTGAGGGTTGCCACGAAAACGCGAAATCTCGAAGCCCTTTAGATCTTTCGTGTTTTCGTGCTTTCGTGGCGATCCGAGTGGCGGTTGCTAGGTCGCCAGCGGCGGTCCCTTTGGCACGACGATCCGCGTGTGTTCCGTCGGATAGCTGTGCTTCTTCGCCGTGAACTTCGCGTTGAGGTACTCACCCATGTGAATCGGGCCCGAGATGGTGTCGCCCGAGACCGTTCCAGAGAAGATGAACGTGACGGAGCTTCCGGGGCGCCGTTCGACGCTGCGGAGCGTCACTTCATTGCCCTCGATCATGCCCGCCAGGTCGCGTGCCGTGAAGTCCCCCTGGTGCGAGCCCTGAATCCAGTTGCCGTTCTGTTCGATGAGGAGCGTGTGCCGGCTCCGGCTGCTGAAGAACTCGATGTCCACGTCCCAGCGGCCAGTGACGTTCGCCGAAGGAGCGGGCATCGCAGTAGATCGCGGACTGCGCTTCGCGGACAGCACGGCGTAGATTCGTTCCGCGACGACCTTGTCGTCGCCAGGCTGCATCATCCAGGCGGTGACCGAAATCGACGTGGTTCCTGGTTGCGCGTCGTTGCCCTGTGCCGCGCCGCCAACCGCGATCCTCGGCTTGGTCCGCGCCAGCTCCTCGGCCACTTCGTCGCCGGTGATGTGGAGTGCTGCCGGGTCCCATGTGATGGTGAGTGACGGGCTCTTGTTCGAGAGGCCGGTCGGCTCCCGCACCGACGTCTTGACGCTCGCGATGGTGGACATGCGCCTGGAGATGTTGTCGAGCCAGGAGAGCCACGTCTTCCAGTCGGCGTCGTGATCGCGCTTCACCCACGCCTCGACCGCCGCCAGCATACCGAGTGTTTCCTCGCGCCCGACCTTGTTGTCCCGACCCGGACCGTGATGCGGCGCGCTGGCCTGCCACGCCGACATCAGAAGGTCCTTGCGGCCGAGGAGCAGGCCTGCGCACTGCGGCCCGCAGATCGCTTTTCCTCCGCTGTAGGCGACGATCGTGGCGCCTTTCTCGAGGTGCACGTTCGGGATCGTCAGCACCTCGGCGGCCGCATCGATCAGGATGGGGATGTTCTTCGGCTTCGCGATCCTCGCCACGTTCTCGAGCGACAGGGGGCCTGACGAAGCAGGACCGCCGGACGTGAGATAGATCATGGCCGTCCGCGGACCCAGCGCGTTCTCGAGCTCTTCCGGCGTGTCGACCGTGACCATCCTCACGCCGATGTTGCGGACGGCGGCGTCGTAGACGTTTCGCGAGTACCGCGGGCTGACGACTTCGGTCTTGTCGAAACCGGCCAGATCGGGAATACGAATCAGTCGCTCGGGGTTGCCGCCCGTGACGCAGGCTGCGGTGACATGCTTCAGTCCCGCGGCGCACCCGGCCGACACCATGCCCCACTCGGCTCCCGTCAGCTCGGCGAACCGTTGTCCAACCGCGGCCGCCAATTCGTCGATCTGCACGAAGTATTTCGAGGCCGCATCCATCGCCGCCCGGACTTCGGGCCGCTCCACGGAGCCGCCGATGATCGTGAACGTGCCGCGGCAGTTGATGATCGGTTCGACACCAATCGACTGGTAGATCTCCGGCCCCGGCTTCAGCGGCCCCGCTTCCGCGTGCGCGGTCGCTCCGCCCAGGAGCACCGGCATGGCGAGGACGTTCCCAATCCCAAACAGCTCGCGTCTGGTGAGGCCCGCCTCCGCTCGGTTGGCTTCGGCATCGAGCTTCGGCGCGGCAGGATCCTCGTGGAGTTTGTCAGTCATGATTTCTCCTACTTCACCGCAATCAACGAGATTTGTTCCAGACCGGGATAGGTGTCCCCGTTCATGGGCGCGCGATCAACCGGCGCGATCTGCGAAAGGGTCGTGCGTGCGGGCGGCATCTCGGTAAAGTACTGCGCATAGATCCGGTTCATGCGCGCGAAGTCGTTGATGTCGTCCAGGTACACGTTGGTCGCCACGACGTTGGAGAATCCCAGCCCGGCTTCCTCCAACCCGTCGAGCAGGTTCCGCATCGTCTGGCGAACCTGGGTTTCGACGGTCCCGACCCAGATGCCCTGCAGGTTCCTCGGACCAGGAGTGAACGGCCCCTTGGCGGAACAATAGTAGGTGTCGTCCGCGAAGACGCAGGGACTCGCGGTCGCGCTCGGGCTCATGTTCTTCGGCCTGACCGCGAGCCGTTTGGAGAGATCGGTAACGGCCACGCCGGTGAACTCGATGGTGTTCCCGCCCGGCAGGCTCGTGACGCGAATCGTCGCGCGCGCCGGCGTGTTCCCGAATTCGAAATGTCTGGCGTAGATGTCGTTCATCTCGCTCGACGCCTTGTCCGTCATGTACGGGTTGACGAACACGACGTGACGGAAGTCCAGGTTGGCGGCGGCCAGCGTCTGTTTCATGTTGTCGAGCGCCAGTTGCACCTGCGCACCCGGGTCCGGCGGCATCTTGCCGGTCGCCATGTCGGTGCCCGTGAATCCCGACAGGTACAACCGGTTGCCCGCGATCATGCCCGGCGACCACGACAGGTTCTTCGGAAGTCCCGCCGGAACGATGGGCCTTTTGCGGGTCAGGTCGCGGAACGCGACGGCGTTGATCTCGACCGCGATGTCCGTCGGCAGCTTGTAGATCCCGAGCACCGCGCGGGCCGGCGGGGCCTTGGCAAAGAACTCCTTCCAGACGCGGTCCATCACGTCGTGGTGCGCCATGTCGTCCATGTACACCTGGCAGTACACGACATGCTCCATCGTCAAGCCGGCGGCTTCGACGATGGACTTCACATTCTGTAATGTCCGCCGTGCCTGGCCTTCGATCGTCGGTGGAAGTTTTCCCTCCGCGTCGCGCCCGCCCTGGCCGGACACGTAGAGAAAATCGCCGGCGAGGACTCCAGGACTGTACGGACCGATTGGTTTGATACCAGGAGGGGCGATGGCTCGTTTATCTGCTGCCGCTCCGAGAGTGCCGGCGAAGACCGCGATCGCGCCGGCGAGAAGGAGACCGACGCGCATGACGAACATTCGCCGATTCATTTGTAAGGCCACGGTCTTCTCCTGACCGGGCAGGATACTCTCTTTTTTCGGGAAGCCGCAGGTCGGTATACTCGGCGGGCGCATCAGACACAAAGAGAGGAAGAGCCATGAAGAGCGACCAGACGCGAGGCGGGCCTGAGACGACCAGGAGTCGAAGCATGACGAGGGTCATGCGCGTCGCCCCGGCGCTCGTTCTTGCCGCGACGATTCTTGGTGCCGACTCCGCATCCGCTCAACTCTTCCAGTGGACGCCGGAGCAGTTGATCAAGTACACGAAAAAGAACCCGTACGACCGCTTCCCGGACGGCAGGCCGAAAGTGCCCGACGAGATGCTGACCAGACTGAAGGGTCTGATTGCCGAAGAGGTGCAGGCGGCGCTTCCCAGTCAGGACTTCCCGAACCAGTTCGAGTCACGCGACGGCTGGAAGGTGCTGCAGCCTGACAAGAAGATGGTCGGGCGGGTGTTGACCGTGCAATTCGTGCCGGCGCGAGGCGACATCATCGAAGTGGACGAAGCCGACGCGAAAGCGAGAGGCACGTCGCGCGCCCAGAACCAAACGGCGATCGACATGCTGCAGCCGGGGGACGTGATCGTGGCCGACGTCTTCGGGGCGGACTGGAACTTCGTCGGCAACAAGCTCGCTCACTACATTCAGACCACCACCGGCAACGGGATGATCGTCGACGGCGGCGTCTACTGGCTGGACCGCATTGCGGAAACCGGGATGCAGGCGTATTACAAGAACTCGCTGCCGACGCAGGGCATGCGGGTGATGGTCAGCGGCATCAACATTCCGGTGCGAATCGGCAAGACGCTGGTGATGCCGGGCGACGTGGTGCTTGCCGACCGCGAAGGTCTGTGGTTCATTCCGCCGCACAAAGTGAAGGACGTGGTCGAATCCGGAGAGATGTCGAAGGCCCGTGACGACTGGAGCCTCATGATGCTCGGGACGGGGAAGTACACCTCCCGCCAGATCTATGGGCCGCTCACGCCGGAATTGCAGAAGCAGCGCGACGACTACGTTTTTGAAAAGACCGGTCGCAGGCCGACGCCGAGCCGCTGACGCGCGCGAGCGACGTCGAACAACTGGAGGTGGGGCTGTGGCCCCACGGATCGATCACGCCTTGAAGATTTCTCTGAGCCGCTTGACGGCGGTCTTTTCGTCTCCGGCTTCGTTCATGAACACCGTCAGCTCGATGCCCTGAGGCTGGGCTCGTCCAACCGCAATGCGCGGCTCTCCATCCATCAGCAGACGTTCCACATCTCTCGCCGTGATCCCCAGGGCCTGTTCGTCCCAATGCACCATCACGCGGCGGATTTTGCGTGTCCTGTCCACTGGCGTGCGCTCCAGCTTCAAGCCGGGCACCGCCGAGAGTTCCCGTTCTATGTACTCGGCCTGTCTGACGCATTGGCGATCGATGGCATCGAAGTCCAGCCGCGAGTACTTTTCGACTGTCAACCAGGCTGTCACCATTTCTTCGCGCCCCACCTTCAGCGGCCGTCCCAGCGAATCGGAGTGCGGACTCGAATTCAACCACGCGGACTGAATCAGATCCCGGCGTCCGGCCAGGATTCCCGAGCACTGCGGGCCGCGCATGTGCTTGCCGCCGCTGATGCAGATGAGATCGACGCCGAGGCTTGCCAGCCGCCGGATGTTGTCCCATGGCGGCAGCATGTTGGCAGCGTCGACCATCAGCGGGACGCCAGCGCGCCGGGTGATCTCCCGGCACCGCTCCAGCGAGACAGGGGTTTCCCATCTCCAGTCGCCGCTCGTCCCGCCCAGGAAGTACATCATCGCGGTCCGATCCCCGATCGCATCGATCAGGCCCCGTTCCGATTCGACCTCCACGATGCGAACGCCGGTGTTGCGAACGGCGTGGTCGTACCCATTGCGATGGACCTTCTGGATGATCACGTCCTGCTTCATGCCCGCGAGGTCTGGAAGCTGCCGCACTTTCTGCGTGTCGCTTCCCGTCAGCGACGCGCAAGTTCCCAGGCAGATCGCGGCGGCGGCTCCGGTCGTCACCATGGCGTCCTCGCACCCGATGAGCGCAGACAGCCGCTTGCCGATCTTCTCCTGCAGCTCCTCGAGGACGACGTACTCGCGGGACGCCTGAGCGGCGGCGTCGTGCAGCTCTTCCCACATCTTGGAGGCGCCGAGTGTCGTCATCGTGCCCTGGAAGTTGACGACCGGACGAATGCCGAGTTGCTCGTACGGTCCGGGGCTGCGCTTTGGCGCTGCCTTCGCCAGCGACGGCAGCGCGCTCACGAGCGAGGTCAGGCTGAATCCCTTCAACAACGAACGGCGCGAAACAGCCATTGAATGTCCTTCCGTTTACAACGATGCCTACTGCAGCTTGGCGTATTCTGCCTTCGCTTGCCTGAGAATCGGGATGTCGGGGTCCGCGTCTTTCCAGAGCGTGAGGAAATCCTGGTAGGCAGCCTTCGCCTTGATCGTGTCTCCCGATAAAGCGAACGCTCTGCCCAGTTGCACGTGCGCCAGTGCGCCGATGGGATCCGCGCCCACGATCCCACGATGAGTGAGAATCTTCTGAAATTCCGCAACCGCTTCCGGATACCGGTGCGCGGCAACCAATGCCTCGCCGCGCACGTAGGCCGAGTGCAGGCCGCCGAGATACAGGCCCACGTTCAGCCCATTCGCAGCCAGTTCGTAGTGAAGAGCGGGCTGAAGTTGCTCCTCAGTCTTCGTGCCTTGGCCCCGCTGCAGCGCCGATAACGCACGAAGAACGGGCAGATAGGTGAACCGGACGAAGGTGTCTTCCGGAAAGCGCTTGTCGAGGTCATCGGCCAGTGCCTCGGATCGAGAGGCATCGCCGCCGAGGCCCAGCGCAAGAGCCGAGGCGTATTCGACGTCCCGGCCGTTTGTCACCGCGAGGGCCGCGGCTGCTTTGGCCCTCGACTCGTTGGCGTTTCCGTAAAGGCCTTCCCATACCGCCGCTGCGGACTGGTAGGTCGCCGCCGCTTCACGCCGTCCCTCCTGGAGCGCCAGAGCCACGGCCCGGCTGGATAGTCGCCGGGCCATTTGCACGTGGCCGGAACGAGCTTGAACAAGAGCCTGTGAGTTCATCACCCAGTGTTCGGCGAGGCGCTTACCCTTGGCCAGAGCGACGACTCGATCCATCTGCTCGTTGTCGCCCTTCACGAACGCGATGTTGTATCGGTAAACCAGGAACTGCGGCAGTTCCAGCCACTCTTTCTTGTGCGCGGCGGCTTGCTGGACGGCGTTGTCTGCCTCGCCGAACCGGTCGAGAAAGAAACTCGAGAGAGCCAGATTGCCATATCCGATGACAACGTCCGGATAGGCGGCGATCGTCTTTCGCGCGCGATCGACGGCTATCTCCCACCGTCCAGTGCCCTTGGTAGAGAGCCCCCCCAAGAGCTCCATCGCGTCCGGAGGTGCCGAACGACGAGGGTAGGTCTGCTCCCAGAGTTCGAGCGTCTGGAACGCGTGTTCCAGATTCCCCGTGACCTCGCGATCGTAGTTGAAGGTGATAAAGAACCTTTCCCGCTCGCTGGCGCGCTCCCGCAATTGAAACGCTTTTGTCGCGCTCTCCGCTGCGAGGACGGACTCTCCGACCCCGCTGTAGGAAAGCGCCAAATTGGCATAAGCCATGGCGAAATTGGGATCAAGTTCGACCACCCGACGGAGCAGGGCTTGGTCCCTGTTGCCAGAGGCCAGGTTCACCTTCTGGGCCGTGCTGTACGCTTTCAGGGCGTCGAGCGAGGATGTGGTCACATCCAGCGGCGTCGAATGCTTTTCCACGGTCGCGAGTGATTCACCCAGCCGAGGTCTGAGTCGGCGAACGATTTCACTCAGCGCATTCAGGACGTCCTCTCTCGTCGCCGCTTGGATCTGCTCCTGCGCGAGAATGCTTCCGGTGCTGCAGTTCTTGGCGCGCAGGCCCAAGACATATTGGCTCCCAAGGCTGGCGATCGAGCCGTCCAGCACTGCGGCGCTGGCGGTCCGTTCACAGACTTGCCGCGCGATCTCCGAGGTCAGCCGCGCATCTTTCGCCTGTCCCATCAGCGCCAGCGTTTGCTGGACCTGCTGGTCCGGAATCAGACTGAGGAACGGGGATTGTTGAAGCTGCACGGACAGTCCCTGGCGCAGCGTGTCGTCAAATACAGGGTCACCGGTCTTGTTCTCGAAATCCGCGAGGACAATCGTGTCCTTGTCGGTGAGTTTTGGCGCGCGGTGAAGATAGATGTACCCGGCGACGGAGAGCGCCAGCAAAGCGGCGACGGCCGACACGATCATCCTCCAACGTGTGACGCTGGTGACGGCGGGCTCCACTCTGCTGGTCACCCGGCCCGAATCGGTGTCCCTCTTCAAGCGTTGGAGGTCCGTGCGAATGTCAGACGCGTGCTGATAACGCAGATTCCGATCTTTTTCGAGGCATTTGTCGATGATCCGTTCCAATTCCGATGGCACGTCGGGATTCAGGCGCACCGGAGGCACTGGAGTGCGGTTGAGAATCGCATCGAAAATCGTCCCCGGGCTTTCTCCTCGAAATGGCCGCGTGCCCGTCGTCATTTCATAGAGCACGACGCCGAACGAGAACAAATCCGTGCGCGTATCGAGCGGCATCGCGCGGACTTGCTCCGGCGACATGTACGACACGGTTCCCACCGTGTTGCCCGGCTCGGTCAGCAGTGCCTCGGCCGCACGAGTCGCGTGCTCCGGCGTGCCGATCACGGCCGTCGCTGATGGTGCCTTGGCGAGCCCGAAATCGAGCATCTTCGGGCCGCGCGGCGTGAGGAAGATGTTCGCCGGCTTGATGTCGCGATGCACGATGCCCTTGCCGTGCGCGGCATCCAGGGCATCGGCAACGGCGAGTGCGATGTCAATGAGGGCCGGGACCTCTATCAGTCCACGTCCGAGCCGCTGCTGGAGTGTCTCGCCTTCGAGCAGCTCCATCGCGATGAAGGGTGGATCGGTGCCGACATCGTAGATGGTGCAGATATTGGGGTGGTTGAGCGCTGAGGCCGCCCGCGCTTCCCGCTGGAAACGTTCCAGAGTTTGCGGAGACGCGGTGATCCCGTCCGGCAGAACTTTGATGGCCACCACCCGTTCGAGACGAGTGTCCGTTGCCCGATACACTTCGCCCATCCCGCCGACACCGAGCGGGCCGACGATTTCGTAGGGGCCGAGGCGAGCGCCGGACGCAAGGGTCACGGGGCGGATATACCATTCAGATCCCACACAATGCGCCCGTCGCGGACGGTCAGTTCCGCCTCGAGCTTCTGGGTTCCATCCTTGCGGCCGCCGCGCACGTCGATGAACCCGAACGTGCCGCGGTGCAGCCGCAGGACGGTTACGTCGGCCGGTGCTCCCACGCTCAGGTGACCGAGATCGGTCCGCTTGATCACCTGAGCCGGCTTCCACGTCGACCGTGCGATCACGTCCTGCAGCGACATGCCGAGATTCAGCAGCTTGGACATGACGTTGGCCATATCCTTCATGCCGCGCACCATGCTTTCGGCGTGCAGGTCAGTGCTGATCGTGTCCGGCCAGAACCCCTGCGTCGTGGCCGGCTCGGCCTGGCTGTACCAGAAGCTGCCGCTGCCATGTCCGACGTCGAAGATGATGCCGCGCTTCTGCGCGTCGAACAGATAAGGGCGGATTTTCCCGGCCTGGTCGAGCATCGGCACCGCTCCCAGAAACGTATGCGTATAGATGTCGCCGGGCCGGAGGTGCTTCAGTACCAGATCTTCGAACGGCCGCTCCGCTCGGAAGGTGCCGAAGTCCACCATCACCGGCACCTCCGCCTGCTTGCCCGCCTCGACGGCCCGATCCACCGGATCCCACTCGGGTCCCCGGTAATGGGCGGTCTTGATGCCGACAATCACCTTTGGATGCTCCCGGATCCGCATGACCGTCAGGCTCGCATTCATGTCTGCGAGATCCTGCTCGAACGGTCCGCCTTTCATGCCGGACCCGACGATGTTGATGAAGGAGAGAACGCGGGTGAGGGAACGATCGATGACCTGCCTCTTGAACTGATCGAAATTGCGCCACCCCGCGCCGCCGGCATCCACGACCGTCGTCACGCCCGCACGTGGCGCGTGTGCGTCGGGTTGGACGGCGACGTAGCCGTTGCTCAGGTACGTGTCCTCTGTTCCGTAGAACACATGCGCGTGGAGATCGACCAACCCGGGAACGACATACAAGCCGGTGGCATCGGCCACGCGATTTGCGCGGGACGGATCGATCCGGCCGGCGACTTCGGCAATCTTGCCGGCAGCGATCGCCACGTCCATCACCGAATTGATCCCGTTCCGCGGATCGATGACGTGTCCGCCGCGAATGAGCAGATCGAATTTTTCCTGTTGGCCCAGGATCGGCGACACGCCGGCAACGACCACTGCGACCAGGACAGCGCCACATGCCGTTGCCGTCGTCCTTGTCCTCATCTTTTCCTCGTCGGGATCACCGGCAGCAGGATGTGCGAAGCGCGTTCGGAGTCGTGATAGACGGTCTGCAGCGCCACGCGAACCTCCGTCGTGGCGCCGAATCTCGCACCGGTGTTCGGATTGCGATCGAACTGCGGAAAGTGGCTGCTGGTCACATGGACCCGCAGGCGATGTCCCTTCAGAAACGCAACTGATGTGCCCACCAGATCGATCTCGAAGCGATAAACCTGCCCGGGCTGCAAGAGGCTGGGCCGTTCAAGGCTCTCGCGGTACCGCGCCCGCAGCATGCCCTCCGCCATGTTGTAGGTCGTTCCGTCCGGATGGACGTCCACCAGCTTGGCGACGAAATCGGTATCGACTGCGTCCGAAGAGGCGTAGAGCACCACCTTGAGCGGGCCGGTCACCTCGATTTCATCCTGCAACACCGCTGAGGTGTAGACCAGGACATCCTGCCGGCCCTCGATCGTACGCTGGTCGCGCGGGCCCGCAGGCGTGGGTGTGCCGCAGCAGTTGTTGCCGCCGACTGAAGGAACGGGGTCGTTCGGATCGTAGCGGAAGCGATCGGACACAGACGGCCCGCTCGGCTTGTCCCACGTGAGGCGACCGTCCCCTTTGTCGGTATTCGCCTTGCCGCCGCTCGTGAAGTACATCGGCCGGTAGTTGGTGCGGGCCAGCGGATATTCATTTTCCAGCACCCACTCGTTTCGACCCATCAGAAAAAGCTTTACCGGAGGCTCGCGGTCCAGACCGTTGTCGATTCCCTTGAGCCGCGAGTCGTACCACCGCAGCGCGAGCGCCTGCTCGTCGACGTGCGCGGTTGGGCCGAAATCGATGTCCCCGGTTTTCCGCGTCGAGCCGTGTCCCCAGGCGCCGATCACGATGTGACTACCGCGCTTCGCCGCTTCGGTGGCGCCGTGGTGGCTCATTCCTACGTATCCACGCAACGTTCCCTGGCTGAAGATGTCGAACCAGCCGCCGAAGGTATGAACCGGGATGGCGATCTTGTTGAACGACTCCTCGACGTTGAGCGGCTTCCAGTACTCGTCGTAGTCGGGATTGGCCAGCCAGTCGTTGTAGAAGCGGGCGTTCCGTCCGACCAGTTGCTGCATGGTGTCGAGCGGCAGGTGTCGCTGAACCTCGTCGTAGTGGACCGCGTGCAGCCCGGCGACCGTGTGGGCGCCGGGATTCTGCATGATTCGCGATTCCTGGCGCACGGGTCCCCAGCCGAAATTGAACGACAGGCGCCAGGCGCCGTTGAGCGTGATCCAGTCGTGGTAAATGCTTGTGGATGCGACGCTCGGGAAGATGGTGACGAGACTGGGAGGCGCCGCCTGCGCGGCTCGCCATTGATTCTGTCCGAGGTACGAGCCTCCCTCCATACCAACCTTGCCATTCGACCAGCGCTGCCTGGCTGCCCACTCGATCGTGTCGTAGCCATCCTTCTCATCGTCGAAGAAGGGCTCCCACCGCCCATCCGATTCGTGCCGTCCCCGGACGTCCTGAAAGACGTAGACGTAGCCGCGACGCGAGAAGTAGACACCTGCGTCGTAGGCGCTGGGGAATCGCTCCGTACTGTAAGGCGTCCTCGAGACCAGGACCGGATAGCGTCCTTCGTCGATAGGCCGATAGACATCCGCATACAGGATGACGCCGTCGCGCATCGGAATAGCGACGCGGTTGTCCAGGCGGATGTCGTTTCGCGGTGGAACTTCGGCCGGCGGAAAACTCGGGCGTGCCGGTGCCTGTGCAGCCGGCCGATCGGGCATCAGCACGAACAGCGGAAGCAGGAGGGCAAGACATCGAAGCCAAGTCATCCGGGATCTCGTCTGGGTCACCGAAAGTTTCCGATCCGCATCATCGAGGTTGAAGCCGCGTCGACTACCTTGAGGGCCACATCGCGGTCGAGTTTGGTGTCGCGCGCGCGATACACCTCACCCATCCCGCCGGCGCCAATCAGGCCGGCGATTTCGAATGGTCCGAATCGGGTTCCTGGCGCGAGCGGCATGAACGTGGCGTCCGAGTGGCCGAAGTATAGCCGACGCCCCGTCGGCGCCCGCGATGTCGACATCATCGTTCTGCCGCCGAAGTATGAGGTGGTTCATCGGCGGACGCGACCTTGACCTCGCTCGGCCGCGGGCGTAGTGTCTCGATCTGTCGAGAGTCCGGTGTTCACTTGTGTGAGGATATGCACCACCTGAGGCGATGGCTCGTGTTCAGTTGTGCCGCCTTGCCGCTGGCCGGTGCGGTCCTCGCACGCGCACAGGCTGCGGTCTCGCAGTCACCGACACCCGCCAAACAGCACTGGGCGTATGCGAAACCTCTGCGGCCCGACCTGCCCGCGGTCGCCAGGTCTGAATGGGTCCGCAGTCCGATCGACCAGTTCGTGCTGGCGCGCCTCGAAAGCGAAAAGCTTTCGCCGTCGGCGGAGGCGAGCAAGGCGACGCTGCTGCGTCGCGCCACGCTGGATCTGACCGGTCTGCCACCGACGCCGGAAGATCTCGATGCGTTCATGGCCGACCGCTCGGACGACGCGTACGCGCGCGCTGTCGATCGGCTGCTCGCGTCGCCGCACTACGGCGAACGCTGGGCGCGCCCCTGGCTGGACCTCGCGCGCTATGCCGACACCAACGGCCACGAAAAAGACAACCGCCGCGCCATCTGGAAGTACCGCGACTGGGTGATCGACGCGCTGAACCGAGATCTGCCGTTCGACACGTTCACGATCGAGCAGATCGCCGGCGACATGCTTCCGAATGCGACCGTACAGCAGAAGATCGCCAGCGGCTTCCACCGCAACGCGATGACGAACGAAGAAGGTGGCGTCGATCCGGACGAGTCGAGGTACGAAGTGCTCGTCGATCGCGTCAACACCACGGCGACGGTGTGGCTGGGGACGACGCTGGCGTGTGCGCAATGCCATAACCACAAGTACGATCCGTTCACCCAACGGGATTACTTCCGCTTTCTCGCCTTCTTCGCGAACGGTGACTTCGAGAGCCGAACCTTCGGCGACGGCACGCGCTACTTCGAGCCCACTCTCGATCTCGCGACGCCCGACCAGGAGGCCACCCGCAAAGAGCTGCAGGCCAGGGTCGACCAGCTCGATCGGGAGCTGAAGCGGGTGACGCCGGCCGTCCGTGAGGCGCAGGAGCGGTGGGAGGAATCGATTCGCTCGGCAGACCGTGCCTGGACGCCGCTTGCGCCACGGACGGTCGCCGCCACCAATGGCGTCGTGCTGAACACACTGTCTGACGGATCGGTGATGGCATCCGGCGCCAACCCGCCGTTCACGTCGTACACGGTGACGGCAGATACGACGCTGCGGGGCATCACCGGACTGTGTCTCGAGACCCTACCGGATCCGTCCCTGCCCAGAGGCGGGCCGGGACGCGACGCCTACGGGCATTTCCGCGTCACCGGGATTCACGTCGAGGTGACGCCGGTTGCCGATCCCACCCAGCCGCCCCGCGCGGTTCGATTCGAGACGCTCAAAGTGAACGACTCTGCGTCCGTCTTCGAGCCACGGGACCTGCTCGCCCTTCGATTCGCTGATGCTGGCTCAGGGCAGGCTCCCGAGGCAGGAGGCTCCGATCGCCGGCGCGGATCGTGGGCGATCAATGCCATGCGGGACGCCGAACGCGTGCCGCGCCACGCCGTCCTCGCCGCCGCGGCGCCGTTTGGCATTCCCGGCGGTACGCGGATCACGGTGCGCATCGATCACCTCGACGGCACGATTGGTCAGGGCATCGGGCGTTTCAAGCTATCCGTGACAGATGCCGCAAATCCGCTCGAGGGTGCGGACCTGGCGGCGCGAGTGCGACCGACGCTGGCGCTGCCGGCGGCGGAACGCACGGCCGCGCAGGCCGACGAGCTCGCCGCGATCTTCCGCTCGACCAGCCCGTTGTTGAAGCCTGCCCGCGAAGCTCCGGCGGCGGCGCGGAAGGCACTCGCCGACCTCCAGATTGACTCGACGCTGGTGATGAAGGAGCGCCCCTCGAACGAGCCACCGTCCTTTCAGCTTCGGGTGCGCGGAAGCTTCTCTGCCGCGGCCGAGCGTGTATCCGCCCGGACGCCCGGTGCGCTGCACCCGTTCCGCGAGGATCAACCCGTGAACCGCCTCGGCCTCGCGCGCTGGCTGGTCGACGCGGACAACCCGCTCGTCGCGCGTGTGGCCGTGAATCGGCTCTGGGAGCAGATCTTCGGGCGGGGGCTGGTCGAGACGAGTGAAGACTTCGGCGCGCAGGGTTCGCCGCCGACCCACCGCGAGCTGCTCGACTGGCTGGCCACAGAGTTCGTTGCAAAGGGCTGGAGCCAGAAAGCCATCATCCGCGAGATTCTGCTGTCCGCCGCGTACCGCCAGTCGTCAGCCGTGACGCCGGAGCTCGCCGAACGCGATCCCTACAACCGGCTGCTGGCGCGTGGTCCGCGTGTCCGTATGGAGGCCGAGATGGTTCGCGACGCCGCGCTCGCGGTGAGTGGACTGCTCAGCCCGAAGATGTTCGGCCCGAGCGTGTTTCCATTGCAGCCCGATGGCATCTGGAACATGCCGTACAGCAGCGACAAGTGGACCACGAGTAGCGGGGAGGATCGCTATCGGCGCAGTCTGTACACATTCTGGCGCCGCACCTCGCCCTATCCGAGCTTTATGACGTTCGACGCAACCAGCCGCGAGTACTGCACCGTCCGCCGCGTCCGGACCAACACACCGCTCCAGGCCTTGACGCTCCTGAACGATCCAGCATCGTTCGAGGCCGCGCGGGCACTGGCCGGGCGGATGATCGCCGCCGGCGGCGATCGGCGGTCGCGCGCCGCCTTCGGCCTGACACTGGTCCTTTCGCGCGCCGCGAAGCCGGCCGAACTCGATCGCCTCGTCTCGATGTACGAGCAGGAGCTGAATCACTACTCGGGTCGGATACCGTATCCGACCCCTCCTGCTGGCTCCGCTGAGCACGCGGCATGGACCATGGTCGCCAACGTGCTGCTGAATCTCGACGAGGCAGTGACGAAGGAATGATGAGCAGCAAACCCGATCTACGCGACCGCGCTGGCCTGCGAGTGGTGACGCGCCGGCATTTCTTCGAGCAGGCTTCGTTCGGCATCGGCGGCCTCGCACTCGCCTCGTTGATGGACGGCGTCCTGTTCGCGCAGGCGCAGGGTGGTCAGGCGTCCTCGGCCCGCCCGCCCGCCTCCGCTCCGCCCCCGGGCTTCGGCGTGGCAGGCCGTCATTTCGTGCCCAAGGTCAAACGAGTCATTTATCTGTTCATGGCCGGCGCGCCATCCCAAATCGATCTCTTCGATCCCAAGCCGACCCTCACCAGGCACGACGGCGAAGACATCCCCGAGGAGTTCATCAAAGGCGAGCGCTTCGCGTTCATCAAGGGCACGCCGAAGCTGCTGGCCTCGCCATTCCAATTCAAGAAACACGGGCAGTCGGGAGCGGAGCTCTCGGAGTTGCTGCCCAACCTGGCGAAAGTCGCCGACGACATCGCGATCGTACGCTCGATGCGGACGTCGCAGTTCAATCACGCGCCGGCGCAGATCTTCATGAATACCGGCCACCAGGTGATCGGCCGGCCCAGTCTCGGCTCGTGGCTCAGCTACGGGCTCGGGAGCGAGAACAGCGACCTTCCCGCCTTCATCGTTCTGCTCTCGGGCGAGAACAACCCCGACGGCGGCAAGTCGTGCTGGGGCAGCGGATTCCTTCCGACGACGCACCAGGGAGTGGAATTCCGATCGAGCGGCGAACCGGTCCTGTTCGCCTCCAACCCTGAAGGGGTCGACAGCAACGTGCGGGGGCGGTCGATCGCGGCCATCAACGATCTCAACCGGCTCCATGCGGTAGATGTTCAGGATCCGGAGATCCAGACGCGCATCGCTGCCTACGAGCTGGCGTATCGGATGCAGACCAGCGTCCCCGAACTGACCGACGTGTCGAAGGAACCGGCGTCGGTTCATGAGTTGTACGGCACCGAACCGGGGAAGGCGTCGTTTGCCAACAACTGCCTGCTCGCTCGGCGGCTGGTCGAGCGGGGCGTGCGGTTCGTTCAGCTCTATCACCGCGGTTGGGACACTCACGGCGCCTCATTCGGCGAGGATATCGTCGAGAAGCTTCCGCACCTGTGTCGCGAAACCGATCGGCCGATCTACGGGCTGCTGACGGATTTGAAGCAGCGGGGGCTCCTCGACGACACGCTGGTCGTGTGGGGCGGAGAATTCGGCCGCACGCCGATGAACGAGGCGCGGAACGGGTCGAAGTTCCTCGGCCGGGACCATCATCCGCGGGCGTTCACGATGTGGCTCGCCGGCGGCGGGATCAAGCCGGGTGTGACCATCGGCCGCACCGACGATTTGGGTTACAACGTCGTCGAGGATCCGATCGAGGTCCACGATCTGCATGCCACGATGCTGCGGTTGTTGGGAATCGATCACGAGAAGCTGACGTATCGATTCCAGGGGCGCGACTTCCGGCTGACCGACGTGAGCGGGAAGCCGGTCACGAAGCTGCTCGCGTAGCGCGTTTTCCAGATCCGTGTAGCGCGGGGCTTTCAGCCCGGCGACCGACGCGGCCCGGCCGCGCTACATCGAAACGCAAACCGCTCTAGACACACGCGAGCTACCCACGGACTGCTAGACTTCAGCCGCCCTCCCGGGGATGACGTCGATCTGGAATCGCGGGTCGGCGGCCGGCACGCTCGTCACCGGCAGCCCCAGCTCGCTGCGGACAATGTTGCAGCCCTGTGCGATCGCGCTCGCTTTGTAGAACGCGATCTCGCGATTGCAGCCCTGGCGTCCGAAGCCGCAGTCACTCGACACGATCAGCCGCTCCGGCGGGATGTACTTCAGCGCCTTCCGGATTTCGCCCGCGACGTCCTCCGGCCGATCCGCCTGCAGCGATCGGTGGCTGACCGCGCCGATGCAGATCTTTTTCTTCAAATCGTGCTTCAGCGGCTCGAACAGCTCGAGGTCGCGCTGGTTGCGATCCTTCATCTCGAGCGTCCACACGTCCCCACGGCACGCTTCCAAGTACAGTTCGATCGACTGCGCGTAGCTGGTGTCCTCCATCACCCGCTGCATGTTGGGATTGCCCCAGCAGGTGTGGATCCAGATCTCCACATCGTCCAGCCCCTCGACCTCGCGGTTGAACGCGTCCACCATGAACTTCACCGATTCGGCGTCCTTGCCGAACGTGTTTGCCATGAAGTGGAGGGTCGGCTCCTCGATCTGCATCAGACGGCATCCGGCGTCGCGCAGCGCGCGCAGTTCCGTGTTCATCGCCTCGGCCATGTCCCAGATGACCTGGCGCTTGTCGGTGTACTTCGGCGTGTGGATGTCCAGAAACAACCCCATCACCTGCGAACAGCAGGTCCCGAAGCGCACCGGCTTCGACGCCTTGCCCTGCGCGATGCGCCAGATCTTGGGATAGTCGAGCGCCCGATGCTCGATCTTGTCGACGACGTGCGGCCAGCGCCACGCGGTATAGATCTCGTTGAGCAGTGTGCCGGGCGGGTAGTGCAGCCACGGAGCGGTCGTCTCCTCGGGCTGCAGGTAGTCCCCCTCGAACCCGGCCCACCGCTGAAGCGGGTAATGGTGCCAGGCGCGGCCCGCCATGTCCTCGTCGCAGTGGAAGTCGCCGTGCGTGAGCAGATCGAGCCCGGCGCGCTCCTGGTCGCTGATGACCACGGCCATCGCGTCCTGGAATTTCTCGCGGAACCGGACGTCGAGCATGCAACTGTCGAGCGGGCGGCCCCACATACTGACGTCGAACCAGCGCGGGCGTGGCCACGATCCCGTGACGGTGCTGGGCAGCGTCAGATCAGCCGTGGCGGTGAACATGCGCAGATTCTACGCCGACCCGTGTGTTGTGCTCCGCAACTTCGGCGCTGCTGATCCCGGCTCTCAATAACGTGACCGACGCGTAGGCGACCACGACCAGGACCAGCCATCGCAGCGCACCGAGCGGAAGCGATTCGACGAGCCACACGGCCACGATCACTCCCGGGATTCCTCCGGCGGCCAGTCCCAGCGCCGCACGCCAGTGCAACCGGCCCGCGCCGACGAACCGGACGCCGGCAATCATCGCGACGAAGGCGCCCGACCCCATCATGATGGGAAACGCCGCCCGCGGATCCATCCCGAGGAGGCTGAACACAATGAGGCTCGGCGCGTAGTTGCCGATCCCGAGCGCCAGCAACGCACCCAGCACGAAGTTGACGACGAGTGCGAGGGCGAACCCCCGTGGTGTGAATGCGAGCGCGGTGCCGCCCGCCGGCAGCTGGCCGAGCATGCCGAGCATCATGAACGCGGCGGCAACCAGCAGCGCGCAACCCATGCCGAGCTGTACCGCGCGGCGTGAAAGCGAGGCGACGATCCCCGCGCCGAGCCACCCACCCGTGACGCACACCACGATGAGCATCGTCAGCTGCCAGGGATCGACGCGGACGACGCTGATGAAGAGCAGCGCCTGGGTCAGCACCGGGAGGGCGTGACCGACGATGAGCGTGCCGGGGATCAACTCGTCAGGCACCAGGCGGAAGATTCGAAAGACTGCGGTGGTGGTCGCGAACGAGCCGATGCCGAGCGTGTCGAAAAAGTTTGTGACGAATCCGATGAGAAGTTCGGGCGCCGTCGGTGCGGCGCCTTGCCCGCGCCATGCCCCGCGCCTCGTCTCGATCGCCCAGCGGACGACGAGCAGCAGACCAGCCGCCGCCAGCGCGCCGAGGAGAATCCGTACAAGCGTCAATGGCGGGGCGCGGGCGTCGCTTGGGCGCCGCCCGACAGGACGGCTATATTACCTCCCGCGAGGAGCCGCATGAGCGATCGTGACGACACCTTCGAACTCTACGATCTGCGCGTCGAGGTCGTGGCCACCGATCGGCCGATGGTCTGCGGCCACCGCTCCGGCGACTGGCTCGAGTTGCGCGGGGAGAACCTCACGCTGCCCGCGGGCCAGCCCTTCTCCATTTATGCATTGGCGGCGCTCATCCCCATCCTTCCGGCGAAGCAGCGCGTGACCCACCCACACGACTGGATCACCACCGACACCGACATCGCGTGCCCCGACCCCAACTGTGGCGCAAGGTTCCGAATCACCCGCATTGGCACGCGCACGTTTCGCCACCGCGACGTGACAGCCGTGCCGCTGCCGCCGGATTGATCGTGGATCTGCCCCGAGTGCATCTTGCGCCCGGCTACACCGTCTCGCGCCTGCTGAAAGGCGGGTGGCAACTGGCTGGCGGCCACGGCGCCATCGACGCGGCCGCCGCGCTGGACGACATGGATCGTTTCGTGGACGCGGGAATCACCACGTTCGACTGCGCGGACATTTATACCGGGGTGGAAGCGCTGATCGGCGAGTGGCTGAAGCGGCACGGCGCGCGCGGCGCCGCAGTGCCCGTGCAGGTCCACACCAAGTACGTGCCCGACCTCGATCAACTGGCAACGCACTCGCGGGCCCATGTGGTGCGCGGCATCGATCGCTCGCTGGCGCGGCTCGGCGTGGACCGCCTCGATCTGGTGCAACTGCACTGGTGGGATTACGACGTGCCAGGTTACGTGGACGCGGCCGCGTGGCTCGACGAGCTGCGCCGCGCTGGAAAGATCCGGTACCTCGGCTTGACCAACTTCGACCAACAACGCCTGGAGGAAATCATCGTGGCCGGTATCCCGGTGGTCTCGCACCAGGTGCAGTATTCGGTGCTCGATCGCCGGCCGGCCCACGGGATGGCCGCACGCTGCGCGGGCCACGGCATCGGACTTCTCTGTTACGGCGCGCTGGCTGGCGGGTTTCTCTCAGACCGCTACCGCGGCCGCCCGGATCCCGCTCTTCCGCTCGAGAACCGATCGCTCGAGAAGTACCGGCTGATTATCGACGAGTTCGGCGGATGGGACCGCTTCCAGGACATGCTGGCCGCGCTCGGCACTGTCGGAGCGCGATACGGCGTCGGGATCGGCGCGGTGGCGCTCCGTTGGGCGCTCGATCAACCCGGCGTGACGGGCGTCATCGTCGGTGCGCGACACGCGCGACATCTCGACCAGGTCAGAGAGGTTTCCACGCTCGCGCTCGACGACGACGACCGCGCGATCATTGCGCGCGTCCAATCAGCGTCAGGCGGCCCCGAGGGCGATACCTACGACATCGAGCGCGTCAAAGGCGGACCGCATGCCTCGATCATGCGATACACGCTCGGTCGGGAACGCAAAGCGCGCTAAGACCGCAGAGCGATTCTCGTTGCGGACTTTGATGGTCGGGGCTCCGCGATCAATGAACGGTATACGGACCCTTCTCCGGCAATTCATCGGGCGGATCCTGAACCGGTTGCGGACGGGGTTCGTCCGGCGGCGTCTCGGGCGCCTTGGGCTTTTTGTCGTCGTCGTCGTCGTCCGGCGGACGGGGCGGCTGGTCCGCCGTCGCTCTTCTGAGCAGGCAGCGTGGCGAGCTTCCGCCTTCGCGCGCAGGGCTACGGCGGACAGGTCGGCGTGACAGGTCGGCGGTCATTATTCGAGGGCCTCGATTCTCTTTCGTGCCTGAAGGAGCAAGTCTCTCGCGCTCGTGAAGCTGATCCGATCGAGCGCCTCGTCGAACGAAAACCAGGCCTTCGCGCGGCCGTCCGTTTCGTCCGACTCCGACGTCATCTGAATCAGGAAGTACTGCACCCGATACCACCGGCCTGCCCATTCGAACTCCTGGGGATCGCCAACCTCGCCGATCGCCTCTCCCTGGACACCAGCCTCTTCCCGCGTTTCGCGGACGGCCGTGGCGCGCGCCGTCTCGCCGGGCTCGATATGACCCTTGGGAAAGATCCACGCCGAGGGGTCGCGCTTGGCGCGGACGAGCAGGATCGAGATGCCGGCGCCGTTGCGCCGGAAGACGATGCCTCCCGCCTGTTCGACGACGGTCAACAAAGAACGCAGAGGGCGCTAAGAGCGCAAAGGCCATCAAGTGAAGACCACTGGTGCGCGTTCGACAGCAACATGCGCGCTTACCGGTTTTCCGCGCTCGCGGTCGACATCGATTTCGCCTTCCGCGCGTCCAGCAGACGCTGGAATTCGGCGTCGTCGAGATAGACGACGTTGACCCATACCTGCAGCATGTCGTCGACGCTGCGTTCGCCGAAGCCGACCCACATGTTCGGATCCGGATTCCGCCGGTTCGCCGAGGTGTTGTCGTGGATGCCGATCATGTGCAGCACCGTGCCCGCGGCGAGTAGCGGTGCGTCCTCGTCGGCGTAGACGTAGTTGATGTGCCAGTTGAAGTCGAAGTGATCCACCGAGCTGAGAATCTGCGTGCGGTTGGTCACCGGGTCGATGGCCTCGAGCGTCATGCCGCGCCCGCGCATGTGCATGTGCGGCTGGAAGGCGTCGATGCGCGCGTTGCGCGGCAGCCTGAAGTAGCCGTCGGTGCGTACGACGGTGTTGGGCGGCACCTCGAGCTCGTCGTTCGGGATGTTCCTCAGCGCCTGCGACCGCACCTGATACTTCGGCACGACGCCCTTCGGGTAGAACTTGAAGGCCATCGTCGTCTTGTTGTGCTGTTCGGACCCGATCGCGAAGTAGTGCATGTCGTAGCGCAGCTTCGTGCCCTTCTTCAGGAGCCGGCCGGTGTTCTCGCCGTAGATGTCGCCGTACTTGCCGACGGCGTACTCGTGGAGCTGCACCCCGGTCTCCGGCGTGCCCTCGGGCGCGTCCGGCTCAATGACGTAGATCACGACGTGATGGACGATCTTGGGGTTGCTCGGCTTGATCTCCATCGCCTTGATCCAGCGGTCCTCGTCGATGGTCACGTCGGCGAACTGATCGATCCACCAGTCGGGTCCGCTGGCGTACATCGTGAAGTCGTTTGGCGTCGTCACCTTCAGGTCGGGCTCGCCGATGAACCATTCCGAATCGGCTGCGAAGGCGCGCGGCGGCGGCATGTCGGCCGGGTTTCCGAGCGGCGCGCCGCCGTCGACCCACCGCACGATCGTCGAGATCTCGCTGTCGCTCAGCGAGCGATCGTTCTTGTAGTGCTTGATGCCGACGGTCTTGTCGAGATGCCAGGGCGGCATGTCGCGGTTGGCGACCCGCTGCTGAATCGACTTCGCCCAGGGCCGGACCTCCTGGTAGGTGACCAGTGACATCGGCGCCGATGTGCCCTGGTGATGGCACGACTGGCACTTGGCCTGAAAGATCGGCGATACATCCTTCGCGAATGTCGGCGACTGCGGC
>Ga0207691_10001127_pt1 | contig 26530 bp, 29 predicted proteins | sample KBSM13metaG_FD_184327 | JGI IMG/M metagenome (GOLD analysis project Ga0207691, IMG submission 184327) | Miscanthus rhizosphere microbial communities from Kellogg Biological Station, Michigan, USA - KBS M1-3 metaG (SPAdes) (version 2) | ecosystem: Host-associated > Plants > Roots > Rhizosphere >...
ATGGGCTCCGGCACCGACGTCGCCATCGAGGCAGCCGATCTGACGGTGATGGGCAACGACCTCGGACAGGTGGCGCAGGCGATCGAGCTTTCCCGCCGGACGCTCGGCACCATCAAGACGAACCTCTTCTGGGCCTTCTTCTACAACGCCGTGGGCATCCCGGTGGCAGCCCTGGGCCTGCTCAACCCGATGATCGCCGGCGCCGCCATGGCCGCCAGCTCCGTGCTGGTGGTGGCCAACTCGCTGCGGCTGCGCAGCTTCGGGAAATAGTCAGGCCTTAGGCCGGGCCCCCGCCTCAGGCCGCGCCATAGCGGATGGCGGCCCTGGCTTTGGCTTTGGCCGCTTCCTCCCCGCGGTCCTTTGCCGGGGCGTGGGTCACCAGGGCGTCGAGGAGGTGCTGCGTCGCATGGGCAATCTCATGCACGGCCCGGTTGAAGGCCTCCTCGTTGGCCTTGGACGGCTTGGTGCTGCCGCTGATCTTGCGCACGTATTGCAACGCGGCGGCCTCCACCTCCGCGGTGGTGGCGTGGGGTTCAAAATTGTGGAGGGTCCGGATATTTCGGCACATATCTCCATGCTAAATGCCTTCGGGCCAGGGAACGAGGGGCCCGGGCACGGACGGACAACCGCCTACGGCACGGGCTCGCAGTCGTTCGCGTGGTCCAGCGCTGCCGCGCCGGTGCCGGACGGGGCCCGGAGCTCGTCCAGCCGGACCAGCACCACCCCGCCGACGATCAGCAGCCCGCCGAGGAGCTGGATGGGTCCGGGCAGTTCGCCGAGCAGCAGCCACGCCCAGATGACGGCGAACAGCACCTCGGTGAGCGAGACAAAGGACGCGACTTTCGACCCGAGTGCCCGCGCGGCGACAATTCCGGACACGTACGCCACCACCGTCGCCAGGACCACGAGGCCGCCCAGCGCCACCCACCACGGGGTGACCCAGAGCCCCAGGCGGGTGTCGGCCGTGCTGAAGGCCATCGGCAGCAGCCCGGTTGCCGCGGCAAGCCACATGACGACGGCGCCCACCATGAGCCCGCCGGAGGCCAGCAGGATGGGCGGCAGGGTGTCGTTTTCCTTGGCCGTGATGAAGAAATAGATGGCCAGGCACACCGCGGCCGCGATCCCCCACAGCACCCCGATGAGGTCGACCTTGACGGCTCCGGTGAGGTCCAGGACCAGGATCAGCCCGCCGAGGGACAGGAGAGTGCCGGCAATGGTCAGTGGCCGCGGCCGTTTCCGGCTGGCGGCCCACAGCCAGAGGACGATCAGCACCGGCGCCAGGTACTCCAGCAGCAGGGCGACGCCGACCGAGAGCCGGGATACGGCGTTGAAATAGAACAGCTGGCAGGCGGCGACGCCGATGAATCCGAACAGCAGCACGGTCAGCCAGTTGTCCCGGAGCTGGTGCCAACGCCCGCGCAATGAAGGAATGGCGAAGACGGCCAGAATCAGGGCCGCACCGGTAAGCCGGGCCGTGACGGCCGCCCCGGGAGTCCAGCCCGTTTCCAGGAGCGCCTTGGCGAATGATCCGGAGAGCCCGAACACCGCGGACGAAAACAGGGCGACGCCCAGGCCCGATGCCATGAACCCGGATGGTGCGGCGGCCCGCGTGGTGCTCTGCCTGGCGGCCTGCTTGCCTCCCCGTTTGCCGTCGAGTTTGCTTCCCTGCGGGGTGCCGCCCGGTTCGGAGGCAGACCGCTGGGCGGCAAGGTCTCGGACCGGCGTGGCGACGGGGCGCTGGGGGGCAGACACGGGCATTCTCCTGTCAGGAGTAAAGTAGGGTTATGCTCATGACATTACGCCCCGGCAAGGTAAGGAGTCAAGATGGTTTTTGCCCCTGACACGGAAGTTGCCCTGCGTTCTGTGGTCAACCTCATCAACACCGCGGCCAACGGCGAGGAACATTTGGCCACGGTCAGGGATCTGGATACCTTCCTGGAGGCCGAGGGCTTCACCGGTTCCCGCACCCGGGACGGGGCGGAGCTGGCCAGCGTGCGGCGGCTCCGCGGCGAGCTCGCCGAGCTCTGGCAGGCCGAGGAGTCGGCAGCCGCGGAGACCGTGAACCGGCTGCTCCGGGAGGCCCGGGCGCTGCCCCAGCTGGTCAAGCACGAACCCTGGGACTGGCACCTGCACGCCACCACCCCGGAGGCGCCGCTGGCGGACCGGATGAGCACGGAGGCGGCCATGGCGATCGTGGACGTGATCCGCAGCAAGGAAATGGACCGCCTGCTGGTGTGCGCCGCGGACGACTGCGACGCCGTCGTGCTGGACCTGAGCCGCAACCGTTCGAAGCGCTACTGCGACACGGGAAACTGCGCCAACCGCGCGCACGTGGCCGCGTACCGGGCCCGTAAAGCCGCGTCCTGACGCCGAAGGTGCCGGCGGAGGGCCCCGCGGTGTCGGTCTCCGCTGTCAGGCCGGCCTGTCGGGCCTCACCGTGAGGCCACGCTGCTAGGCCTCGTTGCTAGGCCTGCGGGCCGCCGTCCCGGGAATCGCCGGGGCCGGCCTCGGGCCGGGGCTGCGCTGACGGGCCGCCATGGCCGGAGGGCGTGCGCTTGGAACTGAGGTTGACGCCGGAACCCTTCCCCAGGTCAGCGGGATTCTCCTTGTGGCTCATGGCCAGCATGGCGGCCACCACCAGGATCACAATAAAGGCGATGCCGGCGCCGATGAGCGCCAGATCGAACCGGGGCGAGCGGGCGCTGCCGCCCGAGGCGAAGATCAGGACGCCGAAGAAAACCACCACGGCCCAGAACGCGGAGAACATGAGCGGTCCCTTGACCGAGGTCCGCAGGCTGCGGGGCGCTCCGGGTTTCTGCTGTGCCAAGGTGTTTTCCTCCTGCAGCCCGCGCAAATAGCGTGGCTGTCTTGTTACCGCGATTGTTCTACGCCGGGTAGAACCTGTCGGTACTAGTTTACGGCCTCCGCGGAATCGCCCGGAGCATCATGGCGCAGGGTCAGTCCGGACAGCATCCACAGGACGCCGCTGATGATGGCCCCGCCGCCGGCAACGCCGAGGAGGGCGTGCGGGCCGAGGCCGATGAAGAACGGCAGCGCGATCGCAGTGCCCAGTCCGATCACGCCGGAGGCGATCCAGTCACGGGCCAGCACGGACCGGCCGCGGCCACGAATGCCCGCGAACAGCTCCGCGGCGCCGGCCACGCCCAGGCCCAGGGCCGCGATGGTTCCGAAGACGAGCGGGGCGGGGATCAGGGCGACGGCCGCGCCGGCTCCGGCCAGGGCTGCCCCGCCGGCGGAGAGGACCCTGCCAGCGCCTTCCCGCGGGGGGAATCCGGTCTTGGGCACGGTCCAGATCATCACCACACCGGTGGCCAGCAGGTAGAGGCCGCCGGCCCAGCCCATGCCCGATTCTGGCGGCGCCGCCCAGAACACGGTGACCGCGCCAAACACGAGCGCGACGGCCGCCCTGACAAGCACGGGCTTGAAGAGGTCGGCCGCGGCGCGGATGGCAGGGGTCGCGTCAGGCGCTGCGGGAAGAGTCACCCGTCCAGTTTAGTGCGAAGCCGCCGCTTCGCACGTCAGCCGGGGGTGCCTGCCCGCACTCACCGCGCGCCGAGCACCATCCACCGGTCCGTCCGGGCCCGGAGGCCCAGCGTCAGCGCCCGCGCCGCCATGTACCCGAGTGAGAACGCGGCCCACAGCCAGAGCAATCCCGCGCCGGCACCGGCGCCGGAATACAGCACGGCCATCAGCAGCGGCAGGTAGGCAGCGAGGTTGACGACGCCGGCGATCGCCAGGTAGCGGGCGTCGCCCGCGCCGATGAGGACGCCGTCAAGGACGAAGACGTACCCGGCCAGCGGCTGCCCGGCGGCGAGCACCCACAGGGCGAGGGTCAGTGCCGCCCGGACTTCGGCGTCGGGCGTGAAGAGGGCGCCCGCCCACGGTGCCGCGGCTGCCAGAAGGATTCCGGTCAGGACACCGAAGCCGACCCCCCACCGGGTCATGGTGCGCGTCAGCGCGCGTGCCGCCACCGGCCGGGCAGCGCCGAGTTCCTTGCCGATCAAGGCCTGGGCCGCGATCGCGAGGGCGTCGAGGGCGAAAGCGAAGAACGTGAAGATGGTCATGGCCAGCTGATGCGCGGCGAGATTGACCGGCCCCTGGGCGGTGACCACCACCACCGTGGCGAGAATCGCGATCCGCAGGCTGAGCGTGCGCAGCATCAGCCAGGAACCCACCCCGGTCAGGGCCCGGATGCCACGCCAGTCCGGCCGCAGGGACACCCCGTTGTTGCGGGCATTGCGCCGGACGATCAGCACATAGACGGCCGCCATGGCCCACTGCGCGATGCTCGTGCCCACGGCCGAGCCGGTCACGGACCAGCCCAACCCGTAGACGAGGACCAGGTTCAGCGCGATGTTCAGCGTGAAACCCGCGGCGGCGACGATCAGCGGGGTCCGGGTGTCCTGGAGCCCGCGCAGCACCCCGGTGCCCGCGAAGATGAGCAGCATCGCCACGAGGCCGGGCATGGACCCGCGCAGGTAGTCCACGGCAAAGGCATGCACCTCGCCGTCGGCGCCCATCAGGTCCAGGAGCGGCCCCGCGGCCAGGAACCCGGCGACCGCGAGGACGAGCCCGAGCAGCAGCGCCAACCAGATGCCGTCGCGCCCGGCGGCGAGGGCTTTGGCCAGCTGGCCGTTGCCGATGGCCCGCGCCACTGCCGGGGTGGTGGAGTACGCGAGGAACACCATCAGTCCGACTGCCGTGTGCAGGACCGCCGATGCCAGCCCGACGCCGGCCAGTTCGGCTACGCCGAGATGGCCCACAATGGCCGAATCCGCGAGCAGGAACAGCGGCTCGGCGATCAGGGCGCCGAAGGCCGGCACTGCCAGGCGCAGGATTTCCCGGCGCTGCCCGGTAGTCGGCGGCGGGGCGGTGGACAGCGGCGGGGAAGGTTGCACGCGTTAACCCTAGCCGGGCCACTGAATCGACCCCGCGCGTCATTTAGTTGACATTTCAACTAAATATCCGGGAGACTGGGACTTGAACGCAACCGAAGCCGCGGCGGCTGAGAGCCGCGACGCCCCCTACTTACGAAACGGTATTTCCCATGAACCAGCCCGCCCTGACCACCTCCGCCCGAACCATCCTGCGCGTCATCGCCGGCTTCCTTTTCGCCGCCCACGGCTGGCAGAAGTTCAACGAATTCACGATCGCGGGCACCCAGGCCGCCTTCACCCAGATGGGTGTTCCGGCAGCCCAGGCGGTGGCTCCCGTCGTCGCGACCCTCGAGCTCGTCGGCGGTGTCGCGCTGATCCTGGGCGTGCTCACCCGCGTGTTTGCGGTCCTCCTCGCACTGGACATGCTCGGCGCCCTGTTCATGGTCCACGCCTCCGCCGGCGTCTTCGTCGCAACCGGCGGCTATGAACTCGTCCTGATCCTGGCGGCCGCCGCCGCAGCCGTGGCCCTCGTCGGCGCGGGCAAGTTCTCCGCCGACCGCGCCCTCTTCGGCCGCGCCGACTCGAAGCTCCGCGTCCTGGCCTAAGGCATCCACGGCCTAGCTCACGGCCTGGAGCGCGCGACGGCGGGCGGTCACCTTTTGGTGGCCGCCCGCCGTCGTGTGTCTCCAGGGTCATGGCCTGGTTATGGCGTGCCGGACAGCCATTGTGTCGCCGGCCGGCGGCGCCTGCCGGGCCAATCAGTAAACTCACATTATGAGCGAGAATGCGCCCAATTCCGTGACCCTGCGCTTCCTGGCGGCCCCCACCGATGTCGGCCACAGCGGCTCGGTCGACGCCGGCACCGTGCTCGAGTGGGTGGACAAGGCGGCCTATGCCGCCGCCGTCGGCTGGGCAAAGTCCTACTGCGTGACGGCCTACGTGGGGAACATCCACTTCGCGGACCCGGTCAACAGCGGCGACATGGTGGAGGTCGAGGCCACGATCGTGTACACCGGGCGGTCCTCGATGCATATCCGCACCGTGGTGTCCTCGGGCGATCCGAAGGGCGGCCCCGCCACCATGCGCAGCCAGTGCATCGTGATCTTCGTGGCCGTGGGCGCGGACGGCAAGCCCATACCGGTGCCGCAGTTCGTCCCTGAGACGCCGGATGAAATCGAACAGCGGGACCACGCGCTGGCCCGGATCAAGGTCCGCGAGGACATCGTGGAGGCCATGAGCGGACAGGAATATACCGACGCCGGCACGGCCGAGCGCGTGGTGCTGCGGTTCATGGCCGCGCCCACGGACGTGAACTGGGGCGGCAAGGTGCACGGCGGCATCGTCATGAAGTGGATCGACGAGGCTGCGTACGTCTGCGCCTCCCGCTACTGCGGCAAGGACACCGTGGCCGTATTCTCCGGCGGTGTGCGGTTCTACCGGCCGCTGCTGATCGGCCACGTCGTAGAGGTGGAGGCCCGTCTGGTCTACACCGGCACCAAGGGCATGCACATCGCCGTCCACGTCCGGTCCGGAGACCCCAAGGGGCGCGAGCTGAACCTGACCACATACTGCCTGACGGTCATGGTCGCCCGCGACGAGACCGGCACCTCGGTCCCGATTCCGCAGTGGGTGCCGGTGTCAGCGGAAGATATCCGGCTCCACGCCCACGCCCGCGAACTGCTGGAAATCCGCGGCCGGGCCCCGGGGAACCGGCTGCCCAACCACCTGCTCGCGGCCGGCGACCGCTAGGGCCGGGCGGGGCTAGAAGCCGCCGCCACCGCCGGCGTCGGCGGCCATGTTGGCAAACCGCGAGTAGTGGCCCTGGAAGGCCACCACAATGTCTTTTGTGGGGCCGTTACGGTGCTTGGCGATCAGGATGTCCGCCTCGCCGGCGCGCGGGGACTCCTTGTCATAGACGTCTTCGCGGTGGAGCAGGATCACCATGTCGGCATCCTGCTCGATGGAGCCGGATTCGCGCAGGTCCGAGACCATGGGGCGCTTGTCCTGGCGCTGCTCGGAGCCACGGTTGAGCTGCGACAGCGCAATCACCGGCACCTGGAGTTCTTTGGCCAGGAGCTTCAGGGCACGGGAGAACTCGGAGACTTCCTGCTGGCGGGATTCCACTTTCTTGCCCGAGCTCATGAGCTGCAGGTAGTCCAGGATCACCAGTTTGAGGTCATGCTGCTGCTTCAGGCGCCGGCACTTGGCCCGGATCTCCATCAGCGACATGTTGGGGCTGTCATCGATGAACAGCGGCGCATCGTTCATCCGGCCCATGGTGGTGGCAATCTTGGACCACTGCTCGTCCTTGATGGTGCCCTTGCGGAGGTCCTGGAGGCCGATCGTGGCCTCGGCGGACAGCAGGCGCATGGCGATCTCGTTGCGGCCCATTTCGAGGGAAAACATGACGGTCGCGAGGTTGTTCTTGATGGCGGCCGAGCGGGCGAAGTCCAGAGCGAACGTGGACTTGCCGACGGCCGGGCGGGCGGCGATGACGATCATCTGGCCGGGATGCAGGCCGTGGGTGAGTTCATCGAGCTCGTAGAAGCCGGTGGGGACACCCACCATGCCCTCGCCGCGGTGGCCGGAGGCCTCGATCTCGTCCACGGTGGATTCCATGACGTCCTTGAGGACCACATAGTCCTCGGCGGTCCGGCGTTCGGCGACGGCGTAGACCTCGGCCTGGGCCTGGTTGACCAGGTCTTCGACCTCGCCGTCCTGTCCGTAGCCGAGCTGAACGATCTTGGTGCCGGCGTTGACCAGGCGGCGCAGCACCGCGCGTTCGCCCACGATTTCAGCATAGTAACCGGCGTTGGCCGCCGTGGGGACGGTCTGGATGAGTTCGTGCAGGTAGGCGGGTCCGCCGATCCTGTTGATTTCGCCGCGCTTGGTCAGCTCGTCCGAGACGGTGACGGCGTCCGCGGGCTCGCCGCGGCCATAGAGGTCGATGATGGCCTCGTAGATGGTTTCGTGCGCCGGACGGTAGAAGTCCTGGCCACGCAGGATCTCGACGACGTCGGCGATGGCGTCCTTGGACAGCATCATGCCGCCCAGGACTGACTGCTCCGCGGGGATGTCCTGCGGAGGCTTGCGGCTGCCCTCGGCTCCCCGCGTACCCTCGACTGAGTCCAGATGCGTAACTGACAAAACTGCCGTCCTTCATTGTGTGCCGTGGCGGATGTCCGTTCGCCGCGGCGCGTAAGCACTGCGCCTTATGCCCAATGCCCTCGTACCCAGTGCCTTAATGCCAGTGACTTAAGGCCAGCGCCTTAAGGCCAGTGCCTTAAGACCAAACACCGTATCCCGGCGGGTCGACGCCCAGCCGCTGCGGTGCTCACCGGCCGTGATGCCGAACTGCCGTAATTGCGGAGCTGTGATGCGTACCTGCTGTGATGCGTACCTGCTGTGATGCCGAACTGCTGTGATTCCGAACTGCTGTGATGCGGGCGGCAAAACCCGGCACATGCCGGCCGCTCTATTCTTACCAGTCAGCTCCGACAGTTAGCGCCGGCCCAGCGACCGCCGTTATCCACAGTGCTGGTGCGGCCGCAGGGCACCGGATCCCGGAGCCGGCGTCCTGGCGGGCACCATCCGGCGACCGCAGGTTTTTCCGCTTCCCTCGCCCGATATCCTGCTACGTTATCCGCCGCCGGGGCAGGCACCAACCCGGCCGCCCCGCTGCCCTGTGGATAACCTGTGCACTAGTGCCTGATGCTTGTGCACAGTCTGTGGGTAGAGCTGTGGATAGAAAAAAAGTTAAGCCTGTAATCAGTGCTTGACCTGCGGAAATGTTGCATTCATCTTGTGGACACAAAACAATTTCCGCCAAGCTTCATCCACAGCCTGCACCTTGGGGCTGGGGATACGATGCTGCGCAGGAGGCCACATTTGCCGCCCGATACGCGCATTTTGTGACCGGATTCATTCCCGCCGAGCCGAATTGACGCCAGCAGCGGCGCACTGTACGCGAGGTGCGGAACATGCTGTGGATAACCGCAATCTGGCATAAGCTCTAATCATGGGCGATGTACTGATAGTCATGTTGCCTGCCCTCATCCTCGCGACGGTGCTCTGGGCGGCGGTCACGGCGTTGAAGCCGCGGAACCACGGCATCTCAGAGGCCGAGCGCTACCAGCAGGAACTGGCGCTCAAGTCCCAGGCCCACTACGCGGCGCAGGTCCGGGCTGCCGAGGCCTCCCGCGCCCGGATTGAAGCGACCACGCGCCCCAGCCAGAACTCCCAGCAGCAGTCGCAGCAGGCCGACCACGCCCGCTCCGCCCTGTTGGGCCGGGACAGCTCCGGCCACCAGGATGCGTTGTCCGCCATTGGACACCTGAACCCACAGCTCCTCTTGCAGCTCCAGTCACTGGCCCACGACGGCCACAAGACGAAGGCCGTCCGGCTGCTGCGGCAATCGACCCGCTCGGACCTGAAGACCGCAAAGAATTACGTAGATCGGCTCTAGCACATGGACTCCCTGCTCATTCCCGTACTGATCCTGGTGCTCGTGGCCGCCGCCGTACTGCTGGCGGTACGGGCGTGGAGCCGCCGCGGCGAACGCACCAGGCCGGCACCAGCGCCGCAGCCGGACCCCAACTCCGCGGAGCTGGCCCGGACGGCGGCCGCCAGGCTCACCGAGGAGCAGCACCGGCAGCTCTACGCGCTGATCGCGCAGGGGCAGGCCATGGCCGCCATCAAGGTCTACCTCGAGGCCACAGGCGAGGGCCTACGGGCGTCCCGCGACGCCGTCGCGGCGCTGGCAGCCCACCCCCAGCCCTTCCGCGCCCCTGAGCCGGCGCCGGCGGCCGTTCCGGACGACGACGACGTGCCGCAGCGGTTCTCGTACCGCTACCGCGCGATCGCCAGCAAGGGCGATGTCACCCGCGAGGTGAGCAGCAACATGCTCAATGATGAGATCTACGGGAGGATCCGCACCCTGGCCAAGAGCGGCGACACCGAGGCCGCAGCGACCGCCCTGACCCGCCACTCGGATATTTCCATGAAACAGGCCCGGGAATTCATCGCACTGCTCGGCGACTGAACCCCGCGGGGCCCACGCCCGCTCCGGGGCCACCCGCACGGCCGGCGACCCGGCAGGGCTAGAAGTCGAACAAGTCCCCCAGCCAGCCTTCCTTCTTCTTCGGACGGCGGCGGTCATCGTAACGCGGCTGCTCATACCTCGACTGGTCGGGCCGCGGACGGTCGCGGCGGTCATCGTACCGGCGCTCGTCATAGCGGCGGTCATCCGGACGCCGGTCGTCCCGGCGCGGGTCGAGGTTGTACAGCGGCGGCGGAATATGGCCAGCCGCCGCAGGTGAAAACTCAGCAGGTGGAAACGCAGCAGGTGGGATCGCTGCCGGCGGCACGGGTGCGGCGGGGACGCCGGCTTTCGGGCCCAACGACTCCGCCGCACGGTCGATGATCTTGTCCAGCTCTCCCCGGTCCAGCCACACCCCGCGGCATTGGGGGCAATAGTCGATCTCCACGCCGCTGCGTTCACTCATGATCAGGTCAATAGAATCCACGGGACACTTCATGTCCCGGACAACGAGCGGGCGGCCGAAAAGGTTCGGACGGCGCTGCGGGCCCGGAAGCCCGGCGCCGGGCAGACCTACCGCTGGGCAGCGATCCCGGCCAGCAGCTGCTCAAACGGCAGGGACTCCAGCGCGGCCGGCTTCTGCTGCGGCCCTGAGTCCTGCAGCAGGGCGACAAACTCCCCCGCCGCCCGGTCCACGCGCACCGACAGCGGCGAGCCGCCGTCGTCGTTGTTGTTTCCCCAGTCCTGCGGCCCGGCGAAAACCGCGGTGGCGGCGATCCGGGTGCGCAGGTAGGTGAACAGCGGCCGCATCGCGAAGTCCAGCACCATCTGGTGCCGGTCCGTGCCGGCGGTGGCCCCGATCAGCACGGCCTTGCCTTCGAGCGCCTTGGGATCGAGCACGTCGATGAAGGACTTGAAAAGGCCGCTGTAGGACGCGCTGAACACGGGGCTGACGGCGATCAGGCCATCAGAGGCCTCGACGCCGGCGATCACTTCGGCGAGCCGCGGAGCCGCATACCCGGTGACAAAGTTGTTGGCGATGTCCACGGCGAGGTCCCGCAACTCCAAGACCTCGATGTCCACGGCGTAGCCGGCCGCGGCAAGCTGCCGCTCGGCCGAGGCCGCCAGCTGGTCCGCGAGCAGGCGGCTTGAGGAGGGGACGCCGAGTCCGGCGGAGATAACGGTGATACGGCGGGTTTCCACGGAGTGCTCCTAAATTGAATCCTGGTCAGCAACGCGACTACATGCGTTTGCATCTACCTCTAGAAGCGGCGGGCAAGGGGATTTATTCCCGGCCACCCTCCCCGTCTGACAGGAATCCCGCGCTCTGCAAGACTGCCCTCATGGCTGAAAACAAAACGCAGGCAACCGGCGCGTCGGTTCAGGAGTTCCTGGCCGCCGTCGAGCATCCGGTCCGGCGCGCCGACGGATTCCGCCTGCTGGCGCTGATGTCCGAAATAACGGGCGAACCGGCGCAAATGTGGGGTCCGACGATTGTGGGCTTCGGCCGCTACCACTACAAGTACGCGAGCGGCCGGGAGGGCGATGCCGCGGCGGTCGGCTTCTCGCCCAGGAAATCCAGCCTGTCGCTCTACGGCCTGACATATGGGCCGGAGGCCGCCGAACTCCTCGGCAGGCTGGGCAGGCACAAGCTCGGCGCCGGCTGCCTGTACGTCAACAAGCTCGACGACGTCGACGAGGCCGTGCTCACCGAACTGGTCCGGCTCGGCTACCGGCATGTCACCACGGCGCTGCACCAGGCCTAAGGGGATCCGCCCCGCCAAAGCAACGCGGGGTCACCTGCGGCCCATGACGCCGTCCAACATGGACCGGGTTAAAGCGGAAGGCCCCCGCCTTCGGTCCTCAGAGAGGTCCGGAGGCGGGGGCCTTCCAGCAGTTCAGGACTGCAGCCGGTGAGGGCTACTTGCCTGCGACTACGTCGAGTTCGATCACAGCGGAAACGTCGTCGTGCAGACGGACGTTTGCCTGGTAGGAACCGGTCGACTTGATGTGTGCCGGCAGTTCAACCTTGCGCTTGTCGATGCGGCCCAGGCCTGCGGCCTCAACAGCGTCGGCCACGTCGCCCTGCTTGACGGTGCCGAACAGGCGTCCGGTTGCGCCAGCCTTGACGACCAGCTTGACCGGCTTGGCGGAGAGTGCAGCAGCCTGCTTCTGAGCATCTTCCAGGGAAGCGTGCTCGCGGGCAACGCGGGCAGCCTTGATGGACTCAACCTGCTTCTCGCCACCCTTGGACCAGGTCAGGGCGAAGTTGCGGGGCAGCAGGTAGTTACGTGCGTAACCGTCCTTGACCTCGACAACGTCGCCAGCAGCACCGAGACCGGTTACTTCGTGGGTCAGAATGAGCTTTGCCATTTTAGTTAATCCCTTCCTTAGCCGCGGCCAGCGCCGGAGTAAGGCAGCAGAGCAACTTCGCGGGCGTTCTTGATTGCCTGGGCGATCTTGCGCTGTTCCTGCACCGTGACGCCAGTGACGCGACGGGCGCGGATCTTTCCGCGGTCGGAGATGAACTTGCGCAGCAATGCTACGTCCTTGTAGTCGATGACAGTGATGTCAGCGGCCTTCAAGGGGTTGGACTTTGGTTTGGGCTTACGGAGTTCAGCCTTAGCCATCGTGGAGCTCCTATTCGATGGAGCCCGTGGATATTGATCCACGGGATGGTGGTGATCCGGCGCAGTCTGCACCAGGCCGCCTTGCGGCGGCCAGTCGGTTTTCGTTGCCGGACCTTAGATGTTGTTTAGAAGGGAGGTTCGGAATCCGGGCCGTTGCCCCAGCCGCCGCCCGCATTGCTGACCCCGGGCGTGGCCCACGGGTCTTCCTGCGCGGCGGGCTGGTTGCCGCCCCATGTCCCACCGGTGTTGCCGCCCTGGTTTGCACCCTGGCCGCCACCGAATCCACCGCCGCTGTTGCCGCCGCCGAAGCCACCCTGACCACCCTGACCGCCGGAGCGCTGGGTGCGGTTGACCTTGGCGTTGGCGTAGCGCAGGCTCGGGCCGATTTCGTCGACCTCAAGCTCGATAACGGTGCGCTTCTCGCCTTCTTTTGTTTCGTAGGAACGGCTCTTCAAGCGGCCGGAGACGATAACGCGCATGCCCTTGGTCAGGGACTCGGCGACGTTTTCGGCTGCTTCGCGCCAGACCGACGCGCGGAGGAACAGGGTTTCCCCGTCCTTCCACTCATTGGACTGCCGGTCGAAGGTGCGGGGAGTAGAAGCGATGGTGAAATTCGCTACGGCCGAACCGGACGGTGTGAACCTGAGTTCGGGGTCATTGGTGAGGTTACCGATAACCGTGATAGTGGTTTCGCCTGCCATCTACTGCCTCCTTGTGCGTTCCTGCGGGGATAAAGATTGAAGGTTGGCTGCTGAATTACTCAGCAACAACTTTCTGCTCTTCGGGGCGGGTGATCTTGGTGCGCATGATGGTCTCGTTGAGACTCAGCTGGCGGTCAAGTTCCTTGGCGGTAGCCGGCTCGGCGGTGAAGTTCACCACGGCGTAGATACCTTCGGACTTCTTCTGGATTTCGTAAGCCAGGCGACGACGGCCCCAGATGTCAACCTTTTCGATGGTTCCACCATCGTTGGTGATGACGTTCAGGAACTTCTGAAGCGACGGCTCAACGGCACGCTCTTCGACCTCGGGGTCGATGATTACCATCAATTCGTAAGGACGCATATGTGAACCCACCTCCTTTGGGCTAAGCGGTTACGGCATTTCCGTAACAGGAGGTTCATTTGCGGTGTCATGCAATGCCCGGCCGCCGGAACGGAGGCAGGGCGCAGCACAGACTTCAATAGCTTAGTGCATGCGGGCCGGAATCCGCGATTCCGTGCCTCCACCGTACGGCCCCGCGGCTTGGCCGGGAAGAGCGCCGGCGGCCATGTGGATAACCGCCACACGGCCAGCGGTCAGTCGGGGGGCGCATCGGCTGTGCCATGATCTGAAAATGCACACCAACCCCTCGTCAGCCGTGCCGCCGCCGCTCCGCCGCAGCCGTCTCCGCTTCGCCGCCATGGTGCTGCTGGGGCTGCTCGCCGCCGGGGCGGCCGGAATGTCAGGGCACTGGGTGCAGGCTCCCACGATTGGCTGGTGCGCCGCCGCCTTGACCTACGTCGTCTGGGTCTGGCTGGTTATCGGCCGCCTCGACCCTGCCGGCACCCGGTTGCACGCCACAACGGAAGACCCGGCCCGGAGCACGACGGACCTGCTTATCCTGGCCGCCAACGCCGCCAGCCTGGCGGCCGCGGGAGCGGTCATCGTGGATTCGCACAACAACACTGACACCCTCTCCAGGATTGCCGGCGGGCTGCTCGCGGTAGTCTCGGTGGCGCTGTCCTGGACCCTGGTCCAGACGCTGTTCACACTGCGGTACGCGGAGCTGTACTACGGCACGGGCACGAGGGCAGGCTCCCGGGTGGGCGGCATCGACTTCAACCAGAGCAGCCCGCCGCAGTACACCGATTTCGCCTACTTAGCCACAAGTCTGGGCATGACATACCAGGTATCGGACACCGCGCTGCAGAACCATGGCATCCGGGCCGAGGCCCTCAAGCACAGCCTGCTCTCCTACCTCTTTGGGACCATCATTCTGGCAACGACCATCAACCTCGTAGTCGGCGTCGCCGCGTAGGGCGCCGCAGGCGTCAGGCCGCCGTCCGGAAGAACGTCCGGGTCACCGCGGCCAGCCGGTGCGGGTCCTCGACGCCGCAGAGCTCGCGTGCCGAGTGCATCGACAGCAGGGCGACGCCGACGTCGACCGTCCGGATTCCCAGCCGGGTGGCGGTCAGCGGGCCGATCGTCGACCCGCACGGCATCACGTTGTTGGAGACGAATTCCTGGTACGGAATACCGGCGTCGGTGCACAGCCGGGCCCAGAGGGCGGCGCCGGCGGCGTCGGTGGCATAGCGCTGGTTGGCATTGATCTTCAGCAGCGGACCACCGTTGAGGACCGGCCGGTTGGCGGGATCGTGCCGCTCGGGATAGTTCGGGTGCACGGCGTGGCCGGCGTCCGCGGAGACGCAGAACGACGCCGCGAAGGCCTGCCGCCGCTGGCTTGCAGAGGCGCCGAGTCCGTCCGAGATCCGCACGAGGACATCTTCGAGGATGGGCCCGCACGCCCCGGAGCGGGACGCCGAGCCGATTTCCTCGTGGTCGAAGGCGGCCAGCACGGCAATCGGCGCACCGTCCGGCACGGGCGTGCCGGCGTGCGCCACCAGCGCCGTGAGCCCGGCGTGCGTCGCGGAGAGGTTGTCGAGCCGGCCGGAGGCGAAGAATTCGCCCCTGGCGCCGAACACCGCCGGGGCCTGGGTGTCTGCGATGACGACGTCGTACCCGCCGATCTGCGCCGGATCCACCTCGGCACCGGCAACGCGGTCCGCGAGGAGTCCGAGCAGGTCCTCGCCGGCTGGGTCGCCCAGGCCAAAGACCGGATTCATGTGCTGCTGCTTGTCCAGGGCCAGGCCCTCATTGACGGCCCGGTCCAGGTGGATGGCGAGCTGCGGGAAGCGCAGCAGCGGGCCGGTGGCCGTGAGGTGCTGCGTGCCGTCGCGCATGACGAGCCGGCCGGCGAGCTGGAGTTCGCGGTCCAGCCAGGAGTTCAGGAGGGGTCCGCCGTAGACCTCGACGCCGGCCTGCAGCCAGCCGAACTTGCCGGTGGTGGGCTTCGGCTTGAGTTTGAAGGAGGGCGAGTCCGTGTGCGCGCCGAGGATGTTGAAACCGGTGGTCGGTCCGGCGCCTGCCGGCACCACCCAGGCGATGAGGGCGCCGTCGCGGATCACGTAGAACTTGCCGGCGGCGGCCGCGGGCTCCGGCCAGGGCTGCAGTTCGTCCAGGCCGGTGAAGCCCGCCGCGTCCAGCCGGCGCGCGGCCTCGTGGACGGCGTGGAAGCTCGACGGCGACGCGCTGACGTACGCGCCGAGGTCCTGGATGTGCTCTGCGGCAGTGCTCGGTGTGGGCATGGCTCCGAGTCTAGCCCGGCACGCACGGGCCCCGGGGGGCGGGGCCGGGGGCCGGGGTGCCGGGCGACGCCGCGCCTAGACGGTGACGTTGAGACCGGCGGCGTAGCCCGCGGCCACCGAGCCGGTGATGGTGGCCAGCTGGTAGATGCCGCCGTCGTTGCCGAAGACGTTGTCGGACTTCAGCGTGGTGCGGGGGAAGTTCTGCGCGCTGGATTCGTACCCGGCCGACGCGTAAACCTCCTTGCACGCGGCCTCGGTCAGCGCGATCTGTGACACCGCCAGGACTTGGCCGGCCGCCGTCGCATTGTTCATGGACTCGAACACTTCGAAGTGGATATGCGGCCAGCGGCCGTTGTAGGCGCCGGGGTAGATGGTCTTGAACGTCACCTGGCCGTTGGCGTCGGCCTCCTGGACGCCGCGGAGGTAGTTCTCGTTCTGAAGCCCGGAGTCGTACATGGAGTATTTGCCCTCGCGGTCACAGTGCCAGGCGTACACCGCGGCACCGGCCAGCGGGGTGCAGCCGTTGGCGTTGTCGAGAAGGGTCAGCGTGACGGTCAGCGGTACGCCCTCGGCTGTGCTGGTGGAGGTCCCGAAGCTGGGTGTGATGTCCTGACGGACCACGCCGGATGCCTCGAGGACGTTGGGTCCGTTGGAACCGTCACCGGGGTAGGGGCCGGCGGTTTCCTGCGGGATTTCGACCCCGCACTCGGCGATCGCCCGGGTCAGCGTCGGAGTGGCCGAGGCCGACGTCGCCGCGGCCGAGGGCGCAGCGGCTGTTGCCGCCGGGGTCCCCGCGGCCGACGTCGAACTGCCACTGGTGCCGCTGGTGCCGCCCGGGCTGCAGGCCGCAAGGGCTGCCGCCGTTCCCGCGCCGAGGAACATGCCCAGCGATCGGCGGCTGACGAGGGTGGAGAGATCGAATTCCAGGCCGCGGTCGTGGTTGGGGTGCGGCTCGTGCGGGGGCTGCGGCATTTTTGTCATGACCCCATCGAACCCGGCAGCGCTATGGGCTGGCTAGTCCCTTCCTGTGACGCGGCTGTGCTCCGGCACGCAGGCACATGCCCTCCCCTCGGCCCGTGGACTGGGCATGTCCCCCCGGCACGCATGGATATGCCCTCCCCTCGCGCCGGGCAGTGGACATGATGGCGCTATGTCCAGTGGTGGGCGCAGGGGGAGGGCATGTCCGGTGGTGCGGGACCGCCGCGGGGGCTTTCCGGGGCTACGACACCGGGCGGGCGCCCACGGTGGCGTCTTCAGCGCCAGGCTCGGCGTCAACCGGGGCGGCGTCCCCGGCAGGAGCCTCGCCGGCACCTGATGCGGGAACAGCGGCCTTGGCACCGTTCCTGCGGTAGCGGATGACCCCGATCCCCACGACGACGGCGGCGAGAGCCAGCGAGAGCAGCAGCGATTCCCGTGTGGATTCCAGGATCACCATGCCGATCAGCAGGGCCACGATGCTCACGATCGACACCCAGGTCAGGTACGGGAAGAGCCACATTTTCAGCTGGAGGTCCTTGGCGGCGGCGCCCATGCGGCGGCGCAGGATCAGCTGGGAGGTCGCGATGACGAGCCACACGAACAGCGCGATGGCGCCGGAGGTGTTGACCAGGAACAGGAAGACCGTGTCCGGGGCGACGTAGTTCAGTCCGACGGTGACGAAGCCGACCACGGTGGAGGCCAGTACCGCGGCAGCGGGCACGCCGCGCTTGGAAATCCGCATCCACGACTTGGGGGCGTCGCCGCGGCGGGACAGCGAGAACAGCATGCGGCTGGCGGTGTAGAGCCCGGAGTTCAGGCAGGAGAGCACCGAGGTCAGGACCACAATGTCCATGATGGTTCCGGCGCCGGGGATGCCGAACAGCTCAATGACGGCGACGTAGGGGCTCTTGGCGACGGAAGCGGAGTTCCAGGGCAGCAGGGTGACCACAATGGCGATGGAGCCGATGTAGAACACGAGGATGCGCCAGACGGTGGACTTCACGGCCTTCTTGACCGCATCGACCGGGTTCTCGGATTCGCCGGCGGCGATGGTGGCAATTTCTGCGCCGAAGAACGAGAACACCACCACGAGGATGCCGGCCAGGACGGCGCCGGGGCCGTTGGGCATGAACCCGCCGTTGCCGATCAGGTTGTCCAGGCCGGGCGCCGGAACGCCGGGGATGAGGCCCAGGATGGCGGCGACGCCGAAGAGCAGGAAGAGCACGATTGCCGCGACCTTGATGGAAGCGAACCAGAACTCGAATTCGCCGAACGACTTAACGGACCCGAGGTTGGTCAGCGTCAGCAGCACCATCAGGGCAAGCGCCCACACCCACTGGTCAATGCCGGGGACCCAGCGGTGCATGATCGCTGCCCCAGCCGTTGCCTCGATGCCGAGGACAATGATCCAGAACCATGCGTAGAGCCAGCCGATGCTGAACCCGGCCCAGCGGCCCAGGGCCTTGTCCGCGTAGGTGGAAAATGAGCCGGTTTCCGGGTTGGCCGCGGCCATTTCGCCCAGCATCCGCATGACGAGGATGACGACGAGTCCCGCCGCGGCATAGGCAACCAGGATGCCGGGGCCGGCCTGCTGGATCGCCGCACCCGAACCGACAAACAGTCCGGCGCCGATCACGCCGGCGATGGCAATCATGGACAGATGCCTGGGTTTCAGGGATTTTGAAAGCTGCTGGTCAGCGGGCATGGAAGCGCCGTCCTTCGTGGGGGGTTCAGGCCCGCTCGTTGCCGGCACGGAATCGAATCCATGCTGTGCGGCGGACCACAATGTCGTTTCACACTAGACCGCGCGGCGGACCGTCCGTCTTGTGCAGTCCCACAAATGACGGCGGGTCAGACCGGGCCATCACCCAACGCGAGGGCCAGGGAGTCAACCAAAGTTGCCTCACGGGCAATTCGGCAATGTGCCTGAAACCACTGCTTCAGGTACTACCTGCCGGTAACCTGCCTTGCGGCGGCCGGGCGGCGGCCGTCAGTAGTCCGCGTTGCTGGGCACCACGAGGCCGGTCTCATATGCGTACACCACGGCCTGGACGCGGTCGCGGAGGTGGAGCTTGGTCAGGATCCGGCGCACATGCGTCTTGACGGTGGCCTCGGACAGGAAGTACCGGTGCGCGATTTCGGCGTTGGAGAGTCCCTCCGCCATCGCCCCGAGCATCTCGTTTTCGCGGGGTGTCAGGTCCTCCAGCAACGGATCCCGCGCCGGGCGTGCGGGGCTGCCGGCCTGCTGGCCGCCCTCGTCCGCCCCGGCGTGCTGGCCGGCGGCGCCGCCTGTCCCCGCAGGATCCATGCCGCCGGCACCACGGACATAGGTCTCCAGCAGCCGCTGCGTAACACGGGGTGCCACCACGGCGTCGCCGCTGGCCACCACCCGCACCGCGCTGACCAGTTCTGCCGGCGCCACGTCCTTGAGCAGGAACGCAGAGGCCCCTGCCCGCAGTGCTGCAAAGGCGTATTCATCGAGGTCAAAGGTGGTCAGGATGATGATTTTGGCGTCGGAGCCCGAGGCGGCGATCGCCCGGGTGGCCTCGATCCCGTCCAGCACCGGCATCCGCACATCCATCAGGACGACGTCGGGCGCGAGCTCCCGGACGTGGCGGACCGCTTCGGCGCCGTTGGACGCCTCGCCCACGATGCACAAATCGTCTTCACCCTCCAGGATGAGGCGGAAACCCATCCGAAGCAGCGGCTGGTCATCCACCAGCAGGACGCGTACCGGCGTGTTGTCGGACATTGTTCCCCCTTGATTCCATGGCATTCTCGCCGTTGCAGTTCAGTTCCGCGTGCACGCGCCAGCCGCGGTCACCGGCGCGCCCGGCGTACACGGTGCCAGCGTAGATCCTGGCCCGCTCCCGCATCCCGGCGATTCCATGCCCGGTGCCGAAGGAGTCCAGTGCGTCAGGCTTCGCCTGCGCGCCGGTCCCGGGAGCCCCCGGGTCAACGGTGCCCCTGCCGTCGTCGAGCACTTCAATGGTGACGCGGGAGCCGTTCCGGACAATGCTGACCTCCACCCGGCTGAGCGCGCGGCCGTAGCGCAGCACGTTGGTCAGCGACTCCTGCACAATTCTGTAGACGGTCAGCTGAAACGCCGCATCGTCGGGCAGGGACGGGCCGGTGTGCGTGTAGTGCAGCGGCAGTCCCGCGGTGCGGAAGCCCTCGAGCAGTTTGGCCAGGCTGCCCCCGGCCACCAGCGGCTCGCGCGGGGCATGTCCCGTGGCGGCGTCCTCGCGCAGCACGCCAAGGACGCGCCGCATGTCGGCCAGCGCGGTGCGTCCGGTCCGGGAGAGTTCGGCCAGGACGCCGGCGGCGCGCTCCGGATCCTTCTTGACCACGACGGCGGCGCCGTCCGACAGGCTGATCATGACCGTGAGCGAGTGCGCCACGACGTCGTGCATTTCGCGCGCGATCCGGTTCCGTTCCGTGACCGAGCCCAGCTGCTGGGCCCGGGCGGCCCAGGCCGCGATCTCGTGCTCGTGCTCGCGCCGCTGCCGCACCGAGATCCCGATCCCCGTGGCGATCACATTCGAGAGCGCGATGCCGATGCCCGCCGCGATGCCCGTCAGCAGCTGGAAATTCTCCGGTGTGCGGACGGCCATGTCCGGGAGCCGGCCGTCCAACGGGCCGACGGCCAGCAGGAAGTACAGGAGCAGCAGCGGGGCGGTGGTCAGGGCCAGGGCGGCTAGGGCGAACCGCCGGGTGCGGACGACGGCGACGGCGTACAGCGAAAACCAGAGCCCGGCGGAGACATTGGACCCCCAGGGATGCAGGAAGGTGACCGCCAGTTCCAGGGCCCCCACAACAGCCGCCACCCGCACCGGATACGCCCGCCGGAAGAGCAGGACCGGCGCGGCCGCGGCGAGCAACACGGCCACCGGCCAGTCGCCGTGGATGACCGATTCGACCGCCGTGGGCGTGACCAGGACCAGGTAGCAGAGCACCACAAGGACGTCCATGACCCGCGGATTGGCCAGCAGGTAGCGCCGGAGCCGGCCGCGGCGGCGGGCCGTGAGTTCAGCAAGGGACGCGTCGGCCGGTCCGGCCGGCGCGTCCCTGACAGGTACCGCATCGATCATGCTCTGAGCCTAGACTCTGGGGCCCGTGGCGCCGGCCTAGACGTCCCGCCTCTTGAGCAGGACGGCGGCCAGGAGCACCGGGATGACAACCCAGGCGCCCAGCACCAGGCCGGCCTGCCAGGCTTCGAGGGTGTCCGGGAGGTGCTCCACCGCGGTCAGCGGATCCACGGTGTTGCCGGGCAGGTACTTGCGGGCCTCCACGAAGAAGTCGCCCGGAATGAGCTGGAACGCGATGGGTGCCACGAAGAACAGGCCCACCAGGCTCATGATGCCGCCCGCCGAGTTGCGGATCAGTGTGCCCAGCGCCATGCCGATGGCCGCGACCGCCGCCACGTAAATGCTGTTGACAAGGAGCAGCTTGACCGACTGCGGGCTGCCCAGGTCCAGGCCCAGGCCGTAGTTGTCCAGGATCGGCACGGATACGAATCCGGCGGCCAGGGTGGATGCGGCGGTGACGACGAAGGAGGTCACCACCACCACCACGAGCTTGGCCGCGAAGGCGGGGATGCGTTTGGGCACCGCCGCGAACGTGGACCGGGCCATGCCCGTGGTGAACTCGGAGCTCATCAGCAGCACGCCGAGGGAGCCCAGGATCAGCTGGGCGAACGCGATGCCGGAGGTGGGCACGCTGACGGCGATGTCGCCGCCCTGGGCCGCGAGCCTGGCGCCGACCTCCGGGTCCCGGGCCGCGGCCTCGGAGAACTGGCCCGTCCCCCAGGCCGAAAGCGCCCCGAACCCCACCATGACCACCACTGTGGAGCCAAGCAGGATCAGAGTGGAGAGCAGGGTGCGGAACTTGATGAATTCGGAGTTGAGGACCCGCAGGAAGCTGGGGCCGGGACCGGAACTGCTGCCGTTTCCGGACCGCTGTGCGTCGGCGCCGCGGCGCGAGGGCGTGGATTCAACGGTTGTGGAGCTCATGGCTTAGTTGCCTCCGGCTTCGACGGGAACGGCGCCCGTGGTGATCAGCGAGTGGTATTCGACCTCATCCTTGGTCAGTTCCATGTAGGCCTCCTCGAGGCTGGCCTGCAGCGGGGTGAGTTCGTAGATCATGACGTGGTTCTCCAGCGCCGCAGTGGCGATCTGGCGCGGGTCCAGGCCTGTGACTTCGAGGAGTTCGCGCTCCTGGACCTCCACCGAGACCCCGGTCCCGGCCAGCAGCTGCATGAGCCGGTCCGGCTGGTCGGTGCGGACCCGCGTCCGGCCCTGGCCCTTGCCGGTGATGATCTCCTGGATCGGGGCGTCCGCAATGATCCTCCCGCGGCCGATCACGATCAGGTGGTCCGCCGTGACGGCCATCTCGCTCATGAGGTGGCTGGAGAGGAAGACCGTGCGGCCCTCGGAGGCCAGGTACTTCACCAGGTTGCGGACCCACACCACGCCCTCCGGGTCAAGGCCGTTGACGGGCTCGTCCAGGATGACGGTCTGCGGGTCGCCCAGGAGGGCGGCGGCGATGCCCAGCCGCTGGCCCATGCCGAGCGAGAAGCCGCCGACCTTCTTCCTGGCCACCTCGGCCAGTCCGGTCATCTCAATGACTTCGTGGACCCGTTTCTTCGGGATGCTGTGGGTCGCCGCCATGGCCAGCAGGTGGTTGTAGGCGGAGCGGCTCGTGTGGACTGCCTTGGCATCGAGCAGGGCGCCGACGTCGCGCAGCGGTGCGGCGTGCCCGGTCAGCGGGGACCCGTTGACGGTCACCGAGCCCGACGTCGGCCGGTCCAGCCCCATGATCATGCGCATCGTGGTGGATTTTCCGGCCCCGTTCGGACCCAGGAAGCCGGTGACCCGGCCGGCTTCGACGGTGAAGTTGACGCCGGCGACGGCGGTCTTGTCGCCGTAAACCTTGGTCAGGCCTCGTGCTTCGATCATGGAAGCGTTCCTTTGCGTAGCGGGAGATGATCCGGGGCACCGCAGTCACGGGCCCGTCTGCACACCACGCTACCGAGGCAAGCTGCGTATTTCGCCGGTCTCAGGGATGATTCAGGGGCTAATCAGGGTAGTCCGGGAGGATGACAGGGGTTTGGACGACGGGGTCGGGCGACAGGGTTCAGCCGAGGGGCGAATAGTAGGTCAGCGCGCCGGGGCGGACCGTGAATTCCACCCGCCGCACCCCGGGCATGACCTCTCCGTCGACGGCGAGGACCATGGGCCCGTTCCCGGGTTCCACCGTGATTCGGTCCGTTTCGCTCAGATGGGTGATCCCGGACGTGGCCACGGTGCCCGTGACCACGGCCCAGAGCAGCCGCAAGCGGGCGAACGGCTCATCGGCGGTGATCATCCGCAGATCCAGGACGCCGTCCGCGAGTACCGGGCGCACCAGCGGCGCGTGGTCGCGGGGGTAATAGCGGCCGCGGCCGATGTACAGGATCCAGAGCCGGTGCCGCACCCCGTTGACGATCAGCGTGGTGGGGGTGCCGGCCGCGAAGGTCCGGAGCATGGCCACCACTCCGGCCAGGGGTTTGCCCAGTGCCGGCTGGAGCTGCTCCCGCCGGCGGACCAGGTTCGGGTAGAGGCCGATGCTGGCCGTGTTGAGCATGATCAGCTCGAGGTGCTCCGGGCTGTCGGGGAGCCCGCGCTCGACACTCACGTGGCCGACGTCGGCGACGGCGGCCTCGCCGCGCGACGCCGCCTGCACGGCGTCCGCCAGGGTGGGGGTTCCGGCGTCGCGGGCGAAATGGTTCAGCGTGCCGCCGGGGAGCACCAGCAGCGGGAGGGAACGTTCGACGGCGGCGGCCGCCGCGGCGCCCACGGTCCCGTCGCCGCCCCAGACGCCCAGGGCCGCAATGCCCGGCCGGGTCGCGACCTGGGCGATGCCCGCGTCGACGGACTCATCGGGCCCGATTTCCTTTATATACGCCTTAGGGAATACTTTTTGCAGGGCGTCGGCAGTCTCGTCAGCATAGGACCCGCCGAGGGTGTTGACCGCGATGCCGAGCCCCTGGCCGTCCGGGAGTTCCGCGGCCGGGGCGGCGCCGCGGCGGGTTTCCGGGAACGGTGGCCGGACGGGCCACCACTTCCGCGTCACCATGGCCGCGCCGGCGCCGATCGCGGACCCGAACAGCACATCCGAGGGCCAGTGGGCCCCGGTGTGGACCCGGGAGTAGGCCACTCCGGCCGCGAGGGGGGCAAGCGCCGCACCGAGGGCCGGGCGGACCATGCCGACCCCGAGTGCGAAAGCCACCGCGGAGGCGGAGTGTCCCGACGGCATCGACGAACTCGTCGGCTGCGGGTTCACGAAGCGGAAGACCGGAAGGTGTTCGGGCAGGGGGCGGGCCCGGGGCAGGAGGGTCTTGAACACGACGTTGGTCACCGCCGAGGCGGCGCCTTGCGCGATGAGTCCGTGCACTGCTGCCCGGCGCGTCTTGCCGGGCACCAGGGCCATGGCTCCGGCAACGCCGAACCAGAGTTTGCCCTTGTTGGCGGCGGCGGACAGACGGCGGAAGAAGTCGTCATGGCCTCCTCCCGGCAGATTGGAGACGGCGCCCACCAGTTTGCGGTCGAATTTCGACAGGCGGCCGGGGGCCTTCCTCAGCATGGTTCGCATTGGACCACCATACTGCTACCTCGCGGGCAGCGGCTTCGCGGCTCCGGCCAGGACCAGCGCCACCACAATCGGAATCCCGATCGCCAGCAGGGCGGTCCTGATACCGGTCACATCGCCCAGGTAGCCCAACAGGGGCGGCCCGGCGAGGAAGGCAATGTAGCCCAGCGTGGACACGACGGACACCCGGGCGGCCGCCTTCCTGGGGTCGTCCGCCGCGGCGGACATCCCGATCGGGAACGCGAGGGCGGCCCCCACGCCCCACAGCACGGCACCGGCCGCGGCCAGCCAGATGGTGCCGGCGAACACGAAGAGGCAAAGGCCCGCCGTTGCCGCTGCCATGCTGGCGCGCAGCACGGCCACGCGGCCGTAGACATCGATCGCGCGGCCACCAAAGAAGCGCATGGCCGTCATGGCCAGCACGAAGGCGGCGAACAGGAGCGCCCCCGTGGATTGTTCAGCGCCCAGGCCGTCAACCGAGGCCTTGGCAATCCAGTCGTTGCCGGCGCCTTCAGTCAGGGTGGCGCCGAGGACGACGACGCCGATCAGCAGCGTGCGGCCGTCCCGCCAGGCCGAACCGCCCTTGCCGTGCTCCGCGTCCCCTGGAGCGGGTGCCTCGGCAGGCAGATGGGGCAGGAAATACCGGGGGGCCACCGTGGTCAGTACGGCGACGACGGCGGCGATGACCAGCAGGTGCTCCGGGAGCCCGACCCCCAGGGTGGACAGTCCGGCCCCGATCAGGGCGCCGACGAACGCGCCGCCGCTGAAGGCTGCGTGGAACTGCGGCATGATGGTGCGCCCGAGCCGGTGTTCGACGTCGGCACCTTCAATGTTCTGCGAAACATCCCACAAGCCGACGCCGATGCCGAAGAAGAACAGGGCAATCGCCGTCCCCGGGACGGAGGCCGCCATCAGGGACAGCGCCACGCCGACGCCGGCCGCCGCTGCCACCAGTCCGGCGCCGCGGACGGTGTTGGCGGTGCCGATCCGGCCGACGACGAACCCGGCCGTCGGCAGGGCGATCAGCGAACCGACCGCCAAGCACAGCAGCAGGGTTCCCATCTGGCCCGCGGTGATGTGCAGGATCTCCGTCACCGCGGGGATCCGGGCTGCCCAACTGGCGAAGACCAATCCATTGATCCCGAAGACAAGGAACGTCGCCCCGGTGGCAGCCTTCAGCTGCGGAACGGTTGCGGTACTGGTCATACGATCACTGCTTCCACCGAATGTTGGGCGAGTTGGTCAAGTTCTTCAGGGCTGAACGGCCGGTCGGTCACGATGGCGTCCACGGCGTCCAGGGAGGCGACGAGGGCGACGGCGCTGGCGTTCCATTTGGCTCCGGCACAGGCGACAATCACCCGGGCCGCGGATTCCAGGCCGGCGCGCTTTACGGCAGCGTCGTCGAGGTCGTGGGCCAACAGCCCGTCCTTGAGATTCAGGGCGCAGGGCGTGACGACGGCGGCGTCGAAGCGCAGCGAGCGGATGTTGGATTCCGTCATGGGACCGCGGAAGGAAAGTTCACCGGGGACGAGGCTGCCGCCGGGCATCAGGAGCTCGGGGCGGCGCCCGGCCGGAGCATCGTCCGGGGACAGCGCGGTGACGGCCCGCAGCGACATCGGCATGATCGTCATCTCACGCTGGCGCAACTGGCGGGCGATCTCCGTGGCGGTGGTGCCGCTGTCCAGCCAGACGTGTCCGCGGTCCGGAAGCATGGCCGCCACCCCGGCAGCGATCCGCACCTTGGCGGTGTGGTCCTCCAGCTCGCGTTGGCCGTATTCCGGGTTTTCACCGCCGAAAACCAGGCTCCTGGCTCCGCCGTGGACCCGTCGCAGCACGCCGTGCAGGGCCAGGATGTCGAGGTCGCGTCGGACGGTCGCACCGGAGGCGCCGCAGGCGGCGATGAGCTCGTCCACCGTCACGTGCTCCCGGTCGCGCAGCAGTCCGCCGATCAGGCGGTGCCGCTCATCAGTGTTCATGCTCAAATGCTAGCGGTTTGTGATCATTTAATCATTT
>Ga0207691_10001131_pt1 | contig 26484 bp, 24 predicted proteins | sample KBSM13metaG_FD_184327 | JGI IMG/M metagenome (GOLD analysis project Ga0207691, IMG submission 184327) | Miscanthus rhizosphere microbial communities from Kellogg Biological Station, Michigan, USA - KBS M1-3 metaG (SPAdes) (version 2) | ecosystem: Host-associated > Plants > Roots > Rhizosphere >...
CTGCGCGTCGAGGGCGAAGTCGATCATCATGATCGCGTTCTTCTTGACGATGCCGATCAGGAGCAGGATGCCGATGGTCGCGATCAGCGTCAGGTCCTGGTCGAAGAGCTTGAGCGTGAGCAGCGCACCGACCGCCGCCGACGGCAGGCCGGCGAGGATCGTCAGAGGATGGACGAAGCTCTCGTACAGGACGCCGAGCAGGACGTAGATGACGAGCAACGCCGAGATGATCAGTACGGCCTGGCTGCCCTGCGAGCTCTTGAACACCGCGGCGTCGCCGCCGTAGCTGGTGATGATCGATGCCGGCAGACGGATCTGATCGCGGTACTTCTCGATCTTGGCGGTGGCGTCGCCGAGCGCCGTTCCCGGGGCGAGGTTGAACGACACCGTCACCGCCTGGAGCTGGCCGACGTGGTTGATCGAGGTCGGCCCGACGGAGCGATCGACGGTGGCGAAGCTCGACAGCGGCACCAGGCCGCCGCTGCTCGAGCGGACGTAGATGTTGTTGAACGCGCTCTCGTCCTGCTTGGCGCCGGGCGCCACCTCCATGATCACCTGATAGCTGTCGACGGCGGTGTAGATCGTCGACACCTGACGCTCGCCGAAGGCACTGTAGAGCGCAGAGCGGATCGCGTCGATCGAGACGCCGAGGGTGTTGGCGCGGTCGCGGTCGATCTTGAGCGACGCCTGCAAGCCCTTGAGCTGCGAGTCGCTGGTGACGTCGCGGAACATCGGGTCGGCGCGCATCGGCTCCTGCAGCTTGACCGCCCAATCGTTGAGCTCGCCGGCCTGGACGCTCTGCAGGATGTACTGGTACTGCGCCTTGCTCTGGCGGCCACCGAGCTGCAGGTTCTGGATCGGCCGCATGAAAGCCGTGATGCCGGGCACCTCGCGCAGCTTCTTGCGCAGGCCCTCGACCACCTGCTTCATCGGCTGTCGCTCCGCGCGCGGCTTCAGGTTGACGAACAGGCGCCCGGTGTTCTGCGAGCCGAAGCCGCCGTTGAACGAGTTGACGTCGCGAACGTTCGGGTCGGCGCGGACGATCGCGGCGACCCGGTTCTGCAGCTGGACCATCGCCGGAAACGACGTGTCCTCGGAGGCTTCGGTGGAGATGTTCAGCTGGCCGATGTCTTCCTCGGGGAAGAAGCCCTTCGGGATCGCCACGAACAGCCAGGCGGTGGCGACGAAGGTGAGCAGCGCGACCAGCAGGACGATGCGTCGGTGGCGCAGCGCCGTGTCGAGGGTGCGCGCGTAGGCCGCGAGCAGCGCGTCGAAGCCGCGCTCGAACGAACGGACGATGGCGCCCGGCGGCTTCTTGTGCGCCTCGTCGCTCAGGAACCGGCTCGCCAGCATCGGCACCAGCGTCAACGACACGAACGCGGAGGCGATGATCGCCAGCGAGACGATGACCGCGAACTCGTGGAACAGCAAGCCGATCACGCCGGGCATGAAGAAAATCGGGATGAACACCGCGACCAGCGAGGTCGAGATCGAGATGATCGTGAAGCCGACCTCGCGCGAGCCGCGCAGGGCCGCCTGGAACGGCGGCTCGCCGTTCTCGACGTGACGCATGATGTTCTCGAGCATGACGATCGCGTCGTCGACGACCAGGCCGACGGCGAGCGTCAGTCCGAGCAGCGAGATGTTGTCGATCGTGTAGCCGAAGGCCCAGAGCATCGAGACCGCGCCGACCAGCGAGACCGGCAGCGACAGCGTCGGGATCGCGGTGGCGACGAAGCGGCGCAGGAACAGGAAGATGACCAGCACGACCAGCACGATCGTGCCGAGCATCGTCAGGGTGACGTCGTGCAGGGCGGCGCGGACCGAGACCGAACGGTCATTGACGAGCGAGATCCGCACCGACTGCGGCAGCTGCGACTGAAAGCCCGGCAGCGCCGCACGGACGGCGTCGACCACCTTGACCGTGTTCGCCGCCGGCTGGCGCAGGATCGCGAGCGAGATCGAGGTCTCGCCGTTGAAGGTCGCCGCCGTCTTCACGGTCTCAAAGCTGTCCTCGACCTGAGCCACCTCGCGCAGGCGAACCGGACTGCCGTTCTTGCTGCTGACGATCAGCTCGGCGAACTCGGCGGCGTTGCGCAACTGCCGATTGGCCTGCAGCGTCAGCGTCTGCGCCGGGCCTTCGAGCGTGCCGACCGGCGTGTTGGCGTTGGCGGCGCGCAGCACGTTGGTGAGCTCGTCGAGGCTGATGTTGCGGGCGGCGAGCGCATCGGGCTGAACGCGCACCCGGACGGCGAAGCGCTTCTGGCCGAAGATGTTCACCTGGGCGACGCCGTCGAGCGTCGACAGCGTCGGCGAGATCAGGTGCTCGGCGTAGTCGTTGAGGTCCGACAGGCTGAGCGACGGCGACGTCAGGGCGATGAACAGGATCGGCGCGTCGGCCGGATTGACCTTGCGGTACGACGGCGGCACGGTCATGTCCTGGGGCAACTGGCGTTGCGCGCGCAACAGCGCCGCCTGCACGTCGACCGCGGCGGCGTCAATGTCGCGACCCTGGTCGAACTCGAGCGTGACCGAGGTCGAGCCGAGGGTGTTGGTCGAGCTGATGACGGCCAGGCCGGGAATCGTCTGGAACTGCTTCTCGAGCTGCAGCGCGACCGAGGTCGCCATCGACTCGGGGCTGGCCCCGGGCAATGCCGCGAACACGTTGATGACCGGCGTGTTGTAGCTCGGCAGTGCGGCGATCGGGATCTTGTTGAAGGCGATCACGCCGGCGACGACGATCGCGGCATTGAGCAGCACCGTCAGCACCGGCCGGCGGATGAAGAGCTCCGACAGGTTCATCGCGACATCTCCTGTCCGGGGGCGGCTATGCAGCCGCGCTGCGCGCGCCTGCGCTGGTACCGGAAGCGGCCGCCGGAACCGCCGACGCGCCATCGCCGGCGCCGGAAGCCGCGCCGCCGCGCCGATTCCGGCCACCGCCTTCGCTCGCGGCGCGCTCGATCACCGAGGCCCCCGGGCGCAGGTTCTGGCGCCCGTCGAGGACAACCCGCTCGCCCGGCTTGACGCCGCTGACCGCCGCCTCTTCGCCGCTGGCGTAGACGATCTCGACCGGCCGGGCGCTCGCCTTGCCTTCGCCGTCGACGACGTAGACGATCTTGCCGCGCGGGCTCTGGATCACGGCCGCCTGCGGGATGACGCTCGCGCCTTTGAGCGTCTGCACGGCGAGCCGCACGGTGACGAACGCGCCCGGCCAGAGACGCTCTTCCTTGTTCGCGAACTCGGCCTTGACGCGGACCGTTCCAGACGCCGCGTCGACCGCGTTGTCGACGAAATTGAGCTTGCCGACGACCACCTTGCCGCTGTCGGGCAGGAGCGCCGTGACCTTGCCGCCGCCGGCGCGCAGGGTCGCCAGCGCATCGCCGAGGTTCCTCTGCGGCAGGCTGAACGAGACCGCGATCGGGTCGAGCTGGGTGATCGTCACCAGCGCCGTGCCGCCGGGCTGCACGGTGCTGCCGGGAAAGACGTTGATCGCGCCGGCGCGACCGGCGGCCGGGGCGACGATCCTGCTGTAGGAGAGCCCGACCTGCGCCGATTCGATCGCTGCCTTGTCGGCAGCGACGACGGCGCGCGCCGAATCGACCAGCGTCTGGTTGGTGTCGACGGCGCCCTGCGAGATGAAGTTCTGCGCGAACAAATCTTTACTGCGCGCCAGCTGGCGTTCGGCGTCGGCAAGCGCCGCCTGGTCCTTGGCGAGCTGGGCCCGCGCCTTGGTGACGTTGACCTCGTCGGTGCGCGCATCGAGCGCGAACAGCGGCTGGCCGGCGTTGACGTACTGGCCTTCCTTGATCTGCACCTTGGTGATGATGCTCGCCATCTGCGGCCGGATGTCGACGCTGTTGAGCGCGGTCACCGTGCCGGTCGCCTCGAGCATGACGTCGACGTCGCGCTTCTGCACGACCACGGTGGTGACGCTGACCGGCGGCCCGCTTGCCGTAGGCGCCGCCGAGGCAGCACCAGCGGCGCCGGTGAGCGCGGGCGCGGCGCCGCCGTCGGACTTGCTGACGACGAAGTAGGCCCCGGCCGCGACAACGACCGCGGCCACGACGATGCCGGCGATGAGCTGCTTGGTCATGCGCCCGCGATTGTGATGCCTCGCGAACATCCGAACCGTCTAGTCGACCGGCGCGGCCGTGACGGCGTGCTCAGCGTCGAAGCGCAGGCTCGGCACCCGGCTCGCCGCCCACGCGGCCGCCAGGCACAAGACTGCGGCGGCGCCGAAGGCGATCTCGAAGGCACGATCGATGCGTGCCGTCACCAGCGCCGACGGCGCCTCGGCGAGCGCCGGCGTGCCGCCGATCAGACCGTAGATCAGCGCGCCGAACGCGGCCGCGCCGATCGATGAGCCGAGCGAGCGGGCGAGCGAGATCGTCGATGCGGCCGCGCCGAGGCGCGCCGGGCCGGCCGCCGTCTGGGTCACGATTTGCATCACCGACATCACCGAGCCGAGTCCGAGGCCGGTGGTGATCTCGAGGCCGACCAGCCAAGGCCGCGTCGGCGGCAGCAGCGCAAGGCCGAGCAGCGACAGCGCGGCGATGCTCAGGCCGACGCTCGGAATCGCCGTCGGCCGCCCGGTGTGGACGATGACGCGACCGGTGATGAACGCGCCGGCGACGATTCCGCCGGTCAGCGGCAGGAGCAGCAGACCCGATTCGGCCGGATTCGAGCCGAGCGCCAGCTGCAGATAGACCGGGAGGTAGAAGACCATCGCGAACATCGCCGAGGCAAAGCCGATGACCGTGAGCACCGCGTAGCGGACCGCGGGCAGCCCGAGCAGCTCGAACGGCAGGAAGGGTCGCTCGACGCGGCGCTCGACCCGAACCAGCGCTGCGCCGAATCCGAGCGCCGCCGCGAACAGCGCCAGGCTCGACGGCGAATCCCACGCGAACCGATGGCCGGCCGACGAGAGCCAGATCAGACCGCAGCCGGCGGTGAGTGCGAACAGGACGATGCCGAGCGTGTCGGGCCGGCCGCGCGCCTCGTGCCGGCGGTCGTCGCCGAGCATCGTGCGCAGGCGCCAGATCGCGATCACGCAGAGCGGCAGGTTGACCAGGAACAGCCAGCGCCAGCTCGCGTGATGCACGACCAGCCCGCCGATCACCGGCCCGCCGACGCTGGCGAGCGTGAAGATGATCGCGAAGTAGCTCTGGTTCCGGGCGCGCAGGCGCGGCGCGACGACCTCGCCGATCAGCGCCTGCGAGAGCGTCATCAGGCCGCCGCCGCCCAGGCCTTGCAGCACGCGCGCCGCGATCAGCGTCGCGAGCGTGGGCGCCAGGCCGCAGGCGAGCGAGCCGAGGGCGAAGACGGCGATCGCGTACGTGAGCACGGTCCTGCGACCGTAACGATCACCGAGCCGGCCGTAGAGCGGCACCATGATCACCGAGGCGAGCAGGTAGGCGACCGCAAGCCACGAGGTATCGCGCAGGCTGCCGAGCTCGCGGCTGATCACCGGCGTCGCGGTGGCGAGCAGCGTCTGATCGACGGCCGCCAGGAACATCGGCACCATCACCGCCGTGAAGAGGCGGCGGAAGCGCTTGCGATCGAGGGTCGGTGACGCGGCGCGTGCCGATGTCGCCGCAGCGGCGGGCACCGCGGCGCGGTCGGTCCGCCCCTGCGCCAGCCGCTCGGGCTCGGTCCGTCTCACGTCGCCGGCGACACCTAGGCCCGGCCGGTCGAGCCGAAGCCGCCGCTGCCGCGCTCGCTCCCGTCGAAGCTGTCGACAACGCGGAACTCGGCCTGCACCACCGGAACGACCACGAGCTGCGCGATGCGCTCGAGCGGCTCGATCGTGAACGCCGCGCTACCGCGATTCCAGCAGCTCACCATCAGCGGCCCCTGGTAGTCGGAATCGATCAGGCCGACCAGGTTGCCGAGGACGATGCCGTGCTTGTGGCCGAGGCCCGAGCGCGGCAGCAGCATCGCCGCGTGGCCGGGGTCGCCGATGTGGATCGCCAGCCCGGTCGGTATCAGCTCGGCAGCGCCCGGCTCGAGCACCAGCGGCGCGTCGATGCAGGCGCGCAGGTCGAGGCCCGCGCTGCCGGCGGTGGCATAGGCCGGCAGCCGCCCGGCCATGCGCGGATCGAGGACGCGGACGTCGACGCGGGTCACGGCGCCACCCGCTCGCGCTTCGGCAAGGCGGCGACCCGGGTCGCGATCTCGGCGATCAGCTGGCGCGCGAGCGCGAGCTTGCCGGCACGCGCCAGCTCGCGCGATCCGGCGGCGTCGATCAGGATCAGCGCGTTGTCGTCCTGGCCGAAGGTCGCCGGACCGAGATTGCCGACGATCAAAGGCACGTTCTTCCTCAGCCGCTTGGCGCTGGCGTTGGTCAGGACGTCGCCGCTCTCAGCGGCGAAGCCGATGCAATACGGCGGCGCCGGAAGCGCCGCGACCGACGCCAGGATGTCGGGGTTCTCGACCAGCGCGAACGACGGCACGGCCTGCCCCGCGACCTTCTTGATCTTGGCCGTCGCGACGCTGGCGACGCGCCAGTCGGCAACCGCCGCGGTGGCGACGAAGATGTCGCTGCGCGGCGCCTCCGCCAGGGTCGCGGCATGCATTTCCTCGGCGGTCGTCACGTCGACGCGGCGCATGTGGCGCGGCGTCGCGAGCGCGACCGGGCCGGCGATCAGCACGACGTCGGCGCCGGCCTCGGCGGCGGCGCGAGCGATCGCGAAGCCCATCTTGCCGCTCGAGCGGTTGCTCAAGCCCCGCACCGGATCGATCGGCTCGAACGTCGGCCCGGCGGTGACGAGGACACGGCGGCCGGCGAGCACCTTCGGCTGGAAGAAGGCGATCACCTCGGCGAGCAGCTCGTCGGGCTCGAGCATCCGGCCGTCGCCGAATTCGCCACACGCCTGGTCGCCGCTGCCCGGCCCGAGCACGGTCGTGCCGTCGGCAGCGAGCTGGGCGAAGTTGCGCTGCGTCGCCGGGTGGGCCCACATCTCGCGGTTCATCGCCGGTGCGACCAGCAGCGGGCAGCGCTCGATCGGCCGCGCCAGGCAGAGCAGCGAGAGCAGGTCGTCGGCGCGGCCATGGAGCAGCTTGGCGACGAAGTCGGCGCTCGCGGGGGCGATCAACACCGCGTCGGCCTCGCGCGTCAGGTTGATGTGCGCCATGTTGTTGGGCTCGCGCGCGTCCCACTGGCTGGTGCAGACGGTGCGATTGGAGAGCGCCTGCAGCGTCACTGCGGTGATGAACTGCTCGGCCGCCTCGGTCATCACGACCTGCACCGTCGCCCCGGCCTTGACCAACGCGCGGGTCAGCTCGGCCGCCTTGTAGCAGGCGATGCCGCCCGACAGGCCGAGCACGAGGTGGCGGCCCGCGAGTTCGGCGGAGGGTGGCGCAGACAAAGAGTTCACGAGGCGGCCCGAGGGATTATCGGCGAGCCTCCGGGACCGGGTGGGGGGTACGGCCTTGGTGACCGCGATCGCGCCGAGGGCTAGGCTTTGCGTCCCGCCGAGACCAGCGGCTCGATCAGGCCCTGCGCCTCGTCGCCCTGCCAGTCGAGCTCGCCGACGACGGTGAGCGCCGGCCGGCCGGCGCGGCCGATCAGCACCGTGGTCGGGAAGACGCGTGGCGTCCAGGCGACCGTGGCATCGCCGTCGCTGTCGAGCAGGATCGGCGGCGCGAACGGCGCGCGCTCCAGGTAGTCGCGGATCTTCGCCGCCGGCTCGAGGTAGTTGACCGCGGCGACGACGACGCCGTCGGAGCCTCGTCGCGCCGCCAACGCCGCCAGCGACGGCATCTCGATTCGGCACGGCACGCACCAGGTGGCCCAGAAGTTGAGCACCACGACCCTGCCCGCAAGCGCCTCGAGCTGCCATCGCTTGCCATCGAGATCGACCAGCTCAAGTGCCGGCACCGGGCGGTCCGACGGCCACCGCCGGACCACGTGGGCCGCCCGGGCGAGATGCCACGGCACGACGCTTCCCAGAGCCAGGGCGAGGCCACGCGCGACGACGCTGCGGCGCCGCGGGCGGCCGGGTGCGGTACGGCGATTGCTGACCATCCGCTCCATTCTGGGCGATCCGCGGTAAGGTGCGCTCAGCAGGCTGATCTCTTCTTGGAAACGACCGCCCGATGGCCCATTCGAAGACCCCGCGCTTCATCCAGACCTGGCAAGCCGACGCGATCGCCGAGCAGGCCGCCGCCCGGGCCGCGCTCCTGGCCGAGCAGGCCAGCGTCGCCCCCAAATTCTTCTACGACCGGCTCGGCTCGCATCTGTTCGAGGCCATCACCGAGCTGCCCGAGTACTACCCGACCCGCACCGAGGCGGCGATCTTCGCCACCCGCGGCGCTGCGATCGCGGACGCGGTCGGCTCGGGCATGGCGCTGATCGATCTCGGCGCCGGCAACTGCGCCAAGGCGGCGGCGCTGTTCCCGCTGCTCGAGCCGACGCGCTACATCGCGATCGACATCTCGGTCGGCTTTCTGCGCGACGCGTTGCGCGAGCTCCAGCGCGAGCAACCGCAGATCGCGATGGCCGGGCTCGGGCAGGACTTCTCGCAGCGGCTCGAGCTGCCGCCCGAGCTGCTCGGCAACGAGCGGCCGGTGTTCTTCTATCCCGGTTCGAGCATCGGCAACTTCACCCCCGACCAGGCGCTCGCCTTCCTCGCCCGGGTCCGCGCCCAGGCGAGCGGCGGCGGGTTGATCATCGGCGTCGACCTGGTCAAGCCGCGCGCCGTTCTCGAGGCCGCGTACGACGACTCGCTCGGCGTCACCGCGGCCTTCAACCGCAACGCCCTGGCCCATCTCAACCGGCTGATCGGCAGCGACTTCGCGCCGCGCCAATGGCGCCATGTCGCGTTCTTCGACGCAGCCAAATCGCGGATCGAGATGCACCTCGAGGCGCGCGTGCCGCTGACCGTCGCCTGGCCAGGCGGGGAGCGCCGCTTCGCCGCGGGCGAGCGCATCCACACCGAGAACTCGTGCAAGTACACGGTCGAGGACTTCGCCGCGCTGCTCGTCGCCGCGGGCTTCTCGTCGCCGCGCGGCTGGACCGACCCGGAAGGCTGGTTCGCGGTCTTCGTGGCCGACGCCCGCTGACCCGGGCGGCCGCGAGCGCCGTGCCTCAGTGCTCGGCAATGAACCTGACGACGCGGTCGCGCGACGCGCGCCTGGCAGCGGCATCGCCGCCAACGTGAACGCCCTGCCCCGGACGGGCACCGTTCGGCACGTCCTTTCTCAGGCGCACCGGCAGCGCCGAGTCGAAGCCGTGCCATGCGCCCGGATAGCGTTCGATCTCGGGGCGCGGCTGCGCAGCGGCGCGAGCGAGGGCGACGCAAGGCGCCGACGGCGTCCAGTCGTCGAGCTCGCCGACCAGCATCAGGAGCGGCGCCGACGGCTCGTAGCCGCGCTTCAGGTCGGCGTCGCAGCCGGGATAGAACGCGATCGCGAACGCCGGCCGGGTGGCCGCCGTGGCGACGTCGCGATGGCGCAGGTTGGTCGCTGCAAGCACGGTGCTGGCGCCGTTCGACCAGCCGATCAGGCCGATTCTTTTCTCGTCGACATCGCTGCGCTCGGCGAGGTAGGCGATGGCGCCGAGCGCATCGAGCCTGCGGTTGACCTGGGTCACGCGGCGCTGCCCGATACGCTGGGTGCAGATCTCCTTCTCGTAGCGCGCGGTCAGCGAGTCGACCACCAGCACGTTCAGACCGAGGCCGTTGAAGAGATCGGTGTACTCGCGCATGCGCCGCGACAGCGCGCCGGTCTTGTCGTACGGCCCGTCGCAGCCGTGGAACATGACGATGGCCGGCGCGTACGGCGCCGCCGTCGGGAAGAAGTAGCCGGTCAGAACGACCGGCGCGTTGCCGGCGCCGTCGAGGCTCGGGAACGAGACGCGCTCGGCAGCGGCGGCCCAGGTCGCGAACGCCCAGACCGCGAGGACCAGGGTGACGCGCGAGCGGCTCACGCCGGGTCGCCGCCAGCGCGTGCGCCGGGCTCGCCCTCGGCCGTCGTGCCCGAGGGGCTGGCGATCGTCGGCGGCTGGGGATGGATCCGCGCCATCGCCAAGGCATCGACGTAGCGGCCGTCGCGCAGCGCATAGCCGCGGTGGCAGCCCTCGACCTGAAAGCCGAACCTGCGGTACAGAGCGATCGCCGGAGCGTTGTCGTCATAGACGGTGAGCTCGATGCGCAGCACGCCCATCCAGCGGTCGGCGTAGTCGCACATCGCCTGCATCAACGCTGCGCCGACGCCCTGGCGCTGCGCCTCGGGGACGACCGAGATGCCGAGCACCATCGCGTGGCGACGTCGCACCGCGGGTCCGACCGGATGAAGTCCGGCCGAGCCGACGACCTCGCCGCCACGCTCGGCGACCAACGACAGGTCGAGCTTGCCCGGAGTCAGCGCTTCGGCAAGACGCGCGCGGTGCGTCTCGACGCTGGCGAACGGCATCTGCATCAGGCCGGCGTAGACGGCAGGGTCGTCCATCATCCGCGCGATCGCCGCCGCGTCGTCGGCGCGTGCGCGACGGATCACCAGCGTCACGACAGCCCTCCGCGCAGGTTGCGGTAATGCAGGAAGATCTCGTCGCCCTCGGTCTCGCTCGCGATCAGCGCCAGGCGGCGAAGGTCGGCGCGGTCAAAGCCGGCGCCGTCGGCAAGCGTCGGCGCCGGCCCGCCGACGACGATCGGGCAGAGCGTGACGTGCATCTCGTCGACGGCATCGGCGGCGAGAAACTGGAACAGCAGGTCGCCGCCGGCCTCGATCAGGAGATGCTCGATGCCGCGCGCCGCGAGGCGATCGAGGATCCATGGAATCGGGATCTCGCCGTGACCGGCCCAGGGCTCGACCTCGGCCGGGAAGCCCGGACGAATGGCCGCGGCGCGGGTGACGAAGAGGGGCCGGATCGCCGGCTCGGCGAGGAACTCGGGCGTCAGCGGTACGTCGAGCGAGCGCGTGACGACGACATTCCAGACCGGCGCGCGCAGGGCGGCGCGATCGGCGGGGTCGGGCAGCGACGGCTGCGGCCAGTTGCGAAACGTCGCGCCGCCCACCAGCACCGCGTCGGCAGCGCGGCGCAGCCGGCTCATCCGCGCGTGGTCGCGCTCGCTGCCGAAGAACGTGAAGCGCCGTTCGCGCGTATTGATCCGGCCATCGAGCGATATGGCCGTGTTGCTGACCACCTTCACGACCGTGGCGCGTCGTCCCGTCCGCGCGTGATCTGCACGCCGGCCCATTCGAGGCCTTGGACCGGCGGGCGCTTCTTGACGCTGACGGTGACGTGATCGACCAACGGGTTTCTCAGCGCCACCTCGGCGAGCGTCTCGGCGACGCGCTCGATGAGCAGGAACTCGCGTCCCTGCACGGCGTCGATCAGGTCGCCGGCGAGACGGTAGTCGACGGTGCGCTCGAGGTCGTCGGCCAGCGCGGCGTCGCGCAGGAGCGGGCAGTACAGCCTGACTTCGACGCGCAGCGATTGCGGCGTCGCCCGTTCGGGATCGGTGCAGCCGACCCGGCACGGTACCTCGAGCCCCTCGAGAAAGAGCATGTCCATGGCCATCAGACGCGCTCCGCGACCCAGCCCTGCACCGACGCGAGCGCATCGCCGAGGCGCGACGGATCGCTGCCGCCCGCCATCGCCATGTCGGCCTTGCCGCCGCCCTTGCCGCCGACCTGCTGGGCGACGAAGTTGACGAGATCGCCGGCCTTGACCCGCGCCGTACTGTCGGCGGTGACGCCGGCCGCGATCTGGACCCGCGCGCCGTCGACCGCGGCGAGGACGACGACCGCCGTCTTGAGCTTGTCCTTGAGCTTGTCGAGCGTCTCGCGCAGCGCCTTGGCATCGGCCCCGTCAAGGCGCGCGGCCAGGACCTTGAGGCCCTTGACGTCGATCGCCTGCGCCGCCAGGTCGCCGCCCTGCGACGACGCGAGCCGGCCCTTGAGCGCGGCGAGCTCCTTCTCGAGCGAGCGCACGTGCTCGAGCACCTGGCCGAGCCGTGCCGGCACTTCCGCCGGCGCCGCTCGCAGCGCGCCGGCAAGGCGCTGCACGGTGCCTTCGAGTGCCTGCAGATAGGCGAGCGCGTTGGCGCCGGTGACGGCCTCGACACGCCGGATGCCGGCGGCGACACCGCTCTCCGAGACGATCTTGAACAGGCCGATGTCGCCGGTGCGGGCGACATGGGTGCCTCCGCAGAGCTCGCGGCTCGAGCCGATGTCGAGCACGCGCACCTCGTCGCCGTACTTCTCGCCGAACAGCATCACCGCGCCGAGCTTTTGCGCCTCGTCGATCGCCATCACCCGTGCCTGGGTCGCGTGGTTGGCGAGGATCTCGGCGTTGACGATCTGCTCGACTTCGCGGATCTGCTCGTCGGTCAGCGGCGCGTTGTGGGTGAAATCGAAGCGCGTCTTGTCGGCGTCGACGAGCGATCCCTTCTGCTGCACATGGCTGCCCAGCACCTCGCGCAGCGCCTTGTGCATCAGATGGGTCGCGCTGTGGTTGCGGATCGTCTTCGCACGCCGCTCGCCGTCGACCTTGGCACCGAGCGTGTCGCCGAGCTTGATCTCGCCCTCGACGACCCGGCCTTCGTGGCCGAACACGGACGCCTGGACCTTGACCGTGTCCTCGACCAGCATGCGCGACGTCGCATTCCTCAGCTCGCCGGTGTCGCCGACCTGACCGCCCGACTCGGCGTAGAACGGGGTGTGGTCGAGGACGACGACGGCATCGTCGCCGGCGCGTGCCGACGTCGCGGCGCTGCCGCCGACGTAGATCGCGACGACCGTGGCGTCGTCGTGGGCGAGCCGCTCGTAGCCGTGGAAGGTCGTCGCGGCACCGGCGTACTCGAGCCCCTGCGCGACCTTGAACTTGCCCGCGGCGCGCGCCTGCTCGCGCTGCCTCGCCATCGCCGTCTCGAAGCCGGCGGTGTCGACCGTGACGTCGCGCTCGCGGCAGACGTCGGCGGTGAGGTCGAGCGGGAAGCCGTAGGTGTCGTGCAGCTTGAAGGCGACGTCGCCGGCGAGGACGCGCTCACCGGTCGCTGGCAGCGCGGCGATCGCCGCCTCGAGGATCTCCATGCCGTTGGCGATGGTCTGGAAGAAGCGTTCCTCTTCCTGGCGCAGCACCTCGGTCGCGCGCTGGCCTTCGCGACGCAGCTCGGGATAGGCGTCGCCCATCTCGGCGGCGAGGTCGGCGACGAGCTTGTGGAAGAACGGCTTCCTGGCGCCGAGCTTGTAGCCATGGCGGATCGCGCGCCGCGTGATCCGGCGCAGCACGTAGCCGCGGCCTTCGTTGCCGGGGATGACGCCGTCGACGACGGTGAAGGTACAGGCGCGGATATGGTCGGCGATGACCTTGAGCGACGGCGAGTCGGGATCGGCGTTGTCGGCACCTGCGGCGTCGACGACGCGCTTGGCCGCGGCGAGCAACGTCACGAACAGGTCGATCTCGTAGTTCGAGTGCACGTGCTGCAGCACGGCGGTCAGCCGCTCGAGGCCCATGCCGGTGTCGACGCTCGGCTTCGGCAGCTTGTGCATCACGCCCGCGTCGTCGCGGTTGAACTGCATGAAGACGTTGTTCCAGATCTCGATGTAGCGATCGCCGTCTTCCTCGGGCGACCCTGGTGGGCCGCCCGCGACCTCCGGGCCGTGGTCGTAGAAGATCTCGCTGCAAGGGCCGCACGGGCCGGTGTCGCCCATCATCCAGAAGTTGTCGGAGGCGAAGCGAGCGCCCTTGTTGTCGCCGATGCGAACGATCCGCTCGGCGGGCAGGCCGATGTCGTTCTTCCAGATGTCGTAGGCCTCGTCGTCCTCGGCGTACACGGTCGCCCAGAGCTTGTCGGGCGGCAGCTTGTAGACCCCGGTCAGCAGCTCCCAGGCGAATTGCAGCGCGTCCTTCTTGAAGTAGTCGCCGAACGAGAAGTTGCCGAGCATCTCGAAGAACGTGTGATGGCGCGCGGTGTAGCCGACGTTCTCGAGGTCGTTGTGCTTGCCGCCGGCGCGGATGCACTTCTGCGCCGTTGCCGCGCGCACGTACGGTCGCTTGTCGAAGCCGAGGAAGACGTCCTTGAACTGGTTCATCCCGGCGTTGGTGAACAGCAGCGTCGGGTCGTCGCCCGGGACGACCGGGCTCGACGCCACGACCGTGTGACCCTTCGACTCGAAGTACTTCAGGAACGTCGAACGGATCTCGGAGGCTTTCACGACGGCACTTTCAGCGCGGCGTAGAGGCCGCCGGGGTCGGGGAGGCCGAAGGATATCGGCACGAGCCGGCGATTGTCCGGCACAACCCATTTTTCGGGAGCCGTTGCCGACCGGAGGACCGGCGTTAGCGTGGCCGGTGCGGGCCGGGGCGTCAGCGGTCGTCGTTGGCGGCGGCGCGCATCCCGCGCTCGGAACCGCTCGCCCTGGCCGGGCCGGCGGACGACGTCGCCGGCGCCGCTGCCGCGAGCGACAGGGCGCGGCGCAGCAGCCGAGCAGCGTCCTTGCCGTCGAGCGGATAGTGGGCGATGCCGTGCGCCACGGCGACCCTGCACTCGTCGCCGTCGATGGCGAACGGCGCGAGCAGTGCTTCGACGAGCTTGGCGGCGACGCGCGCGCCGTCCGCGATCGCGACGATCGAGCCGAGGACAAGCGCGAACGTGTCGTCGTCGATGGCGGCGACGACGTCGCTGGCGCGCACCGCGGCCCGCAGGCGCAGGCCGACCCTGCGCTGCAGCTCAGCGCCCTCGTCGGTCGACGCGCCGCCGGCGCCATGGCGTTCGATCCGGAAGGCGAGCACGGCCATCGGCACCGGCTCGCGCTCGCGCAAGGCGAGCAGGCGGCTCAGGTGCTCGGCCAGCTGCTGCCGATTCGGCAGTCCGGTGCCGGGGTCGATCGGGTCGCGGCTCCTTTGGTCCAGCGCGCGGCGCCGCCGCTCGATCGCGAAGCGGACCCGACGCCAGCCGCTCGGGGCCGCGAGCTCGTCGCGGCCGATGACGTCGGCGGCGCCCTGTCGCAGCCATCCCGGCGCGTGCTCGGCATCAGGCTCGACGACGACGATGACCAGCGCCGCGCGATCGGCAATCGCGCCGACCTGGTCGGCCAGGCAAGCGATGTGGTCACCGTCGATCATCACGGCATCGAAGCCGTCGTCTCCAGCGAGGCGCTCGACCGCCTCGCGCCAGCTGGCGCAGGTCTCGATGACAAAGCCGGGCGCCGAAGGCGGCGTCGCCAGCGCGAGAACGCGAAACACAGGCAGCGCGGTCACGAGACTCGCAAGCGGTCGATGACCATGCGCCATTTTCATGGAGCCCCGGCGCAGGTGGATGGCGGTTGCCGGCGTTGGCGCGAAATGTCACCGTTTGGCGAGCGATCGCAGCTACGCCCGGGCCGCGAGATGCGGACCCGGGCGAAGGACGACGCGGCGCCGATCAGTCCCAGCCACCGCCACCGCCATCGCCGCCGCCACCGACGTCGGTCGAGCCCGAGTCCCAGTCGGAGCCGCCGGTGCCGAAGTCGATCGGACGGTTCTCGAAGTCGCCGCCGCCCTGGGGCGAGTCGAAGAAGCCGGCCTGACCGGCGCTGCCCGGATCGACGACGTTTTGCTCCGGGCGCCGATGCAGCAGCTGGTCCGCGAGCATGCCGGCGGCGACACCGCCGACGGCGGCCGCGCCCAGGCCGAGCATGCCGGCACCGGGCCGCGCGGCGGGATAGCCGGCAGCCGGCACGCCGGGCTGCATTCCGGGCTGCATTCCGGGCTGGACAGCGGTCGTGCCCGCCGGCGCTGCGCCATAGGCGCCCGGCGCCGCCATCGTGCTACCGGCCGCCGCGCGGCTGCGCGCAAAGCCGCGCCAGAGCAGAAAACCGATCACGGCAAGGCCACCGATCCAGACCCAGCTGGGAATGCCGGCCGAAGCCTCGGCCGGCGCTCTCGCCGCGGCCGCGGGCGCGGCGCTTTCGGTCGCCGACGGTGCCACGCGCGCCTTGGTCGACTGCGCCTGCTGGCGCTGCAACAGCGCTTCGAAGGCGGCGAACTTGTCGGCGCTCGTGAACTTGATGTCCGGGTCGAGCTGGCGCGCAAGCCGGGCCTCGCCGGCGGCGGCGGCGAACTTGCCGCCATGCGCCAGGATCTCGGCGTAGACGTAATGCGCGCGGGCGCTGTTGGGCTTGGCCGCGACGACCTCGCTCATCATCGACTCGGCCTGCGCGTAGTGACCTTGCTGCACCTGCGCCTCGACGTCGGACAGGGATGGCAGCGCCCAGGCCCAGGCGGTGGCGGTCGCCAGGGCAACGCTCAGGATGAACTTCCTCATGGCATGACTCCGATTCCGAAGCGGCGCTTCGTTGCAGGCTCGTTACGTTGATCCTTGCTCCGGCTTTTTCAAGCCCGACGTCGCCCCGACGCAACGTCGGCTACCAGGAAATGCCTGATTCGCGTGCCGCCGGCGCCCAGCCGCGCGAGACTCGCACCTCCCGGCGCGAGGCACCGGCTGCTGCCCGTCTCCACCATCTGGGGGACGATAAGTCGGCGCCGATTCGAGAGACTCGCGACTTCGCCCGGGCAGGAGTCGATCACGGGTATGAGGTCCAGGGGCATGACGATCAAGCTTCTCTCGCATATCCTGCGAGGTTCCCTGCTCGCCGACGGCACTCCTGCTTCCGACGCGAGGCGCGCGCTCGATTTGCGTCGGTGGGTCATCGCGGAACTTGTCGTGGGACGCTGGGAGCCAATCGGCTGGCGCCGGCGTCGTCCACCGCCGCGGCGCACGGCAGCATCGCGTGCCGATGTCGCTCAGGGCGATGCCCTCTGGTCGGACACCCAGCCCTGGTGCCACGAGTAGCCGCCGGCTCGGCGGCGGGACCGCGGACCCGTCGATCGAGGCGTCGCCCCTAAGAGAAGTTTTTCGCCAATGGCGTCGGGCCGCCATTGGGCCAGCGCCTATCGGCCCGAGATGCCGAGCGGACCGCCGCGGCTTGGTCGTCGATGCGGTGCACGGCGCGCGCCGGCCAGGTCGACGGCGGGGTGATGCGCTGGCCCGACAGCGCGGCGATCATGGGCAGCCAGGGATCGTTCATGGGGGCCGAGAGTAGCGGGAGCGCCGCACGTCGACTCCGCTCCGATGGGTGGACCACGGTGAAACATCGTCAACATTGAGGATCGTCGCGAGCGCCTGCACGCCGATGCGGCCAAGGACTGCTCACGATCCCCATCAGCTTCGACTCAAGCGTTGGCGAACGTGCCCCGGCTCGCCCGCGAACGGCGCAGGGAGTCGATGGTCCACGAACCACCGCCGGCGACTGCGAGAAAGAGAAAGATGAAGCAATAGAGGACGGCGCCCTCGCCGCGGTTCAGCAATGGCGTGAGAACGGTCGCCGGCGAGGCATGGGCGATGAAGTAGGCGACGGCCATTTGCCCGCAGAGAACGAAAGCCACCGGCCGAACCCACCAGCCGACGATCAGCATCGCCCCGCCCACGAGCTCGAGGATGCCGGCGACGCCGGTCAAAGACAAGAGCGCAACGTGGTCGAACGCTGCAACGCTCGGCACGCCCAGCAGCTTGGCGCTACCGTGCTGGAGAAAGAGATATGCGGTGACGATGCGCAGTACCGCCAGCGCTCTCGGAACCCAGGCATCAGTGGCGGATCGTTCGTGGAACACGGCAACTCCAGGGGCAGGGCGACAAATAGAAAAGCGGGGCAAGCACGATGCCCATCAGGACATCAACACCGTCGGCCGATCGTCTCATGCCTCGAGCTGGATCCCGCCGCCAGGGGCGCTACAGACGTCTGCTTGGGCGCACACCGCCTGGATGTCCTGCGGCCGGATGTGCCGCGCCGTCGCCTGCTCGATGATCCGGCAGATCTGCGCGTCGGTCCTGCCCTGCTTGCGCATCGCGCGAATGTCGTCGATCAGCAGCTCGAGCAGCGCCTGGATAGGAAACACCCTCGGCGTCAAGCCTCTGCAGGCCCGCCAGCGCCGCTGCAGTTCCACAGCACCAGCGACATCAAGTGCGATCGGCATCGTGCGTCCCTGCAACCATCGTCCGGGGATCGTGCCTTGATTTCGGTCCGCAGCTTGTCGGACGTACCCGCAAGGCGCACGTAGGAGGCGGACGCGTGAGGTCAACTCACGCCACCTCAGACCCACCCCGCCGCTGCCAGCTCGTCCTTGAGATAAGCGTAGTAGATCGGTGCGGCGACCAGGCCGGCAATGCCGAACGCAGCCTCCATGAGCAGCATCGCGAGCAGCAGCTCCCAGGCTCGTGCCTGGATCTGGGTCCCGACAAGACGGGCGTTGAGAAAATATTCGAGCTTGTGAATCGCGATCAGATAAGCGAGCGAGCCAAGCGCCACGAAGGGCGATACGCTCAGGCTGACGACGACGACGACGACGTTCGAGATCAGGTTGCCGACGACCGGCAGCAGCCCCGCGACGAACGTCACCGCGATCATGGTCTTGATCAGCGGCAGGTGAATTCCCAGGAGCGGCAGCACGATCACCAGGTACAAGGCGGTCAGTGCCGCGTTGACGGCGGCGATGCGGATCTGCGCGAACACGACCAGCCGGAAGGCCTCGGCAAGGCGCGTGGCGCGATTGGCGAGCGCCAGCGCCAGCGGGCGGTAGTCGGCGGGCGGATCTGCCTGGCGCAAGGCGACCAGCGCACCGATGACCATCCCGATGACGATCCGCACCAGGATGGTCGTCCCCTCCTTGCCGAACGTCTGAACCATGGCCAGGTGCTCCTTGAGCCACGCGACGATGCTGCTTTGCAGGCCGACGGCGTCGGTCGGGAGCGAATGAACGAGCCACGCGGGAAGCAACCCGCGCCAGCTCTGGATGACCTCCGCCGACTTCTTCAGCAGCAGCGCGTACCCGCTGGTCTCGCTCTGGAAGAACAGCAGCGAAGCAAAGATCGCCAGGCTGAGGAAGGCGACGACGATGACCGCGATCAGGGCCACCGCCAGCAACCTGGCACGGCGTTCGCGAACGAACGTCAGGCGCATCGCCTGTACGTGCACCAGTTCGAACACGAGCAGGCCGGCGAGCAGCGCCGGAAGAAGATCGAAACGCAGCGCGAACCACAGCAGCGCGGCGGCGATCGCCCAGGCGCCGATCACGAATTGACGCGTCGGCTCGTTGATCGCTGGCTGCATGGATTCGCTGAGAGACCCGACGTCACAGGCGCGAGGACGCGATCGATCTCCGGCTAGCGCGACGGTCGAGGTATCGCCGTACTGTACCTAGCCGACCAGGCTGTCGTCGGGCAAGACCCGGGGCGCCTTGCTCAAGGCTTGGGCGATCCCCGCCAGCAAGGCCTCCGAGTCATCGGACTTCTTGACAAACAGGTCGTAGTCGGCGAGCTGCGCCCGTACCGACGCCTCGCCCAGGCCGGTATGGACGGCGATGAGGATGCCGGCGGTATCGCTTCCGGCGCGCAGCCGCCGGGCGACTTCGATGCCGCTCATCCCCGCCAAAGAGATGTCGAGCAGGATCAGCGCGACCTTTTCGGCAGCGGCGATCGACAGGGCCGCCTCGCCGTCTTCCGCGGTGCTGACCTTGTAGCCGGCCTCTTCCAGGACGTACTTCAGGACCTCGAGGAGGTCGCCGTCATCCTCTACGACGAGGATATGGGGTTTGGCGGGTGTGGGCATGGTGGCGTCGCCTCGGGCAAGCGGGACTTCGGATCGATCACGATCGTCGTCGCTCGCTGTGCAGACAACGGTCAGCGCCGGGATGGATGCTCTGTAGGAAGCCGGCCCGCGGCGACAGACGGCACTCGTCTCCGGGAGGCGCGCGCGATTAGCGCGGATGTCGGGTCAGCCGTTCGACGAGTGCCTTTGCCTCGGCAACGACGCGACGAGTCCGGCCGCGCACGACTGCATCGCCGGCGGCGAAGCGCTGCTGCTCGATCGCGTGCACGACCGAAGGCCAGTCACGGCCGAGCTGTGCGGCGAGCAGCGCCGCCGGGTAGGCGGCGACGGCATCGTTCATGCGCCGGGCGAAGAGCCGGTACGCAACCGCGCTCATGGCGGTCCGCCCGCTTTCCATCGCCTCGAGGCGCTCGGCCAGATCGGCGATGTAGAGGCGCTTGCTGGAGAGTCGAGCCGAAGAGGCGTGCATGACAGGTCGTGCGAGGATGTCCGGCCATGATCCGCCGCAGCGCCGGGAGCGATCATCGGAACAGCGCTCTTCGCCCGGCCCTTTTCACTCCGGGTCGCCGAGCGCGTCGGCGACGCCGTACGCCTGCATCCGCGCGTGCACCGCGGCGACGTCGTGGCTCAGCAGCGCGAGATGATGCAGCTTGCCGTCGCGGTCGGCGACGTGGTTGCGCAAGACGGCTTCGGCACGAAAGCCGAGCTCCTCGAAGACGGCGATGGCGCCGCGCTGGTCTGCGGTCATCTGCGCGACCAGCTTCTTCAGCCCGAGCTCGATCGCCTGCGCGAAGCACTCCTGGATCAGGACCCGACCCAGGCCGCGACCGCGCCAGGCGGGAGCGACCAGGACGCGCAGCTCGCCGACATGCCGCGACCAGCTCAGCTCGTCGCTGACGATGGCGGTGCAGCCGACCATCGCGCCGCCCTGGCGGGCGACCAGGCTGGTCAGCTCGCCGCTTTCGAGCGAACGCATCCAGGCGTCGACGACCTTGGGATGGCCCAGGTCGCGAGGCACGAACAGCAGGTCGTGCACCGGCAAGCCGGCGACGAACTCGACCAGCGCGGCGCGGTCGCCGGCCGTCATGCGGGCGATCTCGACCTGCGCCTCGCCGCAGGCGACGGTCCGAGGGTAGCTGCGCGACGTCTCGCTCATGTCGAACGCGTCTCGAGCCAGGAGTCGAGCTTCGGCCACATGCGCTTGACCGCGTTCGCGCCTGCGGCAATGCTGACGTGGCCGCCGGGCAGCGTCACCTCCTCCTTGTCGCGCGAGCCGACACGCTCGACCAGCGGCTTCGAGCAGGCCGACGGGACGATGTGGTCGTGCTGGGCGACGATGTGCAGCAGCGGCACCTTGATCTTGGCGAGATCGACGAGCCGTCCGCCGATCTTCAGCGTGCCCTCGTGCAAGGCGTTGTTCCAGAGCAGCTCCTTGACCGTCTGGCGAAAGTAGCCACCGGGCAGGGGCAGCGTCTCGTTGCCCCAGCGCTCCATCATCCTGAAACCTTTCACGAACTGGTCGTTCCAGAGGTTGTCCCAGAGCCGCACCTGGCCGGCGACGCGGCTTGCCGGACGCAACGCGTCGAACCCGGCGGCCACCATGCTCGCCGGGACGACGCCGACCGAGTCGACCAGCTTGTCGACGTCGAAGTGGCGGCGGTCGGACATCGACTGGAACAACTCCATCTTCTTGAAGTCGACCGGGGTCGTCAGGCACACCAGGTTCTTGACCGGCCCGCCCGGGTGCAGCGACTGGTACATCACCGACAGCATGCCGCCGGCGCAGTAGGCGACCAGCGACACGTCGGGCTCGCCCGAATCCTGCTGCACGCGACGCAGGCAATCGGGGATGAAGTCAAGCACGTAGTCGTCGATCTTCAGGTGGCGCTCGTCGTCGCTCGGCGCGCTCCAGTCCATCAGGTAGACGTCGTAGCCGCGGCCGAGCAGGAACTCGATCAGGCTCTGGCCCGGCGCGAGATCGACGATGTAGGCCTTGTTGGTCGGCGCCATCACGAACAGGATCGGCACGCGATAGATCTCGTCGGCGGTCGCGTGGTAGTGATACAGCGACAGCGTGCCGCGCCTGTGCAGCACCGTCTTGGGTGTCTGGCCGACGGTCGGCGGCGGCGCACCGAGCAGCTCGATGCCTTTCAGGCTGCGCTGCACCGCGCGCTCGACCTCGAGCTGCAGGCGCTCGGTCAGCGCCATGTCGGCGCCCTTCTCGGCGGTCTGGGCGGCCATGCGTCAACTCCCGCTTCGCTTGGTGCCACGGCGCGGCTTCGCCGGCGCGGCCTTCGCGGCCGCGCTTTGCGGCGCCGTCGCGACCGGCGCTGGCGGACGGCGGGTGCGCGGCGGACGCGGTGCCAGCGCCGCTTCCACGGCCGGCGGCAGCACGCGGTCGAGCTTGTCCTCGATGCGCTGCAGCGTCGCCGCCAGATCGGCGATGTCCTTGCGGCTCGGCAGGTTCACCTTGCTCAGGTAGCTGCCGATCGCCTTCTCGAACGCCTGCTCCATGCCGAGCGAGACCGTCCGGAACTGATGCAGCGATCGAACGACCTCCTGCGACTCCATGCTGCCCGTGACCAGCGAGTTGACGTTGCTCTCGAGCTTGGTCACGGCGTCACGCCACATCTGCAGCGGATCGGGGATGAGCGACGTCGACATGGGACCCTTCGCTTTCAGGACGATTTCAGCCAATCGCTGCGCCGTGCCGCGATGCCGGTCACGTAGCGCGTCAGCCAGCGCGGCGTCACCTGCGCCCAGGCGGCGGTGATCTGGTTCGGCAGGCCGGGAACGAGCACGGCCTGGCCAGCCATCAGCGCCTTGTAGGCTCGCTCGGCGACGTCCCTCGGGTCGGAGATCAGTTCCTTCGGCAGCTTGGCCGCGGTGCTCGACCCGGCCTTGATCTCGGCCGCCATGTCGGTGTCGGTCACTCCGGGGCAGAGCGCGCTGACGCTGACGCCGCTGCCCTTCAACTCCTCGGCGAGCGCCTCGCTCAGCGCCAGCACATAGGCCTTGCTCGCAGCGTAGGCGGCCATGCCCGGGACGGGCTGGAATGCGGCCAGCGAAGCGACGTTGAGGATCCGGCCGAACTTCCTTTCGACCATGGCCGGCAGCAGCAGGCCGGTCAGCTCGGTCAAGGCACGGACGTTCAGGTTCACCATCCCGACGAGCTTGTCGACGGGTGCGCCGACGAACGGGCCGACGTCGATCACGCCGGCGTTGTTGACGAGGATGCCGATCGCGTCGCCTTCGTCCTGGGTGGCCCTGACGACCGCGGCCGGCCCGGTCGGCCGGGCCAGGTCCTGGACGATCACCTTGACGTCGACGTGGTACTCGGCGTCGAGCTCGCCCGCCAGCGCCGCGAGCTTGTCCTTGCGGCGCGCAACCAGCGTCAGGCGGTGACCGTGGCGAGCGAACTCGCGCGCCAGCTCGGCGCCGATTCCGGCCGAGGCGCCGGTGATGAGGACCCGCCCCACCTCGCGGCCGTCGATCCTGAGCGGATCGAGCTTGATCTTCGTCCGAGTCGCCATGTCAGGCCGCCGCGCGCCTCTTTTTCTCTTCCTCGTACAGCTCCTTCTTGGAGAGCTTGCCGACCGGCGTCTTGGGCAGCTCGGCGCGAATGTCGAGCGCCTGCACCATCTCGTGCTTGCCGAGTCGGTCCTTCAAGAACGCCTGCAGTTGCTCGAGCGTGAGCGGCTCGGCGCCGGCCTTGAGCTTGACGAACGCCTTCGGCGACTGCCCGCGGTACTCGTCGTGGATGCCGATCACGCAGACCTCGGCCACCGCCGGATGCTCGTAGATCGCCTCCTCGAGGTTGCGCGGATAGACGTTGAAGCCGCTGCACAGGATCATGTCCTTGGTCCGGTCGACGATGGTGACGAAGCCGTCGTCGCTCATGTAGCCGACGTCGCCGGTGCGCATGAAGCCGTCGAACGTCGTCACCGCCGCGGTCGCCTCGGGCTTGTTCCAGTAGCCCTTCATCACGTTCGGCCCGCTGATGCAGATCTCGCCGCGCTCGCCGAGCGGGACGTAGCGGTTCGAATCGACCAGATCCAGGAACTTGATGACGATCCGCGGCATCGGCATGCCGCACGAGCCTGCCTTGCGCTTGCCGTGCACCGGCGTGAAGGTGCCGGTCGGCGAGGTCTCGGTCATTCCCCAGCCTTCGCTCAGGGGGCAGCCGGTGAGCTGCATGAACCGCTGTGCGACTTCGAGCGGCAGCGGCGCACCGCCCGAGCCGCAGAACTTGAGCGAGCCAAGGTCCAGCTTGTCGACTCCGGGATGGTTGATCAGCGCCGTGAACATCGTCGGCACGCCGGGAAAGCTCGTCACCTTGAGAGTCGTCAGGTCCCTCAGGACCGCCTCGACGTCGAACCGGACATGCAGGATCAGCTCCGCGGCAGCGCGGATGCCGAGCAGCATGTTGACGGTGAGCGCGTAGATGTGGAACGGCGGCAGCACGGCCAGGATGCGTTCCCTGCCCTCCTCGAAGACGCGCGGCGTGCCGCCGAGGGTCTCCCAGTACTGGGCGCAGGCCGAGGTCAGGTTGCCGTGGGTCAGCATCGCGCCCTTCGCGACGCCGGTGGTGCCGCCGGTGTACTGCAGCACGGCGACCGTCCCGACGGGATCGCCGATCGGCTGCGGGGTGAACGCGCCGTCGTTGTCGAGCAGCTTCGCAAAGCTCAGGTGGTGCTCGTCGTCGGGGACGTCGCTGAGCTGCTTGCCCGCCTTCATCTGCGCCGCCACCGCCTCGGGCGCCGCCGTCGTCTCGGCCAGGCTGCCGACGATCAGGCGCTTCAGCCGGGTCTTGCCGATCATCGCCGCCATCTGCGGATAGAGCGCCGCGAGGTCGAGCGTGATCATGAAATCGCTGCGGCTGTCGTCGATCTTGTGCTCGAGCACCTTGGCCGCATCGAGCGGCGAATAGTTGACGACCGTGCCTCCCGCCTTGAGCACGCCGAAGAAGGCGATCGCGTAGTGCGGCGTGTTCGGGAGGTAGAGACCGACATGCACGCCGGGCCCGACGCCGAGCTGCTGCAGGCCCTTCGCGGCCTTGTTCGCCAGAGCCTGCAGCTCGCGATAGCTGTAGCGCTTGCCCATGAACTGCAACGCCGGGCTGTCGGGCCACCGCGCCGCCGTGTCGTCGAGGATCTGCGGCACCGGCGTCGGCGTGATGACCGCGTCCCAGCGCACGCCCTCGGGGTACGAATCGATCCAGGGCATGTCGCTCATCACTGACTCCCTTTTTTTGCGCGCGCCCTGCCTCAGACCGCGGTCAGGCCGCCGTCGACGGCGAGCGTCTGGCCGGTGATGAAGGCGCAGGCGTCGGACGCGAACAGGGCGGTCACGCCCTTCAGGTCTTCCGGGCCGCCGACACGGTTCATCGGCGCCATGGCCGCGGTCCTGTCCTTGCCGAGCGCCGCCGCGATCGGTGCTGTCATCTTGGTCGGGAAGTAGCCCGGAGCGATCGCGTTGACGTTGATGCCGAGCGGCGCCCATTCGGCGGCCAGCGTTCGCGTCAGGTTGATCACGGCGCCCTTGCTCGTGTTGTAGGCGAGCGTCGGCATGCCCTCGGGATACGTGCCCGTGAGGCCCTGGATCGAGGCGATGTTGATCACCTTGCCGCTCTTCCTCGGCACCATGCAGCGCCTGCCGACCTCCTGCGTCACGACGAAGATCGCGCTGACGTTGAGCGTCATCACCTTGTCCCAGGCGGCCAGCGGATGCTCGATCGTCGCCGCGCCCCACGACGTGCCGGCGTTGTTGACCAGGACGTCGATCGGCCCGAGCGCGGCGATCACGCGCTCGACCATCGGCGCGATCGCCGCCAGGTCGCCCATGTCGCACACCACCGGCACGACCTCGATGCCGAGCGAGCCGAGGTGCTGGGCCGCCGCGTCGAGCTCGTGCTGCTTCCTTGCGGTGATCGCGACCTTCGCGCCGAGCTCGCCGAGCACCTCGGCCATCTGCAGGCCGAGGCCGCGCGAGCCTCCGGTCACGAGCGCGACCTTGCCGCGGAGGTTCTGCAGATTGGCCAGGCTCATCGCGTCGTCTCCGGATGTTCAGGGTCGGTTGCGGCCGAGCTCGTCGTGGCTCGAGACCCAGTCGCCGGCGAGGATAGCGCTCGACAGCGACGTGTCCCCGGCGAGCACGACCGCCGCGCAGATCTCGGCGAACTTGTCCGCCTTGCCGCTGCCGTAGCAGTCCATCATCTCGAGGCACTCGCGCTGCGTCGCCAGTCCGGTACCGCCGCCGTAGGTCGCGACGATCAAGGACGTCAGCGTGATCGACCAGTAGTAGTCGCCGTTGTCGAGCAGCTGGGCATACGTCACTCCGGCGTGCGACTCGGAGACGTTGGCGACGTCCTGGCCGGTGGCGATGAACAGCGCCGTCAGGCCGTTGGCGGCGTGCGCGCCGTTGTTCGCCGAGCCCGCGAGAAAGGCGCCCGCGTTCGATACCTGACGCGACCAGAACAGCTCCTTGGCGCTGATTCCCATCAGGCTCTTGAGCAGGTCGCCGCGGATGGTGCATTCGGCAACGACGCGCTTGCCGCGCGTCAGCAGCATGTTGGCACGCGAGTGCTTCTTGTCGGTGTCCATGTTGCCCGACAGGATGTAGTTCGCACCTCCCGGATAGGTCTTCTTGATCCACTCGCAGGCCGCGAACGTCGCCTTGCCGGTCATGTTCTGACCGGCGGCGTCGCCGGTCGTGTAGTTGAAGCGGAGGTTGCGCAGCGGGCCGATCGAGTACTGGCCGATGTTGATCAGCTTGCCCGAGCGCGTCGTCGTCTCGGCGACTTCCTTGATCGCCGCGAAATGCGCGGTCACCCACTCGCCGAACTCGCGCGCCTTGAGCGCGTCTTCCATGATGAACACCGGCGAGCGCTGCATG
>Ga0207691_10001139_pt1 | contig 26381 bp, 19 predicted proteins | sample KBSM13metaG_FD_184327 | JGI IMG/M metagenome (GOLD analysis project Ga0207691, IMG submission 184327) | Miscanthus rhizosphere microbial communities from Kellogg Biological Station, Michigan, USA - KBS M1-3 metaG (SPAdes) (version 2) | ecosystem: Host-associated > Plants > Roots > Rhizosphere >...
CTCACTCGCCGCCTGCTTGATACCAGGCACGCCGATCCCCTTCGCGAGATCGAGCGCCGTTCTGCCGTTGGCATCCTTCGCTTGCAGGTCCGCGCCGTTCTCAGCAAGGAACTTGACGAACGCCGTGTAGCCTCGCTCGGCCGCGCCGTGCAGCGCGGTCTGATGCGGAACAGCGGATGCGCTCGGCACCTGGCTGGCGCGTCCACCACGGCCGGCACGCGCGGCCGCGGTTGCGGCGGCGCTGTACTCGCCGGTGCGCGGTGAATCGGTCACGTTCCGGGCGTTGACGTTGGCGCCGGCATCGATCAACAGCCGCATCGTCGCGAGCACGCCTTCATTGGTCCGATTGCGGCCGCGCGTCACGCGCGTTCCGAATTCCACGCCCGCCGCCGCCATCAGTGGCGTGACGCCTTCTTTGCTCGGAAGGTCGACGAGCGCCTTGTGTTTCAACAGCAGGTCGACCAACGGCGCATCACCGGCGCGGGCGGCGCGCAGCAACGGTGTCGCCCCCTGCGCCAGAATCGTGTCGCCGCCGCGATCCTGCGGGACGTCGCGATACGGCGGACGCCGCTTGAGTTGAAGATTCGGATTCGCCCCGGCGTCGAGCAGCATCTTCGCGACGTCGAGTGCGGTGACCGAATCCACGCTCGGGATCACGGCCATGGCGCCGTTCCCCTTGGTCGGCAGCGAGCTGACGTCGGCCGCCATGTACAGGGGCGAGCGGCCGAACAGATCCCATTTGTCGACGTCGGCGCCCGCCTTGATCATGAGCGCGGCGAACTCGAAGTGCAGGTTGAGCAGCGCCATGTTCAGCGGCGTGATGCGTTCCGGGTCTTCCAGATCGCGATCGGCCCCGGCGGCGACGAGGTGGCGTGCACATTCGACGCAGCCTTCGCGTGCGGCATACAGCAACGGAGTGAAGCCGCCCTTGTTCATATCCTTGGGGCGCGGCTCGGTGATGACCTTGCGCTCCCATTGACGGATGACGCCGCGCGCGTTGAGATCGGCCCCCTTCGACGCGAGGAGCTTGACCATCTCTGCCTGGCTCTGTGCGGCGGCCCACATCAAGGCGGTCTGACCACCCCACTCTTCTTTCGCATTGACGTCTGCGCCCGCCTCGAGCAATCGCGTAGCGGCGTCGACCTTGCCGGCGCGAGCGACCGCCATCAGCGGTGTTTCACCTTCCGGATTCTTCGTGTTGGGATCGGCGCCAGCCTTGAGCAGCGCCTCGATGACCGGCGCCGACCCGATGATGGCGGCCTCGGTCAACGCCGACGTCCCGAACTGGTTCTTCAGCGTGACGTTTGCACCCGCTTTGATCAGCGCGCGCACGAGCTCGAGATCGTCGTTCGACGCGGCCCACATCAGCGCTGTGGTACCGTCCGGTCCGGGCGTATTGGGATTGGCGCCTTTCGCGAGCAACTGCATGGCCGCCGCCCGATCGCCACGCTCAGCCGCGTCGAGGAGTAACGCGGGCTCGGCGGCTGCCGCCACCTGAGTCGCGGCAATCCACACTGCCCCAATGACCACAACACACCGAGCCACGGAGGCACAGAGGGAATTCAGCGTCAACACAAGTCAACTCCGGATTGATGCGGGCCTCTAGATCTCCGACAGGATGCCGCCGCTGTCGCCGAGCTTCTCCACCGGGATGTTGTTGCGATCGAACAGCGTCACCAGCAGATCAGCAAAACGAGAGTCCTGCGGATACTTCACGTGCTGACCACCTTTGATACGGCCGTTGGCGTGGCCGAGAATCGCTGCCGGCAGCGGATCGTTGTTGTGCTTGTCGCTGTTGCTCATGTTGCTGCCGAACAGGATCGTCGAGTGATCGAGCACGGTGCCATCGGCTTCCTGCGCCTTCGACAGCCGTTCGACGAACTTCGCAAACACCTCAGAGTGATACCGCTGAATCTGCACCAGCTTGTTTTGCTTCTCAGGGTTGTTCCCGTGATGCGAGAGCGGATGGAACGCTTCAGCGATGCCGAGATTTGTATACGTCCGCATGCTGGCTTCGCGATCCATCGAGAACGTGATGATGCGCGTGATGTCGGCCTGGAACGCCAGCGCCATGAGATCGAACATCAGCTTGAAATGGTCCGTGATGTCGTTCGGCGTCCCCACCGGCGCATCCGGGATGTCGAGGCGCGACGTGTCCTGCTGCGATGCCATCTGCACGCGCCGTTCGATCTCGCGAACGGAGTCGAGATAGTCACTGACGACCACGCGATCGCGCACGCCGAGGCCAGCTTGCAGGCGCGCGGCTTGCGCTTTGACGCGGTCGAGGATGCTTCCGGTCTCGTGCAGGATCGCGGCTCGTTCCTTGTCCGTATCACCCTGTCCGAACAGCTTCTGGAACACCGCGCGCGGGTTGCCTTCCTGCGGCAGCGGTTGCGTCGGTGTCCGCCACGCCAGTCGCGCTCCACCGAGCGCTGTGGTCAGCTCGAGCGAAGGCAGCCGCGTGTCCTGACCGATATGCCTGGCCGCGAGCTGGTCGGCGCTGACACCGGCATCCGCGCTGCCGACGCCGTGGTCCCATGGCTTCACGCACGTCAACCACGTCATCTCGATATAGCCGTGCGGCTCCGGCGTCTCACCCTGCTTGTTGCGCAAGCCAGACACGATGGTGAGGTGCTGCCGGAATGGCTCCAGCGGCTGCAGGATCGGAGACATCTCGTAGTTGGTGCCGGTCTGCGGCGGCGACCACTTGTCCATGATGGCGCCGTGCGGGAACCCGATGAAGGCGAGGCGCTTTGGCGTGGAGCCCGCGGGTGTCGCCGCCCACGCGGTCGCAGCCGGACTCATCGCGTCGAGGAGCGGCAGCGCGATGCTGGCTCCAACACCTTTCAACACCGTGCGCCGCGAGACATGCTTTTTGAATACGTACATCGCGTCTCTCCGCTATCACGTAGGGCGGGTCCTGATCTTTGGACCCGCCGCACAACGCCGGGTCTGAAGAACAAGACCCGGCCTACGCAGTCGATTTCCCGCCTACTGTGTGGCCGTCGACGTGTCCGACGCCGGCGCCGCCTGAGGAACCCTCAGCATCCTGAACTGATCGCTGCGAACTACCGCCTGGACCAACGCTGAGAACCGATAGTCGCTGCCCGCGGCGCCGCGCACGATGCGGCGCACCGTCGGCATGTCGTAATACTCCAGTTTACGGCCCGTCGCGTACGTCAGCAGCCCTTCGGTGAACGTCTGTGCAAACTGGTCCGGCCGACGAAGCAGCGCCTGGCGGAGGTCATCGGGCCCTTTGATTGGCGTGCCGTCTGGCAATTCACCGGTGGAATCAATCGCCGCGCCGGCATAGCGATCTCGATCGCGCCACATCCCGGTCGCATCGAAATTCTCGAGCGCCAGGCCAAGCGGATCCATGACGGCGTGACAGGCCGCGCACGTCGGACTCGCACGGTGCTTCGCGATCATCTCGCGGACCGTGAGCGCCTTCGTCGTGCCGATGTCCTTCTCGTCGAGCGTCGGGACGTTCGGAGGCGGCGTGGCGGGCGGTACGCCCTGGATGTGTTTGAGGATGAACGCGCCGCGCAACACCGGCGATGTCCGGTTCGGGTAGGCCGCTGCCATGAGCACAGCGCCCTTGCCGAGCAGCCCCCAACGCACCGACTGTTCGAGCTCAACGCGGCGGAACCGATCCCCCTTCACATCCGTGATCCCGTAATGGAGCGCGACACGCTCGTTGAGGAACGTGTGCTTCGCACGCAGCAGATCGACAACGCTCCGGTCTTCTCTGAAGATGCTATCGGCGAACAGCGTCAATTCGGTGCGGAAGTCCTCGCGCGGATCCGAACGCCCGGAGGCATACGGAAAGACCGCGGAGTCCGGGACGATCTCGTCCAGCCGCTTCATGTCGAGCCACTGATGGACGAAGTTGCTGGCCAGGGTCACCGAACGCGGATCCGCCAGCATGCGCTTGACCTGTCGGTCCAGCATTGCGGGATCGTTCAGCTTGCCCTTGGCCGCCATCTGCAGCAGTTCATCGTCGGGGATCGTGTTCCACAAGAAGAACGACAGCTTGGACGCAAGATCAAGATCGGCGACGGGGTACACCTGACCGGGGCGCACTCCGCTCGGTATCGACTCGCTGCGGTACAGGAAGAACGGGCTAGCCAGAAGCCCCGTGACGGCACTGCGGATGCCCGCTTCGAAACCGCCATCCTTCACGCCGTCCTGGTAATACTGGTAAAGCTCATTCACGTCGTCATTGGACACAGGGCGGCGATACGCACGCGTGGCCAGAGACGTGATGATCTGCCTTGCGCAGTTATCCTGGGCGGACGCGTCTTTAGGGTCGCATGTGAAGATGCGCTCGCGGCTCGGTGTTGCGCTCAGCCCTTTCGCGTCGAAGGGTCCCTGAAGCTGAAACGAGCCGATGCGATACAGGCGATCCTGCCCGCCGCCAGGCGCAAACATCTGCAACTGATCGTCGGATTCGGCAAAGGTGCGACGCTTGAATGCGACACCGATCTTGTGTGGCCCGGCGGTGGCGGAGAACCGGATCTTCTTCAGGCGAGCGTTGACGCGATCGAGCGCGCCGTTCTGCACCTGATCGTAAAGCTTCATGTCTTCTTCGCCGCCGATGACCGTCTCGTAAACAAGCTTGTTGTCGAGCGTCACGACGACCGGGTTCTCGAACTCCATGCCGTTGCCCCAGATGTGGGTCACGATGTCGGCAATGTCGACCTGGTACTCGCCGTCGGACGGGAGATCCACTCTGGCGAGAATTCCTCCGCGTGTGCCAAGTGGCAGACCTGGCACGTGCGTCAGCTGCGTCCCAGGTCCGGCGCGGAAGGTCCACCCGCCGGGCCTGGCGTCGGGACGGCCCAGTGCCTTCACGGCCACAGCGCGTGCGGCGATGACATACTGCTCGATGAACGACGGAGATACCTGCAACGCGCTGGCGATGTTGTCGTATCCTTCCGCGATGTCGTCAGCGGGCAGCACCTCGGTCGCGTCGAAATCAACCGCCAGCAGATCACGAACGGCGTTCGTATATTCCCGGCGATTGAGCCGATGCAGGACGACCTGGTCGCGCACGTGCGCCTGCGTCTCTGCGCGATCGAGCGAATCTTCGAGATAGGAGACCAACGAGTCGACGGCGGCCGCACCTGGCTGTCGAGCGTTAGGGGGCGGCATCACCCGGCCGCGCATCTTGCGCACGGCTTTCTCGAATACCTCTGCACGTTGCGCGATGCTCTCCGGCGTGATGCCCTGGAAGCTGACATCCGCTACCTTGGCGCGATCGTTGTGACACGAGACGCAGTACTGCTGCATCGTTGCCAACTGCCCCTGAGCTCCGGCCGCTTCGGGAGCGGTTGCCGTCTGCTGAGAGGCGGTGAAGACGCCGGTCAACGAGCCGACGAACAAAACACCGGCCAGGAAGATGACGATGTGGACACGTGTCGGAGTGCTGGTCATGCGTCTCATCGCTATGCGTCAGGTGACAGATACGCCCAAAGACTCTCGAATGCGCGCCGCACGAACTCGTCGCCGTTTCCCATCTGCGAATCGAATTCCTTGGTCGGCTGCGCGGCCACGGCTTCGGTCGGTCCGCGCCCTTTGTTCAGCATCTGGGCGAGGCGATCGTAAATCGTGCCGTACATCGCGGACTGCGCCTTGATGTCCGCAAGGCGCAACACCGGTCCACGCCCGGGCACGATCCGAGTTTCGTCATTCGCCAGCGTCTGCACGCGCTGAAGGCCGCCGACGATACCGCCGATCCATCCGCCAGTTTGCCAGTCGACCACCGGCCAGCCCTGACCTGAGACGACATCACCAACGGCCAGCACGTTCTGTTTCGGAAAGTACACGTAGAGATCGCCGTCGGTGTGCGCCGCGTCGGGGATGTACCCGTACTGAATGCCGGAATCGAGCTGGCCCGTGGTGTAGAAAGTCTTATTCGGCTGCGCGACCTTCGGCAGGCGCTTGAAGCGCTGCCCATTCCAGGACCAGGTGACGTCGGTCGTCAGCCACAGACGTGTGTTCTCTTGCGCGATGATGGCCTTGCCGGCCTTCCCCACCAACTCGTTCGAGCCAGTCTGTTCCGGGTGCCAGTGAGTGTTGAAGAGTGTGTGAACCAGACCGCCGCCCGGCAGAGCACTCACGATCGTCATCAACGCATCCGCCGCCCTGGCCGATCCGCCGTCGACGAGCAGCACACCACCACCGCCGGTCTGTGCGACAACGTTGGCCTCTCCTGGGAGTGAAATCATGAAGAGGTCGTCGCTCAGTTGCTGGGTCGTGGCGGGCGCGGCCTGTGCCGCCGCCGCGGCCACGTGTCGTACGGGCGCGCCCAGAAGGATTCCGGCGGCGCCGCCGATAGCGCCCTTCAGTACCTGTCGGCGGGTCTGACCACCCTGATTCATACAGATCTGTCCGGCGTTAAGTGTAGGCCCGCTCCTGTATCGCGATCCATCCCCAAAAATCGGGGTACTCCAGCCGCGCTGACCACGGCGGGAATCGCGAAACACAGGTTATTTCGGCCACTTTCGGCGCCAGGTGTCAGGCAGTGAATCGTGAACGCTACCGGTGACCCAGCCGGTGTCAGGCAGTGAATCGTGAACGTCGACGAGGCCGCCCGTATGGCCGGGACACCAAAGCCGGAACCCTGGCTAGTTTGTCGATGAGCCCGCCGGCGGCGTTCCGCCGATCTGGTGCCGCTTGAACTTCCAGCGCCCGCCTTCGCGTACGAACTGATCGTAGTAGTTCGTAATGATTGACCATTGCAGGCGCTTCTCAGCAGCGTTGGTGTTCACCCACGTACCGCGACTATAGCCCGTGGCCGTATCGCCATTAACATCCACGGTCTGGTTCATCACCAGGTGAAAGTCACGGCCGGGAACCGGCGCCCCATTCTTGCCCAGAAGCCCCTGCAGCAGATCGCGAATCGCCTTCGGTCCCTTCGCGTTGTTGCCTGCGCCGCCGATGAACTCGGCATCTTTTGCCCACAGCTGCTCGAAGGCATCGAAATCGCGCGTGTCCAGCGTGTGCGCGTAGCTCACCAGCAGGGCGCGGATCGCGTCGCGATCCTCGAGGACCTGTACTCGGGCGGCGAGCGCGTTCGGCGCCTGGGCCGCCACCGACGTCAGAAAGCCTGCGGCGACTGCGACACAAACAGAGAACAGGGTGGCGCGTGATGACATGATGTCAGCTCCTCAGGACGTGAACGGCATCTTACCCTGTCACGGGCAACGTGCCCGGAGGTGTGGCCAGGCGAGTGCCTGGCACCTTCATCTGCACTCGATAGACGGTCGAGCACGCGGTGATGTAGAGCCCGCGGTTGTCGTCGTCCCCGAAGGCAACGTTGGTCGCGCAGATGCGGGGACGTGGTTCCTTCAGCACCACCGGAAGCTGCAGAAACCCGAGCTCCTTGCCTTCCGACGAGGTGATTCGAATCGATGCGCGACCGCCGACGGCGGTAGTCGTGTAGAGGTTCCCGCGCACGTCGGTCTTCATCCCATCGCTGAAGTCCTGCACGAATACGCGAGCGTTGGCGACCGTGTCGTCTGACTGGATCTCGTAGCGCATGACGGTGCGCCCGGCCGTGACGTACAGGTACTTCTCATCCGGCGAGAGCGTGATGCCATTCGGCGCGCCACCGCCCTGATCGCGATCGCCGCCGAGATACACGATCCTGCCCCCCTTGATCAGATAGAAGCCGTTGAAGGGCAGCTCGCGTTGCGGGCTGGACGCGCCACCGCGAAGTCCGTTGATCGAATCGGTGAAGTACACGGCGCCGTTCGACTTGACGACCACGTCGTTGGGACCGCTGAGACGCATGCCCTGATAACGATCGGCAAGCAGCGTGCGGGTGCCGTTTTTCTCCAGTCGGACCACCGCGCGATCGGCCATCGCCGTGATGACCAGCCGCCCCTCCTGATCGAGCGCCAGTCCATTCGAGCCGATCAGGACGATGGCGACTCGCCCGCCGCTGATGGTCTGCTGCCCGACGTTGAGGTTGTCGGTACCGGTAAAGCCCGCGCGCTCGAGAAATACTGACAATGCTCCGTCGGCGGAGCGCTTGTAGATCACGTTGGCCGCGACGTCGCTGAACACCAGGAATCCCGATTGGCCGTCACGAATCCACAGCGGACCCTCAGAGAGCCCGATGTGCTCGGCGATCAGTTCGAGCTTCGCGTCTGACGCGATCAATTCATCGAGCGCGGGATCGCTCTTGACGATTCGAAACGGCTGTTCGGTGGGCGGAGTTGCCGGCTGCTGCTGTGCCGTCACGGCTATGCTGCAAGCCATGGCACCGAGCAGCGAGAGTAGGGCTCGGGTCACGCGATTCCTCGTGCTCACTTCGCCGGCGACGCGCCTGCAGCCGCGTCGGCTTCCGCCTTCAGCGTCTGTGCGCTCTTCGATCGGAAGAAGTGCCGGGTCTTAATGCGCCATCCCGCGGCGGTCTTCACGTAGACATCCTCGTAGTGACCACCCATGTTGACCGACGTCGGCTTGTTGCTCTGCGCGATATCGATCACAAGCAGATAGACCTTGCCGCGCGCGCCCTCGGGCGACGGTTCGATCAGGTGATTGGTCATGAAATGCCGTACGTAAGCCGAACCGCGATCGACGAGGGCAAACTGGCGGAGCGCTTCGCGTCCCTTGGCGTCGAACGGCTTGCCGCCGGGTACCGCCGGCGGTCCGTGGAACTCGGCATCCTCGGTGAACACGCTCGCATAGAGACTACCCTTGTCGGCGCCGGTGTCGAGGCCGTAGGCATAGGTGTGAGCAAGGGCACGAATCGCGAGATAGTCGTCGGCGGTCAACTGACCTCCGCCAGCGGCTGTCACCGGCGCAGATGCGGCTGCCGGGCGCGTTATAGACGGCACCGTTGCCGACTCGGGCAACGGCGCGAGCGACTTCATCGGGATGAACTGCCGTCGTTTGAAGCGCCAACCGTTCGCGGTCTTTACGTAAGCGTCCTCGTAGTGACCACCGATGCTCGAGAAATCTCCGCCGGGCTTGCCCCCTTCGGCGATGTCCACCATGACGAGATATTCCTTTCCGACCGCGCCGCCAGCAGCAGGTTCGATGACGTGGTTCATGCCGAAGTGCGACACTCCCACATCGGGCTTTCTTGCTGTGATGATGCCGCTGCGAGCGAGCTCGGCGAGCTGGTCTCTCCCCTTTGCCGACCCACGCACGCCAACGAACTCACCGTCTGGCGCAAACAATTCGGCGAAGGCCATGCCATCGTTCGCGCGGGTGTCGAGGGCGAACGCGTAGCGAGCCGCCAGTTGGTTGATCTCGATGCGGTCGCGCGCGGTCAGCGCCGCCGGCGCTTGCGCGCGCAGCGGCTGGTACGGCACGAGCGGCAACGCGAGCAACAGGAGAGCGATACTCAATGTCTTCATGACAGTCGCTCCTACAATCCCGGGTTCCGCGGGGTGCCCATGTTGCGCGCATCACGCCGCTTGATTCGCCAGCCCTGCGGTGTCTTCACGTACACATCCTCGTAGCGCCCGCCGATGTAGATCGAGCTCGGTTGCCCTTCCTCCACGTCCACGACCATGAGGTAGACCTTGCCGGTTGCCCCTTCGGGGCTCGGATGAATCTCGTGGTTGGCAATGAAGTGGCGGACGTACATCGGATTCCCCTTGCGCACGCTGCGCGCCACGCGCGCAAGTGCCTCGCGCCCCTGCGTGAGCGGCACCTGGCGGCCGACGAACTCGCCGTCGGATGTGAACACGTCGGCATACATGTAGCCGTTGTCCGCCGTCGAGTCGAGGCCGTACGCATACCGGATCGCGAGCTGCTGGATCTCGATGTAATCGAGCGGCGTCAGCTCCGTCACCCCGCCAGCCGGCTGCTGCGCGCCGCCCGTGGCGGTGAAAAGGCACACGCCGAAGACCACGACTGTCAGCCCTTTTCTCACGTTCGCCTCCGGACTTTGACCTTTGACGTTGCCCTTTGACCTTGATCGTTCTCAAATACACACGATCATGTGACCAAGCTCAACTGAACGCCACGTGATACAAGCATGGGCACTCGAACGGTTCGCTCGAACGCGCTAGAGTCCAGCATCATACGCCTGACCTCACCCGAGGAGCCGAGGAGGAGACCGCCATGTCTGCGCTGCACAGGAGTCTCTGCGCGATCGCGCTGTTGCTGATGCTTCCCCTCATCGCGTCTGCGCAGGCCACCATTGCCGGCACGGCGAGAGATGCCTCCGGCGCCGTACTGCCAGGCGTGACCGTGGAGGCCGTCAGCCCTGTCCTGATCGAGAAAGTTCGTACCGTCGTCACCGATGGCACCGGGCAGTATCAGATCGTCGATCTGCGCCCCGGCACGTACTCAGTGACGTTCTCATTACCTGGCTTCTCCACGGTGAAGCGCGAGGGGATCGAGCTGACCGGATCGTTCACGGCCACGGTCAACGCCGACCTCAAGCTCGGTGGAGTGGAAGAAACGATCACCGTGACCGGTGAGACGCCGATCGTTGACGTGCAGAGCGCGTCCGCACAACGCGTGCTGCAAAAGGACGTCGTCGACGCGATTCCGGTCGGACGCAGCCACCAGAGCCTGGCGATTCTGATACCTGGACTCTCGACCACTGCCGGTATCAATCCCGTCGTGCAAGACGTTGGTGGCACGAACAATCTGCGGCTCGCCAATGCATTCACGATCCATGGCGGACGCACGAGCGACTCGAACATCCAGATCGACGGGTTCCAGATTCGCAACATCGGCTCGTTCGGGAATCTCACGAACATGTTTCCCGACATGGGCGCGACACAGGAGATGACCATCGACTACGCCGCCGGAATGGCCGACGCGGCCACGGGCGGTGTGAAGATCAACTACATCCCTCGTGAAGGCGGCAACACGGTCAGAGGATCGTTCTTCGCGACCGGCGTCAACTCCTCGTTCCAGGCTGACAACTTCTCGGACGAACTGCGTGCGCGCGGCCTGACACAGGTGAACTCGCTCAAGAAGGCGTACGATATCAACGGATCGGTCGGCGGGCCGATCGTTCGCGACAAGTTGTGGTACTTCGCATCGGCACGACGGCAGGTCAACGACACCTACTTCGCTGGTCTCTACGCCAACCTGAACGCCGGCGATCCCACGAAATGGACGTACGAACCGGACCTCTCGCAGCAGGCGGACACGTTCATAATCCAGCCGGACGTCAACGGACGCGTCACCTGGCAGGCGAACGAGAAGAACAAGTTCGGTTTCTTCTACACCCACCAGCTCCGTGACGTTTTCGGCGATCGCGCCTCGGTGTCACCTGAGTCGGCCAACGAGTTCAAGCTGACCACGGGCTACCTCGCGTCCGCGACCTGGTCATCGCCGCTCACATCGCGGCTGCTGCTGGACGCGCGCCTGGCAACGCACGGGGAATCACTTTACAACTCGCAGTGGCCCGAGGATCCCAATAGCGTCTGGCGGGAACTCATCGCCGTGACCGAGCAAGGTGGCAGCATCCCCGGACTGCTCTATCGCGGCGCGGGACAGGCTGCTGGCCCGACCTTCATCTTCGCCGCCATGGACGCTCCGTTTATCTGGGAGGCCACCGGCTCGCTGAACTACGTTACGGGCGCGCACGCGTTCAAGATCGGCTTCCGCAATTCGTGGGGGACGCAAGAACTGCTCGAGCGCGACATCAACTCGGCCACCAGCTACCGTTTCAACAACGGCGTGCCCAATCTGATCACGATGCGTGCGTCACCGGTGACGCGCTCGGACACACTGAACGCAGAGCTCGGTATCTACGTGCAGGACAAGTGGACGCTGGGCCGGTTGACGCTCAGCGGTGGGCTGCGCTTCGACTACTTCAGCACCGAGTTTCCCGAGACGCGCCTGGGGCCCGGACCCCTCGTGCCCAATCGAAACCTCGTCATTCCCGCGTACGACTGGTACAGCTGGAAGGACATCTCGCCCAGAATCGCGGGCGTCTACGACCTGTTTGGCAACGGACGGACGGCCGTCAAAGCCAACATCGGCCGCTACGTCGCCGCCGGCGACCCGACGGTCGGCAACGTGTTCGCCATTCTCGCCAACACCGTGACCCGCTCGTGGAACGATATCGACCGAGACTACGTTCCGGATTGCGATCTGCTGAATCTCCAACTCAACGGCGAATGTGGAATCGTTTCGGACCTCAGGTTTGGACAGGCCATTCCGAGCACCGCCTACGCTCCCGACGTCCTCGTCGGCTGGGGCAAGCGCGGCTACAACTGGGAGTTCTCCACCGGAGTTCAGCACCAACTCTACCCGCGCGTCGGAATTGACTTCGGCTACTTCCGCCGCATCTACGGCAACTTCACGGTGACCGACAACACGCTGGTGTCGCGCACCGACTACGACCCTTACGGCATCGTTGCACCAGCCGATCCTCGTTTGCCCGATGGCGGTAGCTACACCGTGAGTAACCTGTTCGACCTGAACCCGTCCCGCGTGGGCCAGGTGAGCAACCTGGTGACCTTTGCCGACAACTTCGGCAAGCAGATCGAGCATTGGAACGGCGTGGATGTCACCGTCAACGCCAGACCCGGCGCCGGAATGCTCCTGCAGGGAGGCGTCAGCACCGGCCGCACATCCACCGACAACTGCGACGTTCGCGACGACGTTCCGGAGGTCGGCGCGGTAAATCCCTATTGCCACGTGGACACCGCGTTTCTGACGCAGGTGAAGCTGCTCGGAACCTACACACTGCCACGCGTGGGGGTGCTGGTGTCAGCGACGTTCCAGAGCCTGCCCGGTCCACAGGTGACGGCCAATTACGTGGCGAGCAATGCGCAAATCACCCCTTCGCTCGGGAGGCCGCTCTCCGGCGGAGCGCAGAATGCGACGATCAACATCGTCACACCGGGCACCATGTATGGCGAGCGGCTGAATCAGCTCGATCTGCGATTTGCGCGGCCAGTGCGGCTCGGGCCGACCAAGCTTGTGGTCAACTTCGATATCTACAATGCGGCTAACGCCAATCCGGTGACGTCGCAGAACAATAACTACGCGGCCTGGCAAGTGCCCCTCAGCATTCTCGATGGCAGGCTCTTCAAGTTCAGCGCACAGGTGGACTTCTGAGACCATGGCGAAGGCACTTCTGTCCGTGCTCCTGGTGGCCACGTTCGGCGTTGCGGCACACGCACAGCTCCTGAGCGGTGGGCAGACACCGACAGAACGGGCATTCACGATCATGAAGCTCGATCCGGCACTCGATCAGATCATCGACCCGGGAGCACGGCCGGAACTGATCGGGGATCGCTTTGGCCTGACCGAGGGCTCGGTCTGGATCCAGGAGGGCGCGTCCGGGCACCTGCTGTTCAGCGACATGCTGGACAACGTGATCTACAAGTGGGAGCCTGGCAAGCCGATCTCGGTGTTCCTCGAGAACGCCGGCTACACCGGCACCGACTTCCTCAACGTCGGACAGCAGACGCGGCGCGGACGATCTGCGGCGCTTCTGATCGGACCAAATGGCCTCGCGCTCGATCCACAGGGCCGTCTCGTCATTTGTGCGATGCCCGATCGCACGGTCGTCCGGCTGGAGAAAGACGGCACGCGGACGATCCTCGCCGATCGATTCGAGGGCAAGCGCTTCAGCGGCCCCAACGACGTCGTCGTGAAATCAAACGGGTCCGTGTACTTCACGGACAGTATTTCCGGTCTGCGCGGCGCCGCCGCCAGCCCGCAGCGCGAACTCCCCTTCAGCGGTTTCTACCTCGTGAAGGACGGCAAGGTCACCCTCCTCGACGAGAAACTGCGCGATCCCGAGGTGGCGAAGACGGCCTTTCCGAACGGCATCGCTTTGTCACCTGACGAGAAGCACCTCTACGTCACCAATGGCCGGAAGATCATGCGGTATGAAATCAGGCCGGACGACACCGTCGCCAACCAGGTCGAGTTCGCCGACTTTCAGGGCAACGATGGTCTGAAGACGGACTGGCAGGGGAACGTGTACTCGACTTCCGGCGCTGGACCGGGTGAAGTTCGCATTACGTCCCCAGAGGGCAAGCGATTGGGTGTCCTGCAACTGCCGCAGCGTGGAGGCGAACCGCGCCAACAGATCTGCACAACGAACCTGACGTTCGGTGATGCCGATGGCAAGACGATTTACATCACCGCCTGCATGGACGTCTATCGGCTTCGATTGAAGGCCGCGGGAGGACGACGGTGAGAACGATCACGTTTGCAGCCGTACTACTGACCTGCACCGCGGTGCAGGCGCAACAACGCGCATCCTCGACCAGCCCGACTCCTCTGACGACGCAGGACTACATCGACATACAGCAACTCGCCGCCCGGTATGCGTTTGCGATCGATACGTGCACCAACGGCGGCGCCGACTTCGCTGACCTCTTCGTTGACGACGGCGAGTTCAGTGTGTCGCAGCAATGGGGTGTCGCAGGGAACAAGCCCATCAAGGGCAGGGCCGCGCTGATCGAGGCCGCGGGCGGTGACGGCAAAGGCGGGTGCAAGGACCCGAGGACTCAGCTCGGCTACGGCATCAGCCACATCGTGGTCAATCACGTGATCATGCCGTCGCCACAAGGCGCGACCGGCAAATCGTACATGCTCGCGATTGGCGTCGGTGGAGACCCGACGACTATCGAGCGACAGGGCGGCTACGAAGACGTGTACGTGAAAACGCGCGATGGTTGGCGCTTCAAGTCGCGCGTCCATGTATTCCCGAACCTGCGCGAGTCGGTGCAATTCGGTCCCCGTGGCCGTGGTAGAGCGGGCACGCCGCCCGCACAGAACGCTCCTGACTCTCAAAAATGACCCAGCGCTCGAACCGCGCGTGTCTCCTGGCGATGGCAATCGTCGGCTACACGGCGATTTCGTCGGCCTTGCCCGCGCAGACCGCGACTCGCGAAGCAGACGATGTTCGACAATTGCGACTCGCCGCGGAGGCTGGCGACGCACGCGCACAGTTCGATCTTGGCGTCCGGTACGCCGGCGGCAAAGGTGTCGCGGCCAACGATGCGGAAGCCGCGCGATGGATTGGACTCGCGGCGGCCCAGGGACTGGCGGATGCGCAGTTCAATCTTGGCCTGATGTACGCCGACGGGAACGGGGTCGGAGTCGATCCGCAGCAGGCAGTGTTCTGGTTGCGCAAGGCCGCCGATCAGGGAGACGCACGGGCGCAGTCGAATCTCGGTCTGATGTACGCCAACGGCAGCGGCGTCTCTCGAGACGCGGCGCAAGCTGCGCAGTGGTACCGCAAGGCTGCCGATCAGGGCGAGATCACCGCACAGTTCACCCTTGGGCTGATGTACGCCTCGGGAGATGGCATCGCGAAGGACCCGCAGCAAGCGGCGGCATGGTTTCTTCGCGCCGCCGAACGAGGCCACGCGGCGGCCCAATTCAACATCGGCGTGCACTATACGCGGGGAATTGGCGTGCCGCAGGACGTCGTTCGAGCGGCCGAATGGTTCCAGAAGGCGGCGGCGCAGGATGAAGCCGGCGCCCAGCTCGCACTCGGGACGATGTATCTGGGTGGAAACGGCGTGCCGCGCGATCTGACGCAGGGGCTGCGTTGGATCAGGGCCAGTGCGGAGCAAGGGAACGCCGATGCGCAGTACCGTCTCGCGCTCATGTTTGCGAACGGCATTGCGACGGCTCGTGACGACGGACAGGCCGTCGTGTGGTATCAGAAAGCCGCGGCTGGCGGAGTCGCAGCTGCGCAGACCAACCTCGGGGCGCGATACGCGACTGGGGTCGGCGTGCCGCAGGATCCTGTTCTCGCATTGCAATGGTTCCGCAAGGCGGCCGACCAGGGTGACGGGAGCGCGCAGTTCAATCTTGGGGTGATGTACGCCAACGGATCGGGAACCACGGTGGACGTCGTGGAAGCCTACAAGTGGCTCACGCTCGCCGTCGGTGCGGCGAGCGGCGACGAACAGAAACGCTACGGCACGGCGCGCGACACGCTGGCGAGGAGCATGACGCCCGACCAACTGTTACTCGCCCAACGTCGCGTGCAGGAATGGCGGCCAGCAGGTGTCAGGCAGTGAATCGTGAACGCTCGGCCGGTGTCAGGCAGTGAATCGTGAATGTGCACCACGTCCGGGCGGTTAGGTCGCTGCCGAAGATTGGAGCCCTCCCTCGCCGGTAGCTCACCAATTTACCGGACCACTTCACGATTCACTGCCTGACACCTGTTAACAATTCACGATTCACTGCCTGACACCCGGTGTAGGATGACCCCCCATGAAACGATTGCTTTGGGTTCTTCCCCTGCTCATTGTCGCCGGCATCACGGCCGCACCGCCGTCCCTTCCACAGCCGGGAGCCGCAGCCATTTCGACAGTTCTCAAGAGCGCGACCGACCGCGGTGACGTTCCCGGAGTCGTCGTCGCCGTCGTCAACAAAGATACCGTGCTCTACAACGAGGCCGCCGGCAAGAGCAGTACGCTCAGAAACACGCCGATGACGAAGGACACGATCTTCAACATGGCGTCGATGACCAAGCCGGTCACCTCCGTCGCCATCATGATGCTCGTCGATGAAGGGAAGCTGAAGCTCGACGACGAGGTCGCGAAATACCTCCCGAAGTGGAAGGACCCGGTCGTCATCAGCAAGTTCAACGAGGCCGACGCCAGTTACGAGACCCGCCCAGCCAGGCGGCCGATCACTATCCGCCACCTGCTGACGCACACCTCCGGCATCGGCTACGGGTTCGCGAGCCCGATGCTGACGAAGATCATGGAGAAGACCAAGAAGGCCGAACTCGATCTCCCGCTCCTGTTCGATCCGGGCGACAGCTGGGCCTACGGCGCCAGCACGCGCGTGCTCGGTCACGTGGTCGAGGCAATCTCGGGCCAGAAGATCGACGCCTTCCTCCAGGCGCGCATCCTCGGACCGCTCGGCATGAACGACACGAGCTACCTGGTGCCGACGACGAAGTATCCGCGCGTCGTCGCTGTGAATGCCCGCAACGAGAGCGGGAAGTTCGAGGAGCGCCCGATGCCGGCGACGCTGCCCGCGCAAGTGCAAGGCGACGGCGGACTGTACGGAACGGCCAGCGACTACGGACTGTTCCTGCGCATGCTCCTCAACCGCGGCACACTGAATGGCAAGCGCATCCTGAGCGAGCAGTCGGTGAAGGCGATGCTCGAGCCGAACTCCGGCAGCGTCGTCGTCAAGGAACAACAATCAGCAAACCTCTCGCTCTCGAGGAACTTCCCGGTGGGCGCGGGCAAGGACAAATGGGGACTCGGCTTTCAACTCGCTGCCGAAAAACTGCCGAACCGGCGCACGCCGGGGAGCGGGACGTGGGCCGGAATCTTCAACACGCACTTCTTCATCGATCCGAGCCGGGAGATCGGCGTCGTCGTGATGATGCAGACGTTGCCGTTCTATGACGACGCATCGATGAAGGTGTACTCGGGCGTGGAAGAGGCGGTTTACAAGAATCTGAAGTAGACACGTTCGTGCCGCGCGCCCGCTTCGACGCGTTCATCAGCCACTCGGGCAAAAACACGGCGCAGGCCGAGACGATCGAGGCGGGTCTGGGCGCGAAGCGAGTCTGGCTCGATCGTTCCGAGATCAGACTCGGCGCGCTGCTCGGCCGCGAACTGTTGGCGAACATCCGCGCGAGCCGTGGCCTCGTGCTGGTATGGTCGAAACACGCTGCGCAGTCGCCGTGGGTTCAGAGCGAGTGGATCGCCGCGGCGAATCTCGGGAAGCCAATCGTTCCTGTTCGCCTCGACAAGACTCCGCTGCCTCAGTCGCTTGGCAACACGCTCTGGCGCCAGGGCGGAGGCGCGTCGCTCGAGGGCTTCGTCGACGAGCTTGCCCGCACGATTCGCGACGGGCTCTCGCTCGGGCCGTCGATCTCGCCCTCGATGCGGCTGCCCAATCCCAGGCTCGAAGCGGAGGTGACGCGCCTTGCACTCGCACAGCGCACGATGTTCGACGACTTCTACGGCGGCTCTCCGGCAAAAGCCCGCCGCCGGCAGCGCCGTCTCGAGACGCAGACGACTGCGCTGGTAAAGAAATACCCACGCGATCCCCGCGCCGCCGCGCTATGGGCGTACAACGAGAAGAACAGTGTCATCCTCGAGCACGACGATGACATCATGGCGGGCATCAAGGTGGATGATGCGCGGCTGGAAGAAGCGCGGTGGCGCTTTCTGCACGGACTCTGGCTCGACCCGCTGGATCCAGAGGCCTTGAACGGCCTCGGCACCATCGCGTGGTTCGCCCACGACCTCGACACCGCCGAATTCTTCGTCCGCGCCGCCCTCCGTCGTCTCCCTGACTACGCCGACGCGAAGCACGATCTCAATCTCATCCTGGATCTCAAGCGTCGCAGCCGGCTTCGATCCAAGCGGTCCGTGACGACTACTTAGCGGCCGCTGCAGCCTTTCTTCGTTTCCTCGAATCCGTCAAAGAGACGCGTGGCGTTGACGCCGGCCAGCGTCTCGAGGCGATGAGGCTGTCCCTTTTCCACGGTGTAGCGCGCGACCGAGCCCTTCGAACGCAGGTACTCGGCTTCCTGCTTCATCTCGTCGTGCCATCTGTATTCGTCGTTCTCACCGACGTACATGAACACGCACATCTTCGAGATCGCGTCGAGCTTCGCGCGACTCGGCTCCCACATGTAACCGGGAAATGCGGTGACTGACAGGAAGTATTGCGGATTGGCCGCCGCCACGTGAAATGCCGCGATGCCACCGTTTGACGGCCCCGCGATGTGGAATTTGCCGTCCTCAATCTTGTAGTCGGCGAGCATCATCTTCAGGAACTCGGGGAAGATCCGCGCGCCCTCCTCGAAGAACAACTGCCCATCCGGGGCGGCAGGAGCGATGACGATGTAGCCGCGCTTTTCGGCTTCAGCGCGCAGGTTGCGATTCAGGACGCCATCGACGGTGTTCATTGTCTGCGGACCGCCACCGAGCGCGATGATGGCCGGATACGTTTTCGCGGGGTCGTAGCCGGCGGGCAACACGACTTTGTACTGAACAGTGACGCGTCCCACCTTGCGTGATTTCTCCATCACGTCGGCTCGCGCGGGTGCGGCCGCAAGCGCCACCAGCGAGATCAGGGCGACAGTGGTCAGCATTCGCACGCGGCTCGAAGCGTTCATCGTCATGGCGCGGATGGTAGCACTCTTCGCTGTTCAACTCGTCGCTTGCCGCGCGCTCGCTTCAGTTTGTGCATGGGACGTCGGCAAGCCCGCTCGATCGGCGCGGAAAAAACGCGGCTGCGGCACTCCCGAAGGCACACGTTTATCTTCCTTGCTGGTGGCAGCGCCGTCGCAGCGCGGCGAGCCTTCGCCGCGTTTTTACGCTCTTCGATGATCGCGCCGACTCGCAGGGCATTGCCGCCATCCCACACACAACTGATGCTAAGCGTAGTCGTGCTGCGGCCAAGAATCCCTATGGAGGCGACCGACAAGGGTCGCCTGACCGCGCGAGAAGGCCAGAGGATCCGCGAGGTTGAGCGCCGCCTGGATCGAAGCTGGTTATACGACTTGCGCGCTCGGCGTGTGCGGAGCACACGCGCACGGCGCGACCCGAGCGTCACGCGGCCCGTGCCGCCATCGCAGCGCGGTCCGGGCGCCGGAATGGGATTCTGCGGACGCAGCGCGACTGCGCGATGCCGGAGTACAGTTGGCCGCGAATCTATGGAGGCGACCACTTGCCCCAGCCGCCGACGTTTTCATCGGGATCGAGCGCTTCCTGAGACGGCCGCAGCTCCTCCGGCACGTGCTGCAGGTTGACGCGAATGCGCGTCCACGTGTGGAAGCGTCCGCGCATCGCGTCGACGAGCACATCGGCGGGCTGAAGATGCGCGGCAGCTTCAGGATGTCGCGCGCGCCAGCGCTCGAGTCCCGCGAGGGCGTCATCCTTCTTCTCGGCACGACCGATCTCGATCAATGGCCGCTTCGGAATTCGCCGTCGTGACGGCTGCACGCGCGGCGGCTCATCGGCCTGCTTCACGTAATGCGGTGGCCATGGCGCGTCGCCGAGTCCTTCCTTCGCATGCCGTCTGGAGAGTTCCAGCAGTCCCTCGATCGAGCAGGCCTGCTGGTCCATTGTCGCGTGTGGGTCGTGCACGCGCTTGAATCTGTCCGGCATCGTCGCGAGCGTGAAGTCGCCAGGCTCGCACGCACCGATCTCGTCCCATGAAAGCGGTGCCGAGACGCGTGCGTCCGGCTTCGGTCGAACCGAGTATGCGGCAGCGATAGTACGGTCCTTGGCGTTCTGGTTGTAGTCGAGGAACACGCCGTGGCGTTCCTCCTTCCACCACTTGCTGGTCGCGAGATCGGGCGCACGCCGCTCGACCTCGCGCGCAAACGCGAGCGCCGCTCGACGCACCTCGGGGAACGTCCACTTGCGTTCGATGCGCACGTAGATGTGCATGCCGCGCGATCCCGATGTTTTCGGCCAGCCAACGAGGCCAAAATCGTTCAGCGTTGCATGGACGATGCCGGCGACGGTGCGAATCTGCGACCAATCGACCCCAGGTACAGGATCGAGATCGACACGGAGCTCGTCGGGATGATCCAGGTCATCGTCCCGAACCGGGTGAGGATGCAGCTCGAGGCAGGCAAGATTGGCCATCCACGCGAGCGCGGCCGCATCGCGCGGCACGACTTCCTCTGCGGTACGCCCGGACGGAAATTTCAGCGCGACGACCTCGATCCACGACGGACGCGAGGACGGAGCGCGTTTCTGATAGAAGAATTCGTTGCCGATGCCGTTGGGATAGCGCACGAGGACATTCGGTCGATTGCCGGCCGCGCGAATCGCACCATCCGCAACCGCAAGGTAGTAACGAACGAGGTCGAGCTTCGTGTAGCCCGCGTCGGGAAAAAGCACCTTCTTCGGGTTCGAAATGCTGATTTCCCGGCCAGCAACATTCAGAACCTCGGACTCGGCGCGGGCACCCATTTCCCAACTATACCGGCACCACTCGAGCGGAAGAGCCAGTCGATCTGACTTTGCTAGGATCGACCTATGAAGACCTTCATTGCGCTGACCTCGGCTGCTGTCCTCTCTCTGAGCCTCGTGCACGCCCAGGCCCCGGCATCGAACACAAGGGCATCGTCATACTCCGCGCCCAAAACGCCATGGGGCGATCCGGATCTGCAGGGCATTTACACCAACAGCAACGAGGCAGGCATTCCGATGGCGCGCCCCGTCGAATTCGCGGGCAAGCGGCCGGAGGACGTCACACCGCAGGAGATCGCCCGGCTCGAGAAAGAGCGCGCCGCTCGCATCGAAAAAACCGCCGAGACCATCGGGGGCACCGAGGACAACAACACGGGGGCTGGTCCGAAGCACTGGTACGAGAACTACAACCCGCAGAACAGCCGGCCCTGGATGGTGCTCGACGCACCGGACTATCAGGTTCCTCCAACGACGCAGGAGGCCAAGGACCGCGCCGCGGCATTGAAGGCCGCACGCGGGGGCGGTGACGGCTATTACACAGGACCGTTTCGTGGTCCGGAAGAGTTCACGCCGTACGTCCGCTGCATCACGCGCGGGGTGCCGGGCTCGATGATGCCGGCCATCTACGGCAATTCGTACGACATCACACAGTCGCCTGGATTCGTCGCCATCCGTTACGAGATGGTGCACGAAACGCGCGTGATCCCGCTCGACTCCACGGCAGCCACTCCCGCGCACGTCAGCAACGCGATCAGGAGCTACATGGGGATGCCGCGCGCCCACTTTGAAGGCGACACTCTCGTCGTCGTCACCACCAACTATCTCGAGGCAGCGGCGTATGGTGGTGCATCATCGGCGCTCAAGACGACGGAACGATTCAAGCCGACGGGGCCCACTACCATCGACTGGTCGATCCGGTTCGAGGATCCGCACACGTGGGAACGTCCCTGGAGCTTCGGCATGCTGCTCACGCGCGATCCCAATTCGCAGTTGTTCGAATACGCCTGTCACGAAGGGAACGAGGGCATGCGCAACATGCTCAAAGCTGCCCGCGATGCGGAGAAACACCAGAAATAGACTCGCCGCGAGATGAACGCGCGTGTCCGGCCAATCGCCTTACGCGCCACAAGTCAGGCACGTACAATCGACGGGCCGCGGGTACACCAATCTTCCTGGCGCTCTGGAAGGACGCCGATCCGGACATTCCCACCCTCATCGAAGCACGGAAGGATTGGCGGTACTCAACTGAGTCCGGCGCGTTGCTCTACGTACCAGTCCACTCGCAATCCTTAGATTGCGTCTGAAATAGACGTGAAGGTAAACGAGCTGAGACGCAGTGGTGGCACCATGTACGGTGCCAGCCGCAGCGACGCCCCGATCGCTTCGACATTCCGTGGCGCCAGCATTGCCAGCACACTCTGGTTGAATCGCAGGTTGCGGACCGGATTCTTGATCTGACCGTTCTCAATCCACCACAGCCCATCGCGCGTCAGACCCGTGAGCACCAGCGTGCGCGGATCGACGAGGCGCACGTACCAGAAGCGTGAGATCAACAGTCCGCGCTTCATGCCCTTGATCATTTCGTCCATTGATGCTGGCGCCTGCGCGCTCTCGAGGATGAAATTGGTAGGCCCCGGCGTGACCTCGCGTTTCTTTTCCTGCGCCCAGAATCGCGAATACGTGAGGTTCTCGATCAATCCGCCTTTGACCAGTGACAGGCGAGTCGCGGGCACGCCTTCATCTGTCGCTGGAATCGCGGGCAGCTCCGCGTGCATCGGATCGCTGTAGAGATTGACGCGTTCGCTGAACATCGCTTCGCCCAGCCGCGTCTTGCCATCCTTCGCGGAAAACGCGCTCCGCCCTTCTTCTGCCGTACGCGCGTCGAAGGCGCCTGTAAAGAATCCGATCAGATCGGCAACCGCCTGCGGCTCGAGGATAACGGGATAGTTGCCGGGTTCGAGCGGTTGCGGATTGCGGGACTGCACCGCCTTGTTTACGGCCTCGCGCGCGATGTGCTGCGCATCGAGCCGGCTCAGATCGAAGTGATCGCCGGAGTAGTATCCCGAGCCGGTGCCGTCAGGCGTCCGCGCGGTGACGCTCAGGTCCGCGCGGCTCGATCTGAAGTAGCGTCGATTGCCATTTGCCGTGGCGGAGGCAGTCGCCGACGCGGTCGCCGCGTGGAAACCGGCGCCAGTCACGTTGGCCGTCCGGCACGCATCCAGCATCCCCTGCAGCGCTTTGGCTCGCGCATTCAGATCCGGTTCCGCTGTCGATGCCGCATAGCCTCGATCAGCCGGGTAATCGAGCGGGCCAAGTGTCGGCACATACTCGCGCTGCACCGGTGACACGCGCGCGATCTGAACGGCGTCGCTCGCAATTTGCCTCAGCGCGGCGGCCGACGAGTCGTTGATAGTTGCGGCGCCACGTCGCTTTCCGACCCAGACCGTGGCGGTGATGTCGAGATCTTCCGATTGACCGCTGGTCGTGATGCGGTTGTCGGCGAATCGCGCGTGCGACTCGACGGAGTTGTCGATCGAAACAGAAGCATCTTCGGCGCCTGCCGCCCTTGCGTGCTCGAGCACCGTGTCGCAGATCGTCAGAGCGTCGTCGCGATTCAGCATCAGGCGCTGGCCGTGTTGAGAACCGTGATGTTGCGGAACCGCGCCGGCGGGCAGCCGTGACTGACATGGTTCGTCTGCCCAGGTTCGCCTTTGCCGTCCGCCGCTGTGCCCCACAATTGATAGAGGGACGGGCCGCCGATGCCGTCGCACGACGCCCAGAAGTCCGGCGTGCGCGATTGATACGCCGCGTCTTTCACCATCGCGCCAAGCTTGCCGTCGCGGATTTCACGAATGACGCCGCCACCAAACTGAAAGTTGTAGCGCTGCTGATCGATCGACGAGACGCCGCGCCCTACGACATAAAGGCCGCGCTTGATGTCGGCAAAGAGATCGTCGAGCGACACTTGCTTCTCGGCAGGCTGGAGCGAGACATTCGGCATACGCGGGAAAGGCACGCTCGCCCAGCTGTCGCAGTGCAGGCAGCCGTGCGATTTCGTCTGTCCAATCTGCGGCGCCAGCTCGCGCGTCGTCTGCCAGGCGACAAAAATTCCGTCGCGGACGATGTGCCAGCGATCCGCCTTCACGCCTTCGTCGTCATAGCCCGTGGTGGCAAGGCCGCCTGGTTGCGTGCGATCGCCGACAATGTTGACGATGTTCGAGCCAAAGCGCAGCGTGCCCGCATCGGTAGGCTTGAGAAAGCTGGTGCCCGCGCTGTTCGCTTCGTAACCAAGGGCGCGATCGAGCTCCGTTGAGTGGCCGACTGATTCGTGGATGGCGAGGAACAGCTGCGACGGATCGACGACGATGTCGTAGCGGCCGGCGGATACGGGTTTGGCTCTCAGTTTCTCGACGACTTCGTGACCGGCCTTCTCGGCATCCGCAAGCCACGGATACTCTTCGACGTATTCGTATCCCATCAGCTTCGCGCGATCAACGACGGGGCGGGTCTGAAAGTCTCCGCTCGCACGATCGGTCGCGGTGGTCTGGAACTGAGGATACGTTCGGATCAACCGTTGTGTGATCCGCGAGCCCTCACTGGAGGCAAAGTACTTCTGCTCGTCGGCGAACAGGATCTGCGAGGTCACGAACGAGACACCCGGCACGAGCGCGGTCTGGTTCAACTTCAACAGGAACGCGATCTTCGTCTCGAGCGGAACCTCGAACGGATCCTTCTTAAAGGCGCTCGTCCACGTGGTCACAGTCCTGTCGGCATGGGCCAGGGTGATCTTGCGTGCGGCCAGAATCGCGTTTGCCTTCGCGATCGCGACCGCCTGTTCCGCGGCCGTTCTCGCGGCTGCCGGCTCGACCAGGTTGGAGGCAGCAAAGCCCCACGCACCGTTGACGAGCACGCGCACACCGAAGCCGTAGCTCGTCGATCTCGACACGTTCTGAACTTGTTGCTCTCGAGTCGTTATTGATTCGCGGCGATACCGATTGATGCGGATGTCCGCGTACGACGCACCGATCTTTGCGGCGTGGGCGAGTGCCGCGTCCGTAACCTCAGTTCGCCTCGCATTGTCACTCGTGCCGGGCTGAAACGCCGCCGCCCAATCGGGAACGAACACGCCGGCGACAACGGCACCGCCAGTAGCCAGGAAATCACGTCTGGAGAAGTCGCTCGCCATCGCGCGTGATTATAGTCGGGGCACACATCGCGGAGGTCTCTGTCGGTGTGGCGCGGAATCAGTCGCGTTGCTCTACGTACCAGTCTTCATGAAGGGACCAGCCGCTGCATCGAAGGCAGCTGGTCCAGCGCCATTGGTGCTGGCATCCCGGGCAGCGGCCACGCGTCGAGAACGTGTCCCACACGGTTCCGCATCCGCCGAAGAAGCCTTCTGGCGATGGCGTGCGGACACAGCACCAGCGGCTCCTCTTGTCAGGCTGCCACTCGCAAAGCGGGCATCGGATACGAGCAGGGGCATCGTCCTCGTCCTGGTTAATGTCGACGGTGATGTCAACGTCCTGCGTCGTTTCGCGCTTCAGGAGCCACATAGCCGTACCCATCATCGTCACGGCCTCGACGTCGTTCGCACGAGACTCGCGACGAAGTCGTTGAGACTCGTTGGCTTTCGACCGATCAGGCGCGCGAGATCAGGCGTTTCGCGCTCGTAGAGACCGGCTGCGATGAGATCGAACAGCCATCCATACGGGCCGGCCTCACTGGACGGAATTCTCTCGATCGCGATCGACCCGCCGGTCGCGCGACCGATGGCCTCCCCCAATTGAGCAAACGTCCACGGCGTTCCCGTGAACTCCACGGGCTTGCCCTTCTCGCCCGATCCGGTGAGAACCGCGGCGGCTGCCACAGCGAGGTCGGCGCGGCTCGCTGTATTGACTGCCTTCCCGCCTGACGCGTCTCTCAAACGGCCGGTGGCGATCGCGTCCTGCACCAACCCCTGGTTCACGAGTGAGTCTGTATAAAACGGATGACGGAGGAACGTCGTCGTCAGCCCCGATTTCTCCAGGGCGCGCTCGGTCAGATAGTGAGCGTTGAATCCTCCCGGCTGTTCGTTCTGCGCGCCCAGGAAGCTCGTGTAGGCGACGTGTCTAACCTTTCCTCTCTTCGCCCCCTCGATCACGCGCTCGTGTTGCGCCATCCGGGTCGGCGTATCGAATTCTGGAGACGAGATGAACAGCAGATCGTTGATACCTTCGAACGCGGCATGCAAAGACGACAGATCGTCGTAATCGGCCTGACGAACGCTCACACCTCGCGCACGCCAGTCGCGCGCCTTTTCCGGATGACGCACGGCGACCGCGAGATCCTTGGAGGCGGCTTTCTGCAGCAGCGCCTCGACGACGAGCCGGCCGTATTGGCCAGTGGCGGCGGTGACGAGAATCATGGTCTCCCTCCCGGCAACCGACAGTTTACCGAGCCTCGTCGTGCCCGTGTTACGAGCCTCGTCGCGCCCGTGTGACGAGCCTCGTCGTTCCGCTGATTTCGGTT
>Ga0207691_10001140_pt1 | contig 26349 bp, 26 predicted proteins | sample KBSM13metaG_FD_184327 | JGI IMG/M metagenome (GOLD analysis project Ga0207691, IMG submission 184327) | Miscanthus rhizosphere microbial communities from Kellogg Biological Station, Michigan, USA - KBS M1-3 metaG (SPAdes) (version 2) | ecosystem: Host-associated > Plants > Roots > Rhizosphere >...
CCCTTCAGAATCCGCTCGCGCGCATCGCGCGAGAATTTCACGTCCTTGGCTGCCATCTGGCTACCCTTTCTTGAATTCGAATGTTCTCAATGTTCACGGTCGTGAGTGCGAAAGTCAGCCGACGATCCCGAGGATGTCGCTTTCCTTCATGATGATCAGGTCTTCGCCCTCGATCTTCACTTCGGTGCCCGACCATTTGCCGAACAGGATGCGGTCGCCGGCCTTGACGTCCAGCGGCGTCACCTTGCCTTCGTCCGAGCGGGTGCCCGAACCGACGGCGACGACTTCGCCCTCTTGCGGCTTTTCCTTGGCGGTGTCGGGAATGATAATCCCGCCCGCGGTCTTTTCCTCGGCCTCGACCCTACGGACGAGGACACGGTCATGAAGCGGCCTGAAACCCATGTTGTTTGACCCTTTAGCTTCTACAAATTGCAGTTGTGCTTGGCACTCCTGTCATAAGAGTGCCAGCGATGCCGCGCATATGGGTCGGGCATTCCTACCCGTCAACACCCGGCGAGACCGGAAATTTCAGAAACGGGTCAGCCCGAGCGGTTCTCGCCGGGTCCATCGCCACATCATCAGCACCGCAACCACGCCGAGCCCTGCGGCGAGGCCGGTCCAGATGCCGATGCCTCGCCAGCGCATCGCAAAAGCCAGCGCCACGCCGACGCCAAGTCCGATGGCCCAATAGCCGATCAAGGCAAAAATCATTGGAATGCGAGCATCGTGAAGCCCGCGCAGCATGCCGGCCCCGACCACCTGTGCGCCATCGACGACCTGGAACAGCGCGGCCACCATCAGGAAAGACACTCCCAGCGAAATGACGGTGGCGTTAGCAGGCGTATCCGCGAGGAACAGGGTGATCAGCTCCCTCGGGAAAATGTACATGAGCGTAGCCATGACCGCCATGAACCCGATGCCGAGGGCGAACGCTGTCCAGCCGGATAGCGTGATTCCGCCTGGGTCGCGCCGCCCGTAGGCCAGTCCCACGCGAACGGTTGCGGCCTGGCCAAGCGCGAGGGGCACCATGAACGTCGTCGCCGCAATTTGCAGTGCAATCTGGTGCGCCGCCACCGATGGCGCGCCGAACAATCCCATCAAATAAGCGGCGGCGCTGAACACGCCGCCCTCAAACCCCATCGTCAGCCCGATCGGCCCGCCAAGCCTGAACAGCTGGCGGAAGCGCGGCCAGTCGGGCCGCCAGAAACGGCCGAACAAATGGAAACGGCGGAACTGACGGTCGACCAAGACGACAATGGTTAGCGCAATTGCCATGGCGAACCAGACGACCGAGCTGCCGATCCCGCCGCCGATCAGGCCGAACCGTGGCATGCCGAGATGGCCGAAGATCATTGACCAGCTGACCAAGGCATTGAGCGGAATGCCGGCGGTGCTGATCGCCAATATCCAGCCTGGCCGTTCCATCGCCGACACAAAGTTGCGCATCACCTGGAACAGCATCCACGACGGAATGACCCACATGTATCCCTTGAGGAACCATGCCGCGAGCCTCGCCAGCTCCGGCGCCTGGCCAAAGGAAAGAATGATCGGCTCCGCATTCCAAAGGACAATCATCGTGGGCACAGCCATCAGCGCGGCGGCCCATAGCGATTGGCGGAAGGTCCGCCGGACATCCCGCACGGAATTGAACCTTGCCCCGAGGGCCGATGCGATCATCGGCGACGACGCGGTCAATACTCCAAGCGCGAACAGGATCATGCCGAATGTCAGGCTCAGGCCCAGCGCTGCGGCGGCCAGCTCAGTCGGGCCGAGCCATCCCAGCAGAATGACGTCCGTCGCCTGGATGAGCTGCATGGTCAGGTTGGCGAGCATCAACGGCCAAGCAAGGCTCAGCATGGCGCGAAACTCGTCGCGCCACGGCTGCGTCGCCGAGGGAATGGCCGTTCGATTCATGTCGGTGCGCCTAGCAGGTTGAACCGAGAGCGTCACAAGCGCTGGTCGAAAATCCTTGGGCCGCCGCCGAGTTCTGCTCTAGGCAATGCCGACAAGCGACGGAGTAGTGGCGATATGCGGTTCGTGAAGGCCATCTGGAAGCTGCTGGTGGGCATCAAGGACGCACTCGTCCTCCTGTTCATGCTGATGTTCTTCGGGCTGCTTTACGCCGCACTTTCGGCCCGGCCGGAAGCGGTCGGCGAAGGCGTGTTGGCAATGGATCTCGACGGCGTCCTGGTCGAACAGGCCGAGCGCCCCGACCCGGTTTCGGCCCTTGCCGGCACTGGTAACGTCACGCGCGAATTCGAGCTGAAGGATCTCGTCGCCGCGCTAGACGCCGCGAAAGACGACGACGGGGTCAAAGCGATCGCGCTCGATCTCGACGGTTTCCTCGGCGGCGGCCAGTCGGCCATCGCTGCCCTCGGCGAAAAACTCGACGAGCTGAAGAAGAGCGGCAAGCCGGTGGTCGCTTTCGCGACCGGCTATACCGACGATCGCTACCAGCTCGCGGCACATGCCTCGGAGGTTTGGCTGCCGGCAATGGGTGCGGTCGCGATGGCCGGGCCCGGCGGCAACAACCTCTATTTCAAGGGACTGCTCGACAAGCTGGGCGTCACCGCCAACATCTACCGTGTCGGCACTTACAAATCGGCGGTCGAGCCGTTCATGCGCAATGACATGTCGCCCGAGGCGCGCGAAAATGCGCAGGCGTTGGGCGATGCGCTGCTCGAAACCTGGCGGGAGGACATCGCCCGCGGCCGTCCGGCGGCGGTCGCCGGGCTCAATCGCTTGCTGGCGGATCCGGTTGGCGTTTCGAAGGCCGCCAATGGCGATCTCGCCAAGGCCGCGCTCGACCTCAAGCTGGTCGACAGGATCGGCGAGCGGCGCGAATATGAAGCGCGGCTGGCGCAGCTGGGAGGCGAGGATGACAAGGGCCGCCTGCCCTATCAGCGGATCAAGCTTGCCGCCTATGAGGACCAGGCGATCGACCGGAGCGAGGGCCCGATCGGAGTCGTCACCATCGCCGGCGAGATCGTCGATGGGAAGGCCGGGCCGGGGCGGGCCGGTGGAGAGACCATTTCGCGGCTTATCGAAAAGGGCCTGGCCAAGGATAATTTGAAGGCGCTGGTGGTGCGGGTCGACAGCCCCGGTGGCTCGGCGCTGGCGGCCGAGCGTATTCGCCAGGCGCTTCTGGCGGCCAAGGCCAAGAAGATCCCGATCGTGGTGTCGATGGGCAATGTTGCCGCTTCCGGCGGATACTGGGTGTCGACCCCCGGCGACTTTGTGTTCGCCGAGCCTTCAACCATCACCGGTTCGATCGGCGTTTTCGGGGTCCTGCCAAGCTTTGAGGGCACATTGGCCAAGCTTGGAGTTGGCGCGGATGGCATCAAGACCACGCCATTGTCTGGCGAGCCGGACCTGCTCAAAGGCCCGTCGCCGGCAGCCGATGCCCTGATCCAGGCAGGGGTCGAACAAATCTATCGGAAGTTCCTGACCATCGTCGCCGAGGCGCGGCACAAGTCGGTCGCCGATGTCGACCGGATCGCGCAGGGCCGGGTATGGGACGGCGGGACGGCCCGTCAACTTGGACTGGTCGACGGTTTCGGCGGCATGAACGAGGCGGTGGCCAAGGCGGCCGAGCTCGCCAAGCTCGGCGAGGACGAGCGCGGCCTGACCTACCTCGCGAGGGAGCCTAGCTTTACCGACATGTTGTTTGCCGACCTTGCCGGAGAAGAGGCCAGTGATGAGCAGGTCCCGGCCGACGCGCTGGCGGCGCTGGCGCCGGCCCCGGAAGGCCTGCTTGCCCGGGCGATTGCCGAGGTCCGTTCAATCCTCAATGGGCCCACCATCCAGGCGCGCTGCCTGGAATGCCCGCCGGTTGGTCCGGCCCCGCGGCTCAGCGCCGATGATCGCAATTGGCTGACGCGCCTACTTGGCTGGAGCTGACGAGCCTCCATTGCCGGACCCATTGCCGTTGCGTCGGCGGCCTATGGTCATCGGCAGGAGGGTCAGCGCCAGCAGAACCATGCCCAGCGACAGCATGGCGAAGGAGACGACCCAGGGATTGTTGCTGTCCTCACGGCCCTGAAGGTCCATGATGTGCAGCCCCCACATGAAATCGTAGAAGCGCCACCAGCGGGTTCGCTTGGCAATGATCTCCCCCGATCCCCCATCGATGTAGAAATGGGCGCCATCGTCCATTTCGACCCGCCAGCCGTTCATCGCCCGGCGCAATTCCAGCGGCGGCGCGTCGGCCTCGATCCGGATTGTTGCGACGACCTTCGCAGTGCCCCTGTAGCGCGTCATCAGCTCCCTGGCCGCATCGGCCGGACCCAGGCGTGGCAGGATCCGGCCGGTGACAGGGTCAGCCAGTCTTTTCTCGCCCCCGGCAAAATCGATTTCCCAGCGCGGCCCGTCGGCGCGGGACTTAAGCGTGATGGCGGTGACAGGCAGTCCCTCGAGCTGTGGCGCAACCAACGGTCCATTGAGTTGGATTGGCTGCGGATCGGCGATGAGATGCTCGCCCCGGACTTCCTCAATCGGCTTGGCTACCATCACCAGCCCCGACACCGTCCAGAACAGCATCGGCAAACCGACCAGCCAACCCAGCCAGACATGCCAGCGACGCAGCCGTGTACGTACAGCCCCCATCAAAATCTCCCCGGTCGCGCCGAAATCGAAGGTCCACCCGGTCCTGGCAATTCCCCCTGCCACCGGCGACGAATCAGCGCTGCGGCGGTGATTAATGGGGCCTCGCCGATCCGTCATGATTTTTATATGATTAAGGTTAACTCTTGAGCAGATAAGCGAGCCTTGACAGCTCCGCCGCCGGTTGCTGCTCGATAATCTCTCCATGGCTGGGGACGATCCGCTGAAGTCCCGGGATTTCCGCCCATGTGTCGAACTGGGCAGCGAGCGCAGCCCCGTCCGCAACCAGCCTCGACCGGATCGGCCGGGGAATCGCCGGCCGCCTGGCGCCAAAACCGAACAGCCGGGACATGACCCATGCGCCCGGGCCCCGGGGCCTGGCGACATGGGCAATGATGTCGTTGACGATCAGGCTGGCCCCGCCCGGCCGCCGGACGACCAGCGCCGCTTCGCGATTGGCGGTTCCGGCGACGGTGATGAAGCTGGTGTCGGCATCCTCCAGCCGGTCGAGCACCAAATCGACCGGCACGGCCTCCGACACAGCTTCGCGCGCGCCGGACGGTGCCACGACGCAGGCTTTCGGAAAGCGTGCCTTGTATGGCCTTGCGTCGAGCCGGTGGAAGCCGCTGGGGATGATCAGGAATGCAGGTTCGCCGAGCGCTTCGATCCGCTCCATGTCCGCCTCGACCAGCGGGATCGGACTGAAGAGGGCGGTGCGCTTCTTCGACAGGCCAACCACGGTCATCCGCCGCGGGAAGTTGCCGATCGGCATGGGAATCTGCCCGACGACCGTCAGCAGGCTATAGTCGATCTCGCGCAACGGTCCGTGCGGCAGTACGGTCCATTCGTCATGCAGTTGGGCCAAGGCGGGCCTCCTCGCCTCACCTAACGAACCAAACGTGCATCCGCTTCCCAAGTCCTACGCAGGTGCCGATGCTGTCTTGAACGCATTAACTTGCAATCTCGGCGAGCTTGCTGCCGCCTTGGCCGACCGGCCTATCGACAGGCGCTCAGCGTCGCGATCACCTCCCGTGCCGAAGGAGGTCCCGATGTCCGCTGCACCCTTTCGAATGGCTCGATTTGCCGCCGCCCTGTCCGTTTTCGTCGGAGCAGGACTGGAGGCGAGAGGCTTCGACGCCGATGCCTTTCTGAATTTCAAGCAAGCGACCGAGACCGCCATTTCGCCCGACGGCACGCAGGTCGCCTTCGCCGTGGCCGTCTACGATCCGGCCAGCGATCTTCAGCAATCGCAGCTCTGGGTGGTGCCCGCACGCGGCGGAAGTCCGCGCCTGATCGGCAATGGTGAGAGCGCCCAATGGTGCGCTCACATCGGGCTCGTTTCCCTCAAGCGGCAGGGTGACAAGCTGCAGCTGCAAGTTTCGGACGGCTCATCCGAATCCCGGCCGCTGCTCCCCAGCGTCGTGAATGTGAACAGCTTTGCCTGCGATCCCACCGCCGGTCGCCTGGCGATCGCCGGGACCGACAATGTATCGGATGCGCCGAACAAGCTGCTGCTCGCGGACCCTGCCGCCGGCACGGTTCGCAAGCTCGCCGATGGCGCCGCCGATCCGGAATGGTCGCCATCCGGAACCACAATCGCGGCATCGATTGACGACGATATTGAGCTGGTCGGCCTCGACGGCAAGCGCTCGCCCTTGGTGAAGCGGCCCGGCCGCGACCTGGCGCCGCACTGGTCGCCGAGTGGAATGCAAATCGCTTTTGCCACGCAGGACGGCCAGGCCGTTGGCCCAATCGCGCTGTCGATAGTGGCAGCCACGGGCGGCGAGCCCAAGGCCATCGGCCGGTCCTTCACGGCATGGCTTCGCGGGCGGACGCCACGCTGGGTGCAATGGGTGGACGATGGCAGACTGGCATTTACCGGCCTGTCGCGGATGCGAACCCACCTCTATCAGGTGGACCTGAAGGGCCCGGCGTTGGCGACCGATCTTACCCCGGGCGACCAGGTCTATTCTGGCTGCAGCCTCTCGATCCGCAGCAAAGCCTATGCCTGCGTCCAATCATCCTGGCTCAGCCCGCCCGAAATCATGCTGCGCAGTTTCGCGAATAAATCGGCCAAGCAATTGACCCGGCTAAATCCGGGACTTGACCTTGGCGCGGACGAGACCATTCGCGAAGTTCAGTGGCGATCGGCGGACGGAACCGAAATCACTGGCCTGCTGGCCCTGCCGGCACGTTCGACCGGCGCCCTCCCGCTGGCGGTCCTGAACGTCGGCTCACATGGCACCTACGACCATTCGTTCACCACCAGGGTGAGCGCGGACGACAGCTGGTTTCCCGCGATCAACCACCATCTGCTGACTTCGCAGGGCTATGCCGTGCTGATGCCCAATCCGCGCGGAAGCTGGGGGTATGGCGACGACTTTCAGAACAAGGTTGCCGGCGATCCCGCAGTCGGCCCGTTCGCGGACATCCAGAGCGGTGTCGATAGCCTCATCAAGGAGGGCATTGCCGATCCGAATCGCCTCGCGATCATCGCCACGGGCACCTACGATTCCTATCGCAGCGTCTATGGCCTGACCCAGACCAACCGTTTCCGGGCAGCAGTGTTGACGGTGCCGGTCGTCGACCTGGTCCACGTCTATGCGCTTGCCGGCGGCGCCTTCAGCGCCCGGTACCTTGGTGGGTCGCCTTTGGCCGAGCCGGCGAAGTTCGACGCGATCAATCCGATCCGCCATACGGCCGCGATCAAGACGCCCACGCTGATTTTCAAGGTGAGCATCCCGCCGTTCGAAGCGCAGGCGAACTTGCTGGCCGCGGCGCTGCGGGAAAATAAGGTCCCCGTAGAAGTCAAACCGGCTTCCGAAAGATTCGTCGAGCCATCACGCGTTGCGGAAACCAGGGACGCAATCGGTGCAGCGTTGGAATGGCTGCGTACTTATTTAAAGGCGGACTAACTCTGGACTGACACCCGACGCTCAGATGTGGATCGGCTTGCCCGTCACCGCCATCGCCGCTTCCTTGAGCGCCTCCGAATGGGTCGGGTGCGCGTGGCAGGTGTAGGCGATATCCTCTGATGTCGCGCCGAACTCCATCGCCTGCGCGGCCTGGGCAATCATCGTCCCGGCAACCGATGCGATGCACCATACGCCGAGCACGCGGTCGGTCTTGGCATCGGCGATCACTTTGACGAAGCCGTCCGGCTCATGGTTGGTCTTGGCCCGGCTGTTGGCGAGCATCGGGAACTTGCCGACCTTGACCTCGCCTTTCTCTTTCGCCTGCTCCTCGGTCAGGCCGACCCCGGCGATTTCCGGCATGGTGTAGACCACCGATGGGATGACGTCGTGGTTCACGATGCCGGTCAGGCCGGCAATATTCTCGGCCACCGCGATGCCCTCGTCCTCGGCCTTGTGGGCCAGCATCGGCCCGGGGATGACGTCACCGATCCCCCAGATCCCCGCCACCTTGGTGCGGAAATCATGATCGGTCTCGATCTGGCCGCGGTTGTTGACCTGCAGCCCCGCCTTGTCGAGGCCGAGGCCATCGGTGTTGGGCCGGCGGCCGATCGAGACGAGGACGCAGTCGGCCTCGATGGTTTCCGAAGCGCCACCCTTGGCAGGCTCGACCGTCAGCGTCGCCTTGCCGCCCTTGACGGTCACGCCGGTAACCTTGGTGCCGAGTTTGAACTCGATCCCCTGCTTCTTCATGATCTTGTTGGCTTCCTTGCGGACTTCGCCGTCGAAGCCCGGCAGGATCTGGTCGAGGAATTCGACGCAGGTCACCTTGGCGCCCAAGCGCCGCCACACCGAGCCAAGCTCCAGCCCGATCACGCCGGCGCCGATCACCACCATATGCTCGGGAACCTTGGGGAGTTCGAGCGCTCCGGTGCTGTCGACCACGACCTTCTGGTCGATCTCGACGCCCGGAAGCGGAGTGACTGACGATCCGGTGGCGATGACGATATTCCTGGCCGTCACGGTGCGGTCGCCAACTTTGACCGAATTCGGGCCGGTGAAGGTCCCATAGCCCTTCAGCCATTCGACCTTGTTCTTCTTGAACAGGAATTCGATGCCGCCGGTGAGGCTCTTGACCGCGTCCTTGCGCTGGCCGTGCATTGTGTCGAGGTCGAGCTCGGGCTTCACCTTGATGCCGAGCTTGGCAAAGGCGCCATTGGCGGCGGCGTCATAATATTCCGAGGCGTGGAGCATCGCCTTCGACGGGATGCAGCCGACGTTGAGGCAAGTGCCGCCGAGCGTCTCGCGTCCTTCGGCGCAGGCGGTCTTGAGGCCGAGCTGAGCGGCGCGGATCGCGGCGACATAACCGCCCGGACCGGAGCCGATTACCAGCACATCATAGTCAAACTGCTCAGCAGCCATAATCTAACTCCGTTCGCCCTGAGCCTGTCGAAGGGCAGTTTTTCTACTTTTGCCTTCTCAAGTGGAAGGACAGGGCTTCGACCAGCTCAGCCCGAACGGTTTGTGGGTACGCTTAAAGATCAATCAAGAGGCGGGTCGGGTCTTCGATCGCTTCCTTCACGCGAACGAGGAAGGTCACGGCCTCCCGGCCGTCGATCAGGCGATGGTCGTAGGACAGCGCCAGATACATCATCGGCCGGGCGACAATCTGGCCGTCGCGCACCACCGGCCGTTCCTCGATGCGGTGCATGCCGAGCACCGCCGACTGCGGCGGATTGATGATCGGGCTCGACAGCAAGGAGCCGAACACGCCGCCGTTGGAGATGGTGAAGGTACCGCCCTTCATATCCTCGGCGGTCAAACTGCCGTCCTTGGCTTTCTTGCCATAGGCCGCGATCGCTTTCTCGATCTCGGCGAAGCTCAGCTTGTCGGCGTCGCGAATGACCGGGACGACCAGGCCCTTGGGGGCCGACACCGCGACCGAAACGTCGAGGAAGTCGGAATAGACGATCTCATCGCCCTCGATGCGGGCGTTGACCGATGGCACGTCGCGAGCGGCGAGCGCCACGGCTTTGACGAAGAAGCCCATGAAACCGAGCCGAATACCGTGCTTCTTCTCGAACAAATCCTTGTAGCGGGCGCGCGCGTCGATCACCGCCGTCATGTCGACGTCGTTGTAGGTGGTGAGCAGCGCCGCGGTGTTCTGCGCGTCCTTGAGGCGGGTTGCGATGGTCTGGCGGAGCCGGGTCATCTTGACCCGCTCTTCGTGGCGCTCACCGGCGGCTCGGGCCGGCTGGGGTTCCGGCGCTGGCGCGGCCGCGGCAACAGGGGCCTTCACTTCCGGCTCATGGACCGGAGCCGGGGCGCCGTCCTTGGCCTTGGCCGCCAGCAGCACGTCATCCTTGGTGATGCGGCCATCCTTGCCGGTACCGTGTATCTTCGACGGATCGACATGCAGTTCGAGCACCGCGCGGCGTACCGCAGGCGAGAGAGTCAGGTCGGCATGGTCAGCCGGAGCTGCGGCATGGTCTTCGCGTAGTGCCGGATTCTCGCCTGCGCCGACCGGATTGACCTGCGCGCCAGCGACCTCGGTCTGGCCCTGGCCGGTAGCCGGCTCGGCCGCCGCCGACGGTGACGATGGAACAACAGTGGCACCAGGCTCGCTTTGGCCGCTACTCCCGGCAGCAGCGCCGCTCGCCTCGCCAATGCGCGCAATCACCGCGCCGACCTCAACCGTGTCGCCTTCCTTGAACAGCTGCTCGCTCAGGGTTCCGGCAACCGGCGACGGCACTTCGACCGACACCTTGTCGGTCTCCAGGCTGGCGATCGGCTCATCGGCCGCAACCGCTTCGCCCGGCTGCTTGAGCCACTGCGCCAGCGTCCCTTCGGTGATCGATTCGCCCAGCGCTGGGACCTTCACATCGGTGGCCATGGGTAGCGTTTCCCTTACGAAGCTTGTGCGGATGCTCGCCCGCGGCTGCTATGCCCCAGCGCGTCGGCGATCAAGGCTGCCTGTTCGGCAGCATGGCGCTTGGCCAGCCCGGTCGCCGGCGAAGCAGAAGCGGCACGGCCGGCGTAACGCGGCCGCAACCTGACGTGGCCGGCTTCGGCCAGACAGTCCTCAAGCAAATCTTCGGCGAACTGCCAGGCGCCATTGTTCTTCGGCTCTTCCTGCGCCCAGACCAGCTCCTCCAGCCTGGGCATCGCCTTCAGCCGTTTGACCAAGGGTTCGGACGGGAAGGGGTAGAGCTGCTCGATGCGGATGATCTCGGTAGACGTGTCGCCCGCCGCATCGCGCGCTTCCATCAGCTCATAGCTTAGCTTGCCCGAGCAGAGCACCGCGCGGCGCGTCTCGCCGGCGGCCGGTGGGTTGAGATCGCTCAAAATGCGGTGAAAATGCCCTTCGCCGATGAAATCGTCGCGCTTCGATACCGCAAGCTTGTGCCGCAGCAGCGACTTGGGCGTCATCATCACCAACGGCTTGCGGAAATCGCGCAGCATCTGGCGGCGCAGGATATGGAAATATTGGGACGGCGTAGTGCAGTTGGCGACCTGGATATTATCCTCGGCGCAGAGCTGCAGGTAGCGCTCCAGCCGGGCCGAGCTATGCTCCGGTCCCTGCCCTTCGAAACCATGCGGCAGCAGCAGCACCAGCCCCGAAGCGCGCAGCCACTTGGCCTCGCCGGCGGCGATGAACTGATCCATGATCGTCTGCGCGCCGTTGGCGAAGTCGCCGAACTGCGCTTCCCACAGTACGAGTGCGCGCGGATCGGCCTGTGAATAGCCATATTCGAAGCCAAGCACGCCGAACTCGCTGAGCGGACTGTCGAGAACTTCGAACCAGGGCTGGCCGGCCTGGTCACGCTTGGTGCTTAGCGGAACATATTTGTCGCCACTCGTCTGGTCGGTCCAAACTGCATGGCGCTGGCTGAAAGTGCCTCGTCCGCTGTCCTGGCCCGACAGGCGCACCCGGAATCCATCCTCGACCAGGCTGCCAAATGCCAGCGCCTCGCCGGTCGCCCAGTCGATGCCCTGCCCCTCGTCGAGGGCCTTCTTCTTGGCTTCGAGGATCCGCCCCAACGTCTTGTGTATCGTCAGCCCTTCGGGGACGGTCGTCAGCAGCGCCGAGAGGCGCGCATATTGGTCGTCTGGGATGGCGGTGTTGACGTTGCGCCGCGCATCGACGGGCTCGCCAGGCGTTCCGAGGCCTTCCCAGCGTCCTTCGAACCAGTCGGCCTTGTTTGGCAAATAGCTGGTTCCAGCCTCGAATTCGGTTTCGAGATGCTGGACGAAGGCGGCGGTGGTCCCGTCGATCCATTTCTGGTCGACCACGCCCTCGGCGATCAGCCGCGCACCATAGAGCTGACTGACCGGCGGATGCTGCTTGATCGCCGCGTACATCAGCGGCTGGGTGAAGCTGGGCTCGTCGCCCTCATTGTGACCGAAGCGGCGGTAGCACCACATGTCGATGACGATGTCGCGATTGAACGCCTGACGGAACTCGATCGCCATCTTGCAGGCGAAGGTCACCGCTTCGGGATCGTCGCCGTTGACGTGGAAGATCGGCGCCTGGACTGCCTTGGCAACGTCCGACGGATAGGGCGACGAGCGCGCGAACTGAGGGCTAGTGGTGAACCCGACCTGGTTGTTGATGACGAAATGGATCGTGCCGCCAGTTTCGTACCCGGGTAGGCCGGAAAAGCCGAAACACTCGGCCACGATCCCCTGCCCCGCGAAGGCCGCGTCGCCGTGCAGCAGCAGCGGCAGGACGGTATCGCCCTCGACATCGCCCTTGCAGGTCTGGCTGGCACGGGCCTTGCCCAGCACCACCGGATCGACCGCTTCAAGATGCGACGGGTTGGGCAGCAGCGACAGGTGTACCTTGTTGCCGTCGAATTCGCGGTCCGACGAGGTGCCGAGGTGATATTTGACGTCGCCCGAGCCGCCGACGTCGGCCGGGTTGGTCGCCCCGCCGGCGAATTCATGGAAGATGGCGCGATAGGGTTTGCCCATCACGTTGGAGAGGACGTTGAGCCGCCCGCGGTGCGCCATGCCGACGTCGATTTCCTCGACGCCACTGGCGCCGCCATATTTGATCACCGCTTCAAGTGCCGGAATGGCGCTCTCGCCCCCGTCGAGCCCGAAGCGCTTGGTGCCGACATATTTCTTGGCGAGGAATTTTTCCCACTGTTCGCCCTGGATCACCTTTTCCAGGATCGAGCGCTTGCCCTCCGGCGTGAAGCTGATCGCGGCGTCCTTGCCCTCCATCCGGTCCTGCAGGAAGCGGCGCTCTTCCAGGTCGTTGATGTGCATATATTCGAGGCCGACCGAGCCGCAGTAATTGGCCTGGAGCACCGGAAGTATCTGGCGGATCGAGGCATATTCGAAGCCCAGTGTACCCGCGAGGTAGATTTTGCGGTCGAGGTCCGCGTCGGTGAAGCCATGATAGGCGGGCGTGAGGTCGGCCGGCAGCTCGCGCTGGCTTAGCCCAAGCGGATCGAGATTGGCTGCGAGGTGCCCGCGCACGCGGTAGGTGCGGATCAGCATCATCGCCCGGATGCTGTCCTCGGCAGCCCGGCGGATCGCCGTTTCGTCGGTAATGCCGGTCGCGGCAACAGCGGCCTTGGCCTCGACGGCCACCTTCTCGATGGTTGCTTCGGTCGGATCGAGTCCGACGTTGACCGGGTCGAGCTCCGCCACCGGCCAGTTCGGCCGTGCCCAGCTGGGTCCTTGCTCCCGCTCGATCGCCAGTGATTCCATCGCCCGGACTAAGCTCCCAGCAGTTCCTTCAGGGTCGTACCCAATTCAGATGGGCTCGGAGAGACCCGGATTCCAGCCGCTTCCATCGCCGCGATTTTGGACTCGGCGTCTCCCTTGCCGCCCGACACGATCGCGCCGGCATGCCCCATGCGGCGGCCCGGAGGCGCGGTGCGGCCGGCAATGAAGCCGACCGTGGGCTTGCGCCGCCCGCGCTTGGCCTCGTCGGCGAGGAATTGCGCCGCCTGTTCCTCGGCATCGCCGCCGATCTCGCCGATCATGATGATCGACTTGGTCTCGTCGTCAGCCAGGAACAACTCGAGCACGTCGATGAAGTTGGTGCCGTTGACCGGATCGCCGCCAATCCCGACCGCAGTGGTCTGGCCGAGCCCCTCGTTGGTCGTCTGGAACACCGCCTCATAGGTCAAGGTGCCGGAACGCGAGACCACGCCGACGCTGCCCTTCTTGAAGATATTGCCCGGCATGATGCCGATCTTGCACTCTTCAGGCGTCAGCACGCCGGGGCAGTTCGGGCCGATCAGCCGCGACTTGGAAGCGCTGAGCGCGCGCTTGACCCGAACCATGTCCAGCACCGGAATGCCCTCGGTGATCGCGACGATCAGTGGCACTTCGGCGTCGATCGCTTCGCAGATCGAGTCGGCAGCGAAGGGCGGCGGAACGTAAATCACGCTGGCTGTTGCGCCGGTCTTTTCGACCGCTTCCTCGACCGTATTGAATACCGGCAGGCCGATGTGGGTCGTGCCGCCCTTTCCCGGCGTGACGCCGCCAACCATCTGCGTGCCATAGGCCAATGCTTGCTGCGTATGGAACGTCCCGGTCTCCCCGGTCATCCCCTGGGTGATGACCTTGGTGTTCTTGTTGACGAGGATCGACATTTAATTCTTGCCCTTTCGGAGCGCGGCGAACTGAACCTGGCCGTCGGTTTTTTCAATCGGACGGACATAAATGGTAGTGATGCTTCCCGTTGCGGGATCGGCGATCGACCATTCGGCTTCATAGAATTTCTTGCGCTTGCCCTTGCGGTCCAACGCTTGGCCGGCGTTGTACGGCTGGCTGCCAATCAGCTTTGACATGGCGTCTTCGCTGGCGACGATATCGGCCGGGCCGGCAACGGCCACCGTCAGGCTGCACTGGCTGTATTTGTTGAAGAACAGGTTCGAGCCGACGTTGAGCGCGGCGTCCGCGGAAACCCACCCGCCCAGCTCGACCGGCTGCTTGAACGGAACCATCAGCGGCCGATAGGTGAAGCCCCACGCCGACGCCACGGCCTGTTTGCCGGCGCTTTCCCGGTTCAGGCCTGTGTCCAGGCAAAGGTTCTTGAACATCGCGGCGGCGGCGCTGGCATCGTGGCCGGCTGCCGTGAACTTATCGACCGGCGCCCCGGCGAATTGCATGGTCAAGACTCGTCCGCGCTCATCGAGCCACGGGGCGGCCTGGGCGGAGGCTGCAACCGTTGAGCCGATGAGTGCAAACGCGACAAAGTGACGCATCAGCCCAGCGACCCGTCGATCTGCTTGCAGGCTACCAGCAGTTCTTTCACCGCATCGACGCTGACCTGGAAGTTACCCTTGGCCTCGTCGTCGAGCGCGATCTCGATCACTTCTTCGACGCCGTTGGCGCCGATCACGGTCGGGACGCCGACGTAGAGCCCGTCGAGGCCATATTTGCCGTCGACATAGACCGCGCAGGGCAGGATGCGCTTCTGGTCGCCCAGATAGGCTTCGGCCATGGCGATCGCGCTGGTGGCCGGCGCATAATAGGCCGAGCCGGTCTTCAGCAGGCCGACGATCTCGCCGCCGCCGCCGCGGGTGCGCTTGACGATCTCGTCGATCCTTTCCTTGGAGGAACGGCCCATCTTGACCAGGTCGTCGACCGGAATTCCCGACACCGTCGTGTAGTTTGTGACCGGCACCATCGTGTCGCCGTGACCGCCGAGCACGAAGGCGTTGACGTCCTTGACGCTGACGCCGAACTCCCAGGCGAGGAAGGTCGCGAAGCGAGCGGAATCCAGGACGCCGGCCATGCCGACCACCTTTTTGTGCGGCAGGCCGGAAAATTCGCGCAGCGCCCAGACCATCGCGTCCAGCGGATTGGTGATGCAGATCACGAATGCGTTGGGGCAATGCTGCTTGATGCCCTCACCCACCGCCTTCATCACGCCGAGGTTGATACCCAAGAGGTCGTCGCGGCTCATGCCCGGCTTGCGCGGCACGCCGGCGGTGACGATGACCACGTCGGCGCCGGCGATGTCGGCGTAGTCGTTAGTGCCTTTAATGCTGGCGTCGAAGCCCTCGATCGGACCGCACTGCGACAGGTCGAGCGCCTTCCCCTGCGGAATGCCCTCGGCGATGTCGAACAGGACGATGTCGCCCATTTCCTTCTTCGCCGCGAGATGCGCCAGCGTGCCACCGATCATTCCCGCGCCGATCAGCGCAATCTTCTTGCGAGCCATTGAGGTTCCGGTCCCCTTGATGAGCGTGTGAGGCCCGGACCGCAGCAAGCAGCCCGGGATTTGGCGCGCGCTCTAGACCGGGAGTCGGCGCGGGGCAACCTTTCGCAAGCGCGGAAAATCCGCGCGTTTGGCTACTTCGCTTCGATCAGGCTGAGGATGTTGCCGTCCGGGTCCTTGAACCAGGCAGTCTTCATGCCTTCGCCCTCGAAAATGTCGCCATTGGCTTTGAGGCCCTCGAGGTCATAATGCTCGAAGGCGATGCCCTTGTCCTTGAGGCCGCGGACTTCTTGCTGGATGTCGTCGACATCGAAAGTCAGCGCGGTAGCTTTGTTGGTCCCTGCGAACTCGGAGCGATAGACGCTGAGCCTAGTGTCGCCGCTCTTCAGCATGAAGCCCTCGCCGAAATCGTCGACCTCCTTGAGCCCGAGCTTTTCCTCATAGAATTTGCGGGCGCGATCGAGATCCTTGACCGCAATCATCGGGGTGGCGTCGGATTTACCGAGCATGGTGTTTCTCCTCCTTTGGGTGAGACAAGAAAAACGGCTTGGCTCCATCCTGTGTTCCGGCATTCGCCATGCTGAACGGGCGGCTCATGGATCATTCAGGCCCATTGGCGCATTGTACCGGACATGAAACATCTCCTGATCCTCGCGGGCGTCACGACGCTCGCCGCTACCGCCCCGGTTTATGGGAAGCCGGACCATGCCAAGGGCCACAACGGCTACGCCTACGGCTATGGCCATAGCTGCCCGCCGGGCCTCGCCAAGAAGAATAACGGCTGCCTGCCGCCAGGCCAGGCGAAGAAGCTATACAACAGGGGCCAGCGCTGGCCTGGCAACTATGGCTACGCCTGGAACTACAACCAGATTCCCTACGACCTGCGCAACCGCTACGGCTTCGACCCGAACGATCGCTATTATTACGGCGACGGTTACCTCTACCAGGTCGACCCGGCGACGATGCTGATTTCGCAGGTGGTCAGCGCGATCCTGCGCTAGGCCCTATTTCGAGAGGTCCCGGATTACGCTCTCCCAGTGCAGCACGTCATCGTACATGGCGCGCACCGGGATTCGCTCGTCGAGGCCGTGGGCGCGCTCGTCATCGGGCGAAATGCCCCAGCTGCCGTCGATGTCGTAGACCGGGATGCCCTGGGCGCGGAAGAAGCTGCCGTCGCTCGCCCCGGTCGACATCAGCGGAAAGACGTGCATCGCCGGACCGTGGAACCGCTGGATCGAGGCGGTGACCGCCTTCAGCACATCGGCGCGAATGGGTGACGGCGGGGTCGGCACGCCGATGTAGTTGGGGTCCGGCTTCACCTCGACCTTGGAACCGGCAAGCTGCTGGAGCTCGGCCTGGACGGTCTTCGGGTCGACTCCCGGCATGATCCGGCAATTGACCGTCGCCTTAGCGCTCTGGGGCAGCGCATTGTCGGCATGGCCGCCTTCCAGCATCGTCGCTACGCAACGGGTGCGGGTCAGGCCGACTTCCAGCGGATTGGCCTCGATCGCGTCGGCAGCCGCGCCGTCGTTGGGGTTGGCCAGCCACCGCCGTATCGCCTGGCCCAGCGCGCTGTCGCCTTCCTGCCGGGCCCGTTCCTCGAAATAACCGCGGCTGGTGTCGTTGAGCATCGGTGTGAAGCGGTGCGCCTGCAGCGCCTTCAGTGCATCGGCAAGATCGTAGATCGCATTGTCGGGCCGCGGCCGGGAGCTGTGGCCGCCCGGATTGTGGGTGGTGAAGAAATAGGTCTGGAAGGTCTTTTCGGCGGTCGAAATACCGCAGCCTAGCGGCCGGAACTGGCGGTCGTACGAACCGCACCCACCATCGGCGTTGAGCCCGAACTCGGCGTCGGTGAGGTTGCGCCATTCGGTCGAGCCAAGCGTCGCGCCGCGGCCCATCGTTTCCTCGTCACCGCTGTAGAACAGGATGATGTCGCGATTGGGCTTGAATCCAGCCGCTTTCAGCTTGAGCACCGCCATAGTGGTGGCGACGATGCCATTCTTCATGTCGGACGCGCCGCGGCCGAGGAAATAGCCGTCCTGCTCGCGAAAGGTAAACGGATCGAACGTCCAGTCCGCGCGCTTTGCTTCGACCACGTCCATATGCCCAAGGATCAACATCGGCTTCTTGGTCGCATGGGCGGAACGCCAGCGGACGATCAGCGCCGCGGTCTTGTCTCCGGCAACCCCTTCATAGGGCATGACCTTGATATCGTTGTCCGGAATGCCGGCGGCCTTGAATTGTTCGGCCAGCAGATTCGCCATGCGCGGCACTTCGCCGCGGTTATGGACGGTCGGGATCTCGATCACCTGCTGCAGCAGGCTGCGGGTCTTTGTCTGCCAGGCCGGATCGAGCTTGGTCGGCACCGTCCTGGGATCGGTCGCGGCAATGGCGGCGGTCGACAGGCAGGCCACGACAGCCGCGGCAAACACTCGCTTCATTTCATCTACTCCTATTTGCCGGCCAGTTCGCGCAGCATGAGCTGCCAGTGGATGACATTGTCATAGAGGGACTGCACCGGCAGGCGCTCATCCCTGCCATGCGCCCGGAAGTCGATCGGGACGACCACCCAGCCGCCGTTGGTGCCGTAAATCGGAATCCCGGCGACGCGGAATGGCCGCCCGTCGGTCGCGCCGGTCGACATTTCGGGGAATACCGGCATGCCGGGATGCAGCGCGCGGACCGCGTTGGTGTAGGCGTTCGTCACGTCGGGCCGTAGCGGCGAAGACAAGGACGCCACCTGATCGTCGTTGCGAGTCACCACCACGAGGGGATTTGCGACTACCCGCTCAAGCTCGGTCTTGATCTCGTTTGGATCGCCGCCAGGGAAGATGCGGCAGTTGACCATCGCTGTCGCCAGTTGCGGCAGCGCATTGTCGGCATGACCGGCGAATAGCCGGGTCGGAACGCAGCGTGTCCGCGTCAGCCCGACTTCGCTTTCGCTAGCCTCGATGAAATCGGCAGCCTCGGTATCATTATTATTTGCCAGCCACCGCCGCATAGCATCGCCCAGCGGCCCCTTCTCCTGCTTCTCGCGCCCCTGGAAATAGGCACGTGTCGTCGGGCCCATCTGCGGCGCGAATTTATAGGCCTCGAGCCGTTCGAGCGCATGCATCAGGTCATAGATGGCATTGTCCTTGCGCGGCTTTGACGAATGGCCGCCGCGGTTGCGGACCGTCAGCGTGTAGCCGGCATAGGTCTTCTCGGCGCTCTGCATGGTGAAGCCGGCGGGCGATCCGTCGGGGTTGAACCCGCCACCGCCTCCATCGGCGTTGAGGCCGTATTCGGGATGGCCGAGCAGGTCGAGCCACTCGCTTGCGCCCTTCTTCGCACCGATGCCGTTGGTTTCTTCGTCGCCGGTGAACAGCACGACGATGTCGCGCTTCGGCTTGAACCCCGCTGACTTCAAATTGATCATCGCCTGGGTGATGCCGACGATGCCGTCCTTCATGTCGGTCGAGCCGCGGCCATAATAATAACCGTCGCGCTCGGTCATCGTGAACGGGTCGGTGGTGGAATCCTCGCGCTTGGCCTCGACCACGTCCATGTGGCCCATCAGCATGATCGGCTTGGCCTTGGGCGTGCCCGCCGCGCGCCAGCGGACGATCAGCGCTGCCGTCTCGTCTTCGCCGGAGGTCGCGCTGCCGGTGTGGTAAGGCAGGACATGGATATCGGCCTCGGTAAAGCCCGCGGCCTTGAACTGGTTGGCGACATATTGCGCCATTTCCGGCGTGCGGTGGCGGCCGATCACCGTCGGCGTGTTGATGACATGTTCGAACATGTCGTGGGTCGCGGTGCGCTGGGCCGGGGTCAGGCTAGGCTTGGCTGGAGGGGCGGCGATTGCGGTCGCCGATGCGGCAGCAAGCATGAGGGCGGCAACGAGGCGCATGGTCCGAGTCTCCTGATCTGATTTTGGCGCCACGCTAGGTTGCGTTTCGCTACCGTCAATCCTCATGAAGGCCGTGGCCTTCCTCCAGGTAGCCGGCGCTCTGCATTTCCTCGAGCCGGCTGGCCGTCCGGTCGAATTCGAACCGTCCGTCGCCGGCGGGATACAAGCCTGCCGGCTCCGCGTCCGCCGCGGCGAGCAGCTTCACCCGATGTTCGTAAAGCGCGTCTATCAGGGTCACGAACCGCGCCGCCTCATTGCGCATCTCGCGCGTCATCACCGGGATTCCGACGATGATCACCGTGTGGAAGCGGCGGGCGATGGCGAGGTAGTCGGCCGCCCCGCGCGCCTCGCCGCACAAGCGCTTGAATGAAAAGACCGCGACTCCCTTGAGGCTCTTCGGGACGTGAATCGTCCGTCCGCCGCCCACGTCCAATTCCTCGGTCGGCACCTTGGCGCGGTCCTCGACCGGATAATCGGTCAGCTGGAAGAAAGCGGCGCTCAGCGTGGCGGTCGCATCCGGCCCGTTGGGCACCAGCCAAGTGTCCAGGCCCTGCATCCGGTCGAGCCGGTAATCGGTCGGCCCGTTGAGAGGCAGGACCTCCATTTTCGCTTCGATCAGCTCGATGAAGGGCAGGAATAGCTCGCGGTTGAGCCCATCCTTGTAGAGGCCCTTCGGCGGCCGGTTGGAGGTGGTGACGATCGCCACGCCTTCGTCGATCATCGCCGTGAACAGCCGCGACATGATCATCGCGTCGGCGCTGTTGGTGACCATCATCTCGTCAAAGGCAAGGAACTTCACTTCCTCCGCGATCTGCTCAGCCACCCGGATGACCGGATCGCCTTCCTCGCCCTTGCGCGCTTCGCGCAGGCGCTGGTGCACCTCCAGCATGAAAGCGTGGAAATGGGCCCGTCGCTTCGGCTGAACGTCGATCTGGTCGAACGCCAGGTCCATCAGCATCGACTTGCCGCGCCCGACCCCGCCCCACAGATAGATGCCGCAGGCCTGTTGCCGCTTGCCAAGCAGCCGCTTCAGCAGGCCCCCGTTGTCGGCAAGCCCAGCCGCGAAGCGGTCGAGGGCCTGCACGGCTTTGGCCTGGTCCGGATCGGGTTTCAGCTCTCCCGCCGCGACCAGCGCGGCATAGGCCCTACCGACGGGCCCCATCGTCATCCATGGCGGGGGCGTTGGGGCGGGTGACGCGCTTCAGCGTACCGGTGAAAGCGTAGCAAATCTCGCCATCCTGCTCGCAATGGCCCTCGAAAAAGACCAGCCCGCCCTTGGTCTGTTTGAGCAGCCGGACATGGGCATCGAGCGGCAGGCCGACGCGCCCGCGGGCGACGAACCGCGTATGGCAATCGAGAGTGACATAATGGCCCTCGGCCATGCCGGCGCAGCGTCCTCCAGCGAATAGGCTCATGTCGATGAAGCTCATCACGGCCCCGCCATGGATCGACCCGCCCATGTTCATATGGGCCTCCGTCGGGGTCATGCGACACAGCGCCTGCCCCTCGCCGTCTGGTTTGAACAGCAGGCGCCCGGTCTGGGAGGCAAATGAACCGCGTGGGAAGTCGCCCCAGCTGTACCAGCCGGGGTTTTCCGGATCCTCGCGAGCGCCATTGGGCAGGCGCGATGTCTGGTCGTTCAAGCAGCCCGCTCCGCGATCAGCTTCTTGGTCTCGGCGATCGCCTTGGCCGGGTTCAGCCCTTTGGGGCAGACGTTGGCGCAGTTCATGATGGTGTGGCAGCGATAGAGCCGGAACGGGTCCTCAAGCTGGTCAAGCCGCTCGCCGGTCGCCTCGTCGCGGCTGTCAGCCAGCCAGCGATAGGCTTGAAGCAGGATCGCGGGGCCCAAGAACTTGTCGGCGTTCCACCAATAGCTGGGGCAGCTGGTCGAACAGCAGGCGCAAAGGATGCACTCGTAGAGCCCGTCGAGCTTGGCCCGGTCGTCGGGCGACTGCAGTCGCTCCTTGCCCGACGGCTCAGGCGAAGCGCTCTTCAGCCAGGGCTGGATCGAGGCATATTGTGCGTAGAAATGGGTCATGTCGGGGACCAGGTCCTTGACTACATCCATGTGCGGCAGCGGAGTAATCCGGACCTCGCCCCTGATGTCCTCGATCGCGGTCGTGCAGGCGAGGCCGTTCTTGCCGTCCATGTTCATCGCGCAGGAGCCGCAAATCCCTTCGCGGCAGGAGCGGCGGAAGGTCAGCGTCGGGTCGATCTCATTCTTGATCTTGATGATCGCGTCGAGAACCATTGGCCCGCACTTGTCGAGATCGATGGTGTAATTGTCGTAACGCGGGTTCTGGCCCGTGTCGGGATCGTAGCGGTAGACTTTGAATTTCTTGAGCCGCTTGCCCTCTTCGGCCCGGTGGGCACGGCCCTTCTTGATCTTGCTGTTCTTGGGCAGGAAGAATTCGGCCACGAGCGTCCTCGCATGAAACGGGTTTCATGGGCCGCTAGCACCGAGGGCGCGCGTACCGCAAGCAAAGTGGGAAAATGACTTGAAGCGGCTCGACGCAAAAATCGCGGAACCCAGAAATGGTAAACCCCGCCAGTTTGACCTGGCAGGGTTCCCATGTTTCGGATCCGAAGACCCGATCCACGAGTTCAAGCTAGCGGCCCCACCGGACTCCGCAAGCCCTTTTTTCACGCCGACTCGGTCATATTCAAAATAGCTGTGGATAAGTCTGTGGAGAGAAATGCGAGGCCTTTGGCCAAAGCAACGGAATTCACTCGCCAAGTGTCCGGTCGCCCCCTACCACAAGTTTTCAGTAGGACGACGCGTTATGCCGACATATCGGCTCTACAAGCTGGATTTGTCCGGAAAATTCGAATCATCGGTAGATATGCAAGCGGCGGACGACGACGCAGCTCTCGACGCGGTGCGCGCGTTCAAGCATCCCTGTGTTTGCGAGCTGTGGCTGGCGCGGCGCCTGATCGGGCGGGTCTCGGCGGCCTAGGCGGCTTGCCGGATGATTTTGACCAGGTCGGAGCGGATCTTGCGGCCCATCAGATGGGCATCGACGTAGGAATAGCCTTCTTTCCTGAGCTGGACACGGATGTCCTCGACGGTCGCCAACTGCAGCGCAAGTTGGAAGGCGCGTTCGATGATGCCGGCGGCTTGAACCATCATTGGGCTGGCACCCCGGTGCCGTACAGCTTGGCGTCGGCAATCCGCGCTGCATAGCCTTCCGCTAGCTTGCGATGCGCTACCCGCGAGCTAGTGCAGGCCGCCTTGTCGGACAATTGAAGCGAAACAATATATCGCTGATATAGATAATTGAGGTCCATAATTGGCTCCGATACAGTAAGCGGGAGCACAATTTCGTCTCTCTGCCGCGCACAGCCTACAGAGGAATAAAGCGCGGTTTTTCATTTGTAACACATGCTCCTAACTATTCCTAACTCCTCGGATTATTTTAGATCACGGGTTACATTTGCCCGAAATTCGTCTATATGACCTTGGCTACCAGTCGCAAATTGACGGTCTTTGGCGCTTTGCGGCTCCTCTTTCCTTCTATCTCGCAGCTCTTAGCACCCGGAATCCGACGTTCGGGCTCCGCCATAGAAGGAATATTGATATGCCAATCGGCACCGTAAAATTTTTCAACGACGCCAAGGGCTATGGGTTCATCCAGCCCGACACTGGCGACGGCGACGCGTTCGTCCACATCTCCGCGGTTGAGCGGGCTGGCCTGCAGACGCTTCGCCAGGACCAGCGCCTCTCCTTTGACATGGAGCAGGATCGCCGCGGCAAGATGAGCGCGGTCAACCTCAAGCTTGAAGACCAAACCGCGCCGCAAGCGCAGTAAGCACCTTCCGGCATGGCACTTTCCAACACGCTGAAATTCTACCTCGATAGGGTGGAACAGGCGCGCGAAGATGCCGAGGCGGCAACGCTGTCCAACATAAGGGACCGTTGCCGCCGTTCGGAAGCGGCCTGGACACAATTGGCCGAGCGGGCCTCCTTGGCGGAACGCAATCGGCAGAAACTGGAATTGATGAAGGCGGCTGTGCCGCCAGTTGAACAATGATGAAGACAATCAAGAAACCAAGAGCCCAGAAACCTGGCGATCAGCTTGCGCTGAGGTCTGCCGCGCTGCCAGCGCGCGACCCGGTAGCCTACGCCGCCGTGCTCAAGATGCTCGGCTAGCACCCCCTTCGGCGCAGCCCAAATTTCCCTGAAATGCAGCGATTCGGCGCGAAATGCGTTTCGCCCTCCGGTGGCCCCCAGCCACCGCTTTAAGGGCGCGCGCAGCGTATGCGCTCAATTGCCCCGCGGGCGGACGTCTTCCCTCCTTTAGCGTCCGCCCCAGTTTTTATTGCGACTTGGCTGCCTTCAGCACTTCCTCGGCATGGCCGGGCACCTTGACCTTGCGCCATGCCCTTTGAACCCGCCCTTCCTTCCCGATCAGGAAGGTGGAGCGCTCCATTCCCATATATTTGCGGCCGTACATCGACTTTTCGACCCAGGTGCCGAAGGCAGCGCTGATCGCCCCGTCCTCGTCCGAGGCGAGCGGGACCTTCAGCTCATATTTGGCGATGAACTTGTCGTGCTTCTTCATCGGGTCGCGCGACAAGCCGACCACTCTGACCCCGGCCTTGGCAAAATCGCCGGCCAGCGCGGTAAAGTCCTGCGCTTCGCGGGTGCATCCCGATGTGTCGTCCTTGGGATAGAAATAGAGCACCAGCGGTCCACCTGGCGTTGACAGGTCAAGGTCGGTCCCGTCGCTGAGCCTGGTTTTCAAGGCCGGAACCTCGTCGCCCTCATTGATCATTCGTCGTTCCCTTTCACCGTGGCCCATCGCGCCGCGACCCTTTGCCGGGCCTGCTCGGCCGCCGCAAGCAGCGCCGGCCAATCCGGATAGCCGCACAACGTCGCCACCAATTCCTGAGATTGCTCGGCCGGCTCCATGGCCCGGGCGCTGACCAGCCGAAGCACAACCAGCATTCGCGACAGGAGCCGAAGGTCGGGATCGCTGCCCTCGTCGATCAAGCCAGCTTTGACCAATGCCTCGATCGCCACCTCAAGGCGCGGGTCGAGCCCGATGTGAGTGGTGAGTTGAAGAGTGTGGACTGCGAACTCCAGGTCGACCAGGCCACCCGGCCCCAGCTTGATGTCGAGTGGGCCGGCTGGCGGTTTGTGGCGCGCCATTTCCTCCCGCATCGCCGCCGCGTCGGCACGGATACGGGCCGGATCCGCGGGCGTAGCCAGGATATCGCAAATTAGGGCCCGAACCTTTGCCCTGGCCGCTTCCGACCCGGTCAGCGGCCTCGCCCGGCACAGGGCCATATGTTCCCAAGTCCATGCCTCGTGACGCTGATACTGGTCGAACGACGCCAGGCTGACGGCGAGCATCCCTTGCGCCCCCTGGGGCCGCAGCCGTGTGTCGACGTCGTAAAGCGGGCCTGCCGCCGTGGGCGTGCCGAGCGCGGCACCGATACGGCTCGCCAGCCGGTTGTAGTAATCCGTCGCAGGCAGCGCTTTAGGACCGTCCGACTGGGCGCCCGCCGGCGCGTCGAACAAATAGATAAGATCGAGGTCGCTGGCGTGGGTCAGGGCTCGGCCGCCCAGCCTGCCGAGCCCGAGCACCACCAATTCCGCGCCCGGCACACGCCCGTGAGTGCGCTCGAATTCCCGAGCGACGGTTTCGGCAAGGGCGACGATCGCCGCCTCGGCGAGGTCGCTATAGCCCTCGGCAATGAGGATCGGGTCGCGGTGTGCGGCGAGCAGCTGGACACCCAGCGCAAAGCGTCGTTCGCCGACCATTCTTCGGATACGATCAAGCGCCATGTCGAAAGGTTCGTCGCGGACCACCGTGAGGAAGCGGTCGGCCAGCGCCTGGGCGTCGGGCGGCGGCGCAAAGCTGGACTCGTCGATCAGACCGTCAAGCAGGGTTGGCCGCCGGCCCAGCTGCTCGGCCAATGGAGGCGCATGAGCGAGGATCAACGCCAGCAGATCGGCCAATTTCGGGCGGGCGCCGAGCAGCCGGTATAGGTTCACGCCGCTCGACAGCTTGTCGATTATGTCGCCGAAGCGGTTGAGGGCGCTGACCGGCTCCGGACCTGCGGCGACTGCTCTCATCAACGTCGGCAGCATCCCCTCAAACGCCGACAGCGCCGCCGGCGAACGCAGTGACCGTGCGCGGCCCGATCGCCAGTCGCCGATCCGGCGGAAAGCTTCCTCGACCTCGCCAAATCCCATCGCGGCGAGCTCCCGCCGGAGGATGTCGGGGTCGTTGGATAGCCGCTCCTCGCGATCCGAGACCAATCCGTCGAACTGGACTCCGACCGCTTCGACATGCGGCGCCAGCATGGCCAGCAACTCGTCGGCGCTCTGCCGCCCATCGAGCTTCGCCACTCCTTCCAATGCAGCGGCGTCGGTCGGCAGGCGATGCTCCTGCCGGTCATCGATCATTTGAATGCGATGCTCGACAGTTCTCAGCGCGCGATAGGCGTCGGCGATGTGGCCCGCCACGTCGGCCTCGAGGCGGCCTGCCTCGGCGAGCGCGCCTAGCGCGTCGAGCGTGGCTGGTGCGCGAAGTTCCGCCTCGCGCCCGCCATGGACCAATTGCTGTACCTGGGTGAAGAATTCGGCCTCGCGAATCCCTCCGCGTCCGCGCTTCAAGTCAAAACCGGGGCCAAATGCCTGCCCCTGGGCATAATGATCGCGGATCCGGAGGCTGATGTCGCGGATTTCCTGGATAGCCCCGAAGTCGAGCGCGCGCCGCCAGATGAATGGCTTGATTTCGCTTAGGAAC
>Ga0207691_10001141_pt1 | contig 26346 bp, 14 predicted proteins | sample KBSM13metaG_FD_184327 | JGI IMG/M metagenome (GOLD analysis project Ga0207691, IMG submission 184327) | Miscanthus rhizosphere microbial communities from Kellogg Biological Station, Michigan, USA - KBS M1-3 metaG (SPAdes) (version 2) | ecosystem: Host-associated > Plants > Roots > Rhizosphere >...
TTTCGACGAGACCGGCATTATGCGATGTTTATCCTGTGATCCCCACCCCCGAGACAAGAGGGCATGTCTGCCAAATTTCATCACTCCACAGTATTGTCGCGGCTTTCGGCCGAACGACTATGCAATATTAAGGTAAATTGGGGAAACGTTGGAGAATAACTAAGACACTTTTAAAATTATTTGATAATATTCAATTATATTGTATATTTATTGAATATTTTAAAAGTTCTGATTCAAAATGACGGGTAAATTTAACCTAGATAAGCTTGACCTGCAAATAATTCACGAGATGATGGAAAACGCTGAGGTTTCCTATGCTGATCTCGGAAAAAAGCTTTTTGTCTCCGGCGGGACCATTCATGTACGCATAAAGAAGCTACAGGAATTCGGTATCGTCAGGGGAACCAAACTCAACGTCAACCTCAAATACCTCGGCTTCGACGTTATTGCCTTTATCGGCATTTACCTCGAGAAGAGTTCTCTCTATGATTCAGTTGCCAAAGAGTTACGCCGCATTCCGGAGATTGTGCGGTTGAACTATACTACAGGCAATTACAGCATGTTCGCAGAGATCGTCTGCAAGGATATCAACCAGCTCCGCTTCGTTCTGCACGATGAACTGCAGAAAATAAAAGGCATCGAAAGAACAGAAACTTTTATATCACTGGACGAAAGCTTCAACCGGAACGTTCCGGTGTATAAGGAAGCTTAGGTGGTTTATAGTACATGGTATATGGTTAATAGTTTATGGTTTGAACATGCCATATACCATACACCATAAACCATACACCACTTCACGCTTTCACATTCAACGCATCCCTCAGCCCGTTTCCCAGCAGATTAAACGCCAGTACAAGCAACATGATGGCAATACCAGGCACCAGGGCAAGCAGCGGATGGTGTGTGATAATGAAATTATAGTTCTCCTTGATCATCAGGCCCCAGCTTGGCTGCGGTGGTTGCACGCCGATTCCCAGGAAACTGAGTCCCGCTTCAATCACAATGGCCGAAGCAAAATTGGACGCGGCGATCACCATCACCGGCCCGAGTATATTCGGCAGTATATGTCTTAGAATAATGCGCGCATCGCTATAACCCAATGCGTGTGCCGCCTCCACGTATTCCAGCTGTTTAACGGCCATTACCTGGCCCCGTACGAGCCGCGCAACATTCACCCACATCGTAAGTCCGATGGCAATAAAGACCTGCCAGAATCCTTTTCCAAGTAACAAAGTCAGGGCGAAGACAAGCAGGAGGGTAGGAATGCTCCAGATGACATTCAGCAGCCACATGATCGACTGGTCGGTACGACCTCCGAAATATCCCGCCAGGGCTCCCAGCAATATTCCAATGCTGAGCGAAAGAATCACCGTGATGAGCCCCACGGACAGGCTCACGCGAATACCTACGATCAAACGGCTCAGGATATCCCTGCCATAGCGGTCCGTACCCAGCCAGAACGTTTGTGTGCGAATCCGGAGATCATCCGATCCGGGCGGGTGGTAATATGATTGTCTTTCCGTAAGACCTTCGTCAATATAGAGCTGGACGATGAGACTATCGCCCACCTGCCTGCTCTCCGTTATCGGCTTGTATTCATACCGGTCTTCAGTACCCGAAAGTAAACGGGTAAGCAGCGAAGGCTCGCGGGCGACCCTTGATTTTTTGATAAGCAGAAAGGTTTGTCGCCAGCCGGGGCTTTTGCCTCCGATTTCCACGATCATGCGATTGGCATAGGGCGTATGGTCCGGGGCGATCACGTAGGCGAAGGCCGCAAGGAATAAGGAAAGCCCGATCACGATCATACCAAAGACGGCGCCCTTATTCTTCTTAAGGCGTCTCCAGGCGTCAGCGGCCAGTGATTCGTCAGCCCTCATTTTACTTTCCTGTTTTTCCATTCGTAGCTTCCAAAACTACCAAAACTGCCTGCAACCACCGTATAGAGTATATGCAGAGGCTGGCAGAGAGGAAACCAGGGCATGAGTTTTTTCAATTTGAAAAATCCGGCTACCCGGGCGACGAAGGAATATTCCGAAATCGTTTTGAAAAGGAGGAAGGCGAGCAGCCACCACCATTGTCCTGTAAAAAAGCACGTAAAGAAGAAAACAAGCAGGAACAGATTCAGGAGGTAGACAAGGGCCAGCGTATAGAAGGTTGCCTTATGATCATAATGCGAAATCTTGCTGGCCCAGCGTATTCTTTGCCGAAGAAAGGTCCGCAGGTTTTTTGCCGCACCCGTTTCCACGATTGCGCGGGTATCCTTTATGTAGCGCACACGGCCAGGAAAGGAAGCGCTGATTTTTTTCATCAGGAGCATATCGTCGCCGGAGGCAATATGGTCAACGCCTGAGAAACCTCCAACCTGCTCAAAGGCGGCACGGGTATACCCGAGGTTCGCACCATTACACATGGGATAAAGATTCTGAAATACCGCCGCACCGGTAATTCCCTGCAGGGAAATGAAATCGAGTGACTGGAACACGGAGATCCAGCTTCCGTCCGGAACAATTTTCACCGGCGCGGAAAGGAAGGCGGCCTGCTTTTCTTCGAATGCAGATACCATCGTACGGATCCAGTCTTTGTCCATCGTACAGTCTGCGTCTGTGCATAGGATGAGTTCACCCCTGGCATGCCGGATGCCCGTCTCGATGGCTTTTTTCTTGTAGGAATTGATTTCGCCCGATACGTAATCAGAGAGATTCAGGAGAATACATTGTCTGTATGCCCGGACCCTGTCGGCAGTTGTATCATGGGAAAAATCGTTGACTACAATGATCTCCGTTTGTTCCGCAGGATATGTCTGCCGCGACAAAGCATCAAGGCAATGACCGATATGTTCTTCTTCATTGCGTGCCGGGATGACCACTGAAACTTTAATGGGAAGGGCCGGATGGCCGACGCGAACTTCAGATCCCGAATTATATTCCGGCAGGGCGTGGGTAGACTGATCCGGGATTTTTCTCCAGATACGGTGGTAAAAGCCGATCAGGAAAGCATAGACCAGTAGGAGCAGGGCGGTCAGGCTCATGAATATGGTGGAAATGAGATGCATCCGGCCTGAAATATACGGCTTAAGATTATCCCCTGTCACGGCCTCCGCCCGAAACCCGGATAAGATGTGGCTCTTTAATTTTTATCGGCCCCAGTACCCATCACAGGCAGAAATGAGATGTGACTCTGTAATTTCTTCGGGCTCCGGCAACAGACGGCCTGCCCAAAAACTTAATTTGCTTTTTACATTTGGATGATTAACTTTATATAGTTGTTTAACTAACTATATGCCAAACAACCAATTTAAGAAGGGTGAACTCTACAGCTTTGTCACGGGCAAAGCGTCTACGGCGATCGCCCGGCGGCTGCAGAAAAAATTCAACAAGGCAAGCCTGCCCATCACCATCGAACAGTGGAGTGTGTTATATCAGCTGTGGAAGCAGGACGGGCTCAGCCAGCAGGAACTTTCCAAAGCCACGTTCCGCGATAAGCCCAGCATCACCCGTCTCATCGACAACCTCGAAAAACTACAGCTCGTCAAACGGGTGGCATCGCCGGAAGACCGCAGGGTTAACCAGGTCTACCTGACCAAATCGGGCCACAAACTGCAGGTACAATCCATGACACTGGCCGAGAGTACACTGAACGAAGCCCTGTCGGGCGTACCTCTTGAACAGGTCGACATTTGTAAGGGCGTCCTGCAACTCGTATATGATAATCTGAATTCTGAATAAAGGAGGGCCGGAACAAAATTATTTTCAACAATAAAAATACAAGCGCATGAGCACAGCGACTGCACAGAAAACCGCGATCAAAGGGGGTGAATGGCTGATCAAAGAATCGGAAGCGTCTGAAACTTTTATCCCTGAATATTTCCAGGAAGAGCAACAGATGGTGAAAGACATGTGCGCCTCCTTCCTGGATACGGAGGTATTGCCGGTCATTGACAGGATCGATAAACTGGAGCCGGGTCTGATGCCTTCGCTGATAGAAAAAGCAGGCGAACAGGGCCTTCTGGGTACATCGATACCGGAAAGCCTGGGAGGCCTCGGAAAAGATTTCATCACCGCTACCCTGGTCAATGAAGGTCTGGGTGGCGGCTATTCATTTTCGGTTGCCCTGGCCGCGCATACCGGCATCGGCACCCTGCCCATTCTTTACTTTGGAACGGAAGCACAGAAAGAAAAATATATTCCCAAACTGGCAAGCGGCGAATGGAAGGGTTCCTATGGCCTTACCGAACCCAACAGCGGAAGCGATGCGCTGGGCGCAAAGACGACCGCCACATTGAGCAAGGATGGAAAATATTATCTGATGAACGGCCAGAAATGCTGGATCACCAATGGTGGGTTTGCTGACGTCTTTACCGTATTTGCGAAGATCGATGGTGATAAATTCACGGCCTTTATCATCGAAAAAGGATTTGAGGGATTCACCCGCGGCCCTGAAGAACATAAGATGGGCATCAAAGGATCCTCCACCGTCCAGTTATATTTCCAGGACTGCAAAGTGCCCGTTGAAAATGTGTTGGGTGAAATAGGAAAGGGGCATATCATCGCTTTCAATATCCTGAATATCGGAAGGCTCAAACTTTGTGCTGCAACGCTCGGCGCCGCCAAACGCGTGGCGGGCAATTCCATCCAGTATGCCAACACGCGCGAACAGTTTAAAACGACCATCGCTCATTTCGGTGCCATAAAAAATAAGATCGCGGAAATGGGCATCTATATCTGGGTTGCCGAAAGCGCTCTTTACCGTGTATCCCGATGGATAGAAGAGAAGGAACAGGAACTGCTTTCCGCCGGAAAGCCTTTCAATGAAGCGGTGCTCGGTTCGGCTGAAGAATATGCCATCGAATGCGCCATGCTAAAAGTATTTGGCAGCGAGATGCTCGACTTTGTGGTGGATGAAGGTGTGCAGATCCACGGTGGAAACGGATTCAGCGATGAGTATCCCGTTTCCCGCTCTTACCGCGACAGCCGCATCAACAGGATCTTCGAAGGTACCAACGAGATCAACCGCCTGCTGAGTGTGGACATGGTATTGAAAAGAGGAATGAAGGGAAGACTGGATATTCTCGGCCCTGCTCAAAAAGTAGCCAAAGAACTCGTCAGCATTCCTGAATTCGGTTCATCCGATTCAACGCCATTCGCAGTAGAGAAAAAGCGTATCGAACAATTCAAAAAAGCCATCCTGCTCACTGCGGGCGCCGCCGTGCAGAAACTCATGATGAAACTGGAATCCGAACAGGAGATCCTCATGCATATCGCCGATATGGCGATGATCACTTTCCATGCAGAGTCTGCCCTTCTGCGCCTGATGCGCCTGAGCCAGGACCGCCCCGCTGATTCCCTGGATTTTGAAACAGCCATCGTTCATACCTATCTCTATGATGCGGCCGATCAGATCGCCAAGCACGGAAAGGACGCCATCAATGCCTTTGCAGAAGGAGATGAACAGAGAATGCTGCAACTGGGACTCAAGCGCTTTACAAAAACGGAGAATTTTAACAGCAAGGAGGCCAAAAGGAAAATTGCCGGCAAGCTGATTGCGCTCGGTAAATACCCGCTTTAACGAGGGGACAGTATTTAAGGGAACCGGGAGAAATTTCACCAAAAAACTGAATTGGGATATATTTAAACCCGCGAATTCATCTTAAAATTTTTACCCCGTGGCAGAAGAGAAGAATATTTTCATCCATCATGTTTTTTTCTGGCTCGAACAGCCGGGAAATGAAACCCACCTGCAACTGCTTCTTGCAGGGCTGAGGAAACTTTCCAGTGTGAAGACCATCCGTCGCTTTCATATCGGCAGGCCTGCCGGAACCTCACGCGAAGTGATCGACGCGTCTTATTCAGTGTCGTGGTGCCTGACTTTCGACAACGCGTCCGATCAGGACAGTTACCAGGTAGACCCCATTCATCTTAAATTCGTCGAAGAATGCAAACACCTCTGGAAGAAAGTGGTGGTTTATGATTCGGTGGACGCCTAGTGCAGTTTCGCTGCGGCTGCCTCATCCATAAAAAAGTAAAGTTCGCCCTGTGTGGGAAGGATAACCTGCGAAGGATATTTGTCAGGATTGTGCTCACCTTTCAGTACTTCATATACCGCATTCGTCTTATCGCTGCCCGTGATCATGAACACGATCTGATCGGAGTGATTGACGATTTGCCTGGTGAGGGTGATCCGGTACATCTCCTGTTCGTCGAGATAAAAACTGGTGACCCAGCTTTTTTCTTCATGAATAACGGGTCTTCCGGGGAAAAGGGATAGTGTATGTCCGTCGGGACCCATGCCCAGTAAGACGAGGTCGAAAGTTTTATACGGCAATGTTTCTGATCCGAAATAATTTTTAAGGGCCTTCTCATATTCAGCAGCGGCCTGCATGGGCGGAAGGCTGGTGTCCATCAGGTGTATCTGTTCGCGCGGCACGCCGACTTTATTCAGCAGGGTATCGAAAGCCATCCGCGCATTGTTCCGTTCATCGTCGAAAGGCACGGCGCGTTCATCTCCCCAGAATACATGAATCCGCTTCCAGTCGATCCGGTCGCAGAAGGGATGGGATGCCAGCAGTTCGTTGAGCTTTTTCGGAGTGCTTCCTCCCGAAAGAACAATACTGAAACGGTCTTCGCGTGACAGGGTCTCTTCGATCAGTCCCGTGATCCATTCCGCCAGCGCTTTACTCAACAGATCCGCGTCTTTGTATATTTCGATGTCCATTTTTTATAGTTTATGGTTTATGGTGGATGGTTGGTCGTGGGTCGTTTATCGTAGGTCGTGGATCGTTTATCATTTTTGCTGTCAACCGTCAACTGTCAACTGTCAACTGAACCGGCCAACGGCCCACGGCCCACGGCATACGGCTAACGGCCAACCATTCACCATAAACCATACACCATCCACCATTACATAACAATCCACTGATGTCCGTCGCGCGCGATAAGCGCTTCGGCGTCTTCGGGACCCCAGGAACCGGGTGCATAGTTGGGGAAATCAACAGGTGGCCGGTTCTTCCAGGCTTCGAGGATGGGCATGATGATCTTCCAGGCTGCTTCCACCTGATCCTTGCGCATGAAAAGCGTGGCATTTCCTTCCATCACGTCGAGGAGCAGGGTTTCATAGGCCTCAGGTTCATTTCCATCGTATGCGTCTTTATACCGGAAGATCATGTCCACCGGGTTAAGCGACATATACTGTCCGGGTCTCTTCGACTGAAAACGGATGCGTATATCCATCTCCGGCTGGATACTGATCGTAAGCCGGTTGGCGCGCCAGGTCTCCGCGGCTTCGGGCGGAAAAGCATAGGAAGGCGCCGCCTTGAACTGGATATTAATAATTGTTGTTTTTTCATGCAGCCGCTTGCCCGTACGGATATAGAAGGGCACATCCTGCCAGCGCCAGTTGTCAATATAAAATTTCACCGCGGCAAAAGTGTCCACCGTGGATTTCGGGTCAACGTTTTTTTCTTCACGGTAAGCAGGCACTTTTTCGCCCTCCATCCATCCTCCGCTATACTGCCCGCGCACGGCAAATTTGCTTACTTCTTCGCGGTGAATGCGGCGCACCGCATTGAGCACATCCACTTTTTTATTACGGATCTCATCAGCATCGAAGGAAACGGGTGCTTCCATGGCGATCATACAGATCAGCTGCAGGATATGGTTTTGAACCATATCGCGCAGCGTGCCTGCCCCTTCATAATAGGCACCTCTTCCTTCGGATCCGACAGTTTCGGCGGCCGTGATCTGTACGTGGTCAATATAGTTCCGGTTCCAGATCGGTTCGAAGAGGGCATTGGCAAAACGCAGTGCAATAATATTTTGTACGGTCTCTTTTCCGAGGTAATGATCGATACGGTAGATCTGCTTTTCGTCGAACATCGTCATGAGGATTTCGTTCAGCTCATGAGCACTCTGCAGGTCATGCCCGAAAGGTTTTTCGATCACGATGCGCGTGTTCGATGTTTCGTGTGAAATATTTTCCTTGCCGAGCTTCTTCGCGATATCAGGCACGAGCTGCGGAGCCACGGCCATATAGAAGATCACATTGGGATGAACGCCAAACTCGGCTTCCTTTTTTTTGATGATCTCGGATATGCCGGAATATTTTTCATCGTTTTCAGCATCCATCCGGAGGTAACTCACATTTTTGGAGAACGCGGCCCATTGCGCATCCACCACTTCCTTTCTTCTGCTGAACTGCTTGATGCCGTCGAGCAGGCGGACGCGGTAATTTTCATCCGAATAATCGGTTCTTCCGATGCCCACAATACTGAATTTTTCGGGCATCCATTCGTCGATAAAGAGGTTGAACAGGGCGGGGGAAAGCTTTCTGAAATTCAGGTCACCGCTTCCGCCAAATATAAATAATACCGTTGCGGGTGGTCTTTTATGATTTTCCGTCATTGTTTCTAGTTGTCAAATGTTTTCCATTCCGTATGGAATACGCCGGGCATGTCCACACGCTGGTAGGTATGGGCGCCGAAATAGTCCCTCTGGGCCTGGATTAGATTGGTAGGAAGGTGTTCACTGCGGTAGGCTTCAAGATAGCAGAGCGAATTCATCAGTGCCGAAACAGGATAACCCGTCTGTGCGGCATGCATGATCACGGAAACGGTGTGACTTTTCTTCGCCTGCAGGGCGGCCGCTATATTTTTATCCAGTAGAAGATTGGGCAGCTGTGGATTTTCGCTGAACGCTTTGAAGAAAATTTCCAGCATGGCAGAGCGGATGATACATCCCCCGCGCCAGATCCTCACCACTTCAGGAAGGGGAATATTCATGTTAAGATCCTTCGAAGCGCGATGGAGCAGGGCAAGCCCCTGCGCGTAGCAGATGATCATCGAAAAATACAGGGCGTCGGCCACCTGATTGATGAACACCTCGCTGGGCACGGCAATCTCCTGCGGACCCGATTTATAAATAGCAGAAGCCTGCACTCTTTCTTCTTTTGCTGCCGAAAGATCACGCATCGACACGGCGATATCAATCACCGGTACGGGGATGCCCAGGTCCATGGAATCCTGCGATGTCCATTTACCCGTCCCCTTGGCTCCTGCTTTATCGAGGATCATATCGACCAGCCGTTCGCCCGACTTGTCATCAGGCTGCAGAAAGATGTCGCGGGTAATTTCCACGAGAAAGGACTGAAGCTCGCCTTCATTCCAGGTTTTAAATATTTTGTGCAGCTCGTCGTTTGTCAGGTTTTTTCCGCGCTTCAGAAGCTGGTAGACTTCACTGATCAGCTGCATGATCGCGTATTCGATCCCGTTATGCACCATCTTCACATAATGTCCCGCCGCGCCATTGCCCAGGTGGGCAACGCAGGGCGAACCGTTTACCTTGGCTGCAACGGCTTCCAGGATGGGTTTGAGCACAGCATAGGCCTCCGGATCCCCTCCGGGCATGATGCTGGGGCCGGTTCTGGCTCCGCGTTCCCCACCGGAAATACCGATCCCCATAAAATGAAATCCTTTGTCTTTGACCGCATTTACCCGGCGCAGGGTGTCGGTATAATGGGAATTGCCTCCGTCAATGATGATATCTCCTGCGGATAACAAAGGCAGGAGAGAGTTGATCACGTCGTCCACGGGTTTACCCGCAGGGACCAGCATCATGATCTTTCGCGGGGTCTGCATCTGGCTGACCATCTCCGCAAGGGTATTTACACCCTTTACAGTTGTACCCGGGGTGGCAGATGTTTCGAGGAGCTTTGCCTTGGCAGGATCGAGGTCAAATCCGATAGCCTTAAAACCGTGATCGGCCATATTGAGCAGGAGATTCCTGCCCATGGTACCCAATCCGATCATTCCAAAATCAAACAGGTTGTTTTCCATGGTTCAAAATGAGGCTAAAATTAGGCATTTTGAACTATAGTGCTGTGAGCCAGGGATTGACCGTAAACCAGGTATGTTTATAAGCCTATTTGGCGGGAGGAGTAGGATGTTCCGATCCGTGATGACAGGTCATGCAGGTTACTGCCGGAACCATCTGCCCTTCAGGATTTTTATTATCCTTAAAGAATTTCTTGTTGATCTTGGTGGTCATTTTCATCATATACCGGGCAATGTCCTTTTCCGGCTTCGCATCACTGGCAAAATCGGGGTGATGAACGGAGGTATCAGCAGACGGGGCATGGCAGAAGCTGCATTTTACGCCAAGAGCCGTTTTGAAATTGTCCATGACCTTGTCCAGGTCTGCCTTGCTGATATCCTTGGGAAGGACTTTCAGGTTCTTATAGATTCGCTCTGCATCAGGTTTATCCGTAGGTTTTGTTGCGGCGATTCCAAGGGCTAAAAAAAGTGTTACAAATAAAGCTGCACCCGTTTTTCTGCTGAACTTCATATGATGATTTTCGTACAATCTAATAAAAATTGGTCATAAACAGGCGGGAACAGACGCGATTTTGGACCTATTTCAGGACAAACGGTATTCCCTGATTTTTACTTTGGCCGGGAAAAGAAAAACCTTTTATTTTGTAGACCTTAACACCTGTTCTCCAGATCCATTCCTAAGAAGCTCCCGCTTCCAATTATTTTAGACATCGTAGATCGGCCCTTCAGATTGCGGCTTTATTAAAAAAAGAACTGACTGGTCTTTAGTCCTGCCCCGGATTCCTGTGTTCATTAACCTTAAGCTATGATGAAAAGAATTGCCCTTGGACTGCTGACTTCCGTTTTATGCGCCGTACTCACTACTTCCGTTAAAGCCCAGCAAAGTGTCTGGACCCAGCACAACGACCAGGCCCGTACCGGATGGTATCCCTATGAGACGACGTTGAATACCGGTAACGTCAATACGAACAATTTCGGGTTACTATATACGCAGGCGACAGATGATAAAATCATGGCGCAGCCCCTGATCGTTATGCGGCTGAATATGCCGGGCAAGGGGATCAAAAATGTGATATTCATCGCTACCCTTAATAACACCGTTTATGCATTCGATGCCGATGCAGCCCAGCCCGCCTACTGGCAGAGAAATTATACCAATGTGCTGGCTTCCGGCACACCTGATTGTTCCAACTGCCGCCCCGCTTATTATACCGATATACATCCCAGCCTTTGCGGTGGTTACTACGGAGACTTCAAAGGGAATATGGGAATCATTGGTACGCCCGTAATCGATACCGCGGCGGGCACGATGTATTTTGTAACCAAGATCGTCAACAACAACGATGGGACGATCGACAATCACGTTTATAACTATGGTATAAAAGATGAATATAATTATACCAAAACCGGTTTCCACCAATACCTCCATGCCATCGACATTACTACCGGCAACGAAAGAGCGAACAGTCCGGTAGAAATTACAGCCACCGTGAATGGTACCGGCGACGGACAGACTTCTCCGGGCCGCATTTCGTTTGATCCCAGGCGTCAGTTCGACCGTGCGGGCCTCGTGCTGGCGAATGGTAAAGTGTACATCGCTTTTGCCTCACATTGCGACTTCAACCCTTCCCATGGCTGGGTCATTTCCTATAATGCCAGCACCCTCGCATTCGCGAATGCATATAACGCCACGCCCAACGACGGCAGGGGAGGAATCTGGATGAGCGGAACAGCGCCTGCCGTAGATGCCAGCGGAAATCTTTATGTAACTACCGGTAACTCCCTGAACGAGGACCGGACGAGCAATGAATACAATACCTTCAACGCTTCCCCCTCCATCGCCGCAAACCGGGGTGAAGGCGTAATTAAACTCGCATCAGACCTGTCTATTTCCAGTTATTTCACTCCCTACAATTATATAGCGCTTAACGATGCCGACCTGGATTTTCCAACACAGGTCATGCTCGTTCCCAATACCGGTCTTGCCATTACAGCAGCCAAAGACGGAAACATCTATGTCATGAATCAGTCGGGGCTGGGTGGCTTCAGTTCATCAGCCAATAATATCAAACAGACAGTCAGCAATGGCGGATCCTTTCATAGCGCATTTGCCTATTTCGGGGGCCAGACAACCCAATACCTGTACTCTTTCCCGGAAAACACACCTTTTAAATCATATCCCGTCACCACGAACGGACTCGGCGCGGCTACAACTAACTTTTCGGTGCCCACCACTTCCGGTGGTTCGGGCGCCTATCTTTCGGTTTCTTCCAATGGCAGCAACAATTCCACGGGCATTGTCTGGGCCTATCGCGCCATCAACGGATGCGATGCCAACCAGAGCAACTGCCGGGGTGTCCTGCACGCTTTTACGGCAACCAATATCCTGAATGAACTCTGGAACTCGGAAATGGTAACGGCTGACAAGCTTACTTTTTACAATAAATTTTCCTGTCCCACGATTGCCCTCGGCAAAGTATTTATTGCCGGCAACACCAATCAGCTTGTCGTTTACGGCCTAAAGGGTACCACGAGCTGTACCAACAATGTGGCTACAGGAAAAACCGCATTTGCCCTCTCAAGCCAGGGCGGCTTTCCGGCTTCCAATGCGATTGACGGATCCACGGCTTCCCGCTGGCTAAGCAATCCTCAGGACGTGGATTCCATCTATATCGATCTGGGTCAGAGTTACGATATCTGTAAGATCGCCATAAACTGGGATGCTTCGGGATACGGCAAAGACTATGACCTGAAAGTTTCACAGGACGGAACGAACTGGACTACGATCAACCCGGTCCGGGGAAATACCGCCGTATACAACGAGTACAATGGAAATGTGAGTGCAAGATTTGTGAATATGCGGGGCATCACGCGCGGAACTACCGGCGGCTATTCGATAACCGAATTCCAGGTCTTCGGCACTCCATCCAACAATACCTGCCAGGCACCTACCGGTCTGACGGCCACTCCCGGCTCTGTAACGACAATCTTCACCAATCAGCTGCCCGTAGCATCTACAGACAACGATGGTCAGGGTTTCGTCTGCGGACTGAAATTCAGGTCATCCCAGGCCGGATTTATTACAGGACTTCGGTTCTACAAAACGTTGAACAATAACGGAACCCACCAGGGTGCACTGTATAATAACAGTACCGGGGCGTTGCTGGCTTCGGTGACCTATACGAATGAAACGGCTACAGGATGGCAGACAGCCACTTTCTCGTCTCCCGTTGCCATCAATGCCAATCAAACCTATGTTGCTACCTATTTCAATCCCAATGGGACTTATGTAGAAGACAATGATTATTTCACGAATTCCGGCCTTACCAATGGTCCGCTGACGGCATTAAAGGATGGCACCGATGGTTGCAACGGACCCTTCGATTATAGTAACTCGATGGTAAAACCGGTCAGCTGCTACAGGTCAGCCAACTATTGGCTTGATGTTATGTATTCCAACGGCGGCACGGCCAATTCCGTGCAGCTCCGCTGGGATGCTATTGCCGGTGCGACACAGTATCTGATAAAATACAAGCCGAGCCTTTCGACCAGCTGGATAAGCCGTACTTCGACGACCAATACGATCAATGTATCAGCCCTTACCTGTGGTGCCCAGTATGAATACACAGTCCAGGCGGTTTGCAGTTCAGGCATGGGTGGCATCACACAAAGCGGATTTACCGCACCTGCCTGTTCGGGCGGACCTACCTGTGACCCGCTTCTCACGCGCTTTTACAGCCTTGATCTGGGCGATATCGGCCTGGCCGGATCGACCTGCAGAAACGGATCTGTATACACGATTAAAGGATCAGGAACCGACATCGGCGGCAATGCAGACCAGTTCCAGTATGTATTCACCAACGGGAATGATGCGGGCGATTACGACTTCAGTGCGCGCGTTACCAGTCAGACCGTCTCCAACACCAACAGCAAGGCAGGTATCATGGTCAGGGACAGCGTGAGCAACACATCCCGCTTTGCATATCTCGCCGTGATGGGCAATAAAATTATTTTTGAATACAGGGATCAGCCAGGGGCCGCTGCTACCACCATCACTGCTGCGGGAACCTTTACGCTGCCCTATACTTTGAAAATCTCAAAAGCCGGAACGGTGTTCTCCGCTTTCATTTCGCAAAACGGAACTACCTGGACATCTGTCGGAAGTCATGACATGAATTTCGGCAGTGACAATACCAATACGCCACATTATGGTCTGGCTGTAACCAGTGCGGATAATACCAAGCTCTCCACGGGTGTGATGGACAACTTTACGCTCGTGATCGCCAATTCCAATACCGTCGTGGCCAATGCAGGAAGCAACCAGACGATAACGCTTCCAACATCATCCGTCACACTCGATGGCAGTGCATCCACCGGAACCATCACCAGCTATGCATGGACCCAGCTCTCCGGACCAGGGACATCCACCATTGCATCGCCATCTGCCGTAACCACGCAGGTTACGGGCCTTGTGCAGGGTGTATATACCTTCCAACTTTCGGTGAACAACGGTGCGAGCCTTTCACAGGTAACCGTAACCGTGAACCAGGCAGCGGGCCCGGGTTCCTCCATCTTTACTACACAGATACCTGTTTCAGTAACGGATAATGATCACCAGGCAAGTGTCGGACATGAAGTGGGCATGAGATTCCGCTCCAGCACCGCAGGCTTTATTACCGGCATCCGCTTCTATAAGACAAGCGGCAATACCGGTACCCATATCGGAGAACTGTATACGAATACGGGCACGCGTTTGGCGCAGGCCACATTCACCAATGAAACAGCAACCGGATGGCAGACCGTTATGTTCTCCTCACCGGTGGCGATCAACGCCAACACGACGTATTTGGCGGCTTATTTCAGCAGCCAGGGATACTATGTGGAAGACAACGGATACTTCCAGAATGCAGGTGTAACCAATGGAAACCTGACCGCACTGAAAGACGGTGTCGATGGTTGCAATGGTCCATACTCATATACAGCCGCCCCTGCATTTCCGAATCAGTGTTACCTGTCTGCGAATTACTGGGTCGACGTGATTTATTCTTCCAGTACTTCATCAGTGGTGGCCAATGCCGGAAATAACCAGACCATCACACTGCCCACCTCGAGTGTAACACTGGATGGAAGCGGTTCTACAGGAACAATCACCAGCTATGCATGGACAAAAGTTTCAGGACCCAATAACCCGACGATCGCCACGCCGGCTGCCGTGAGTACTTCAGTCACCGGATTGGTGCAGGGTACTTATGTATTCCAGCTTTCCGTCAACGGCGGTGTGAGCACGGCGCAGGTTACCATTACCGTTAATGCAGCGACGGGGACTACGGTTACAGTTTTCACAACGCAGATACCTGTGGCTACCACAGACAACGATAAAATGCCGTCAGGTGGTCATGAAGTCGGCATGAGATTCCGGTCCAGTATTGCGGGCTTCATCACGGGTATCCGGTTCTATAAGACATCCGGAAATAAAGGAACCCATATTGGGGAATTGTATTCGAATACGGGCACCCGGTTGGCGCAGGCAACATTCACCGGCGAAACGACTACCGGATGGCAGACAGTAAGTTTCTCATCGCCCGTGGCGATCAGTGCCAATACCACTTATGTCGCGGCTTATTTCAGCAGTCAGGGATATTATGTGGAAGACAATCTTTACTTCCAGAATTCCGGCGTAACCAACGGCAACCTGACGGCCCTGAAGGATGGTGTTGACGGCTGTAACGGTCCCTATGCCTACGCGGCGTCACCGACATTCCCTAACCAGTGCTATCTCTCGGCGAACTACTGGGTTGATCCGATATTCAGTACAAGCGGTACGGGATCAGGAGGCGCACTGAACGGGCCGATCCTGCAGGCACTCAGTCCGGATTCCACAGGGACGCTGGCCGTTTCCTATTACCTGGGCCAGAATTATCCGAACCCGGCAGAAAAGAGCACCAGCATTGACTACAGCATTCCGAAAGATGGGAAAGTGCAGTTGCTGCTGCTGGATGTGATGGGCAGAAGGCTGAAATTACTGGTCGACGGACCGGTCAGTGCGGGCAAACATACATTTGAATTAAATACCTCCACGCTGACCAAAGGCGTATACTTCTATCAAATGATCTCCGGCAACTTTAAGGAAGTGAAACGGATGGTGGTACAGTAAATTATCAGACCAGCCGGAGAAAATGCTCCGGCGGGTCTTTCTGAAAGAAGAATATTTTGTGGTCTCCGGGTTGATGTCAACTCTTCAAATCCATTTCTGCGAACTACCGGCTTCCCTTTAAAAGGCTTTGGTATTTCGATTGCTCACTTCGTTAAAATGCTGCTGACCGGCTGTTTTTTCAATTCCGGAATTAGCGGGTTTTTTAACTTAAACCGTAATGAAAAAGTTAATCCCTGGATTTCTGGCAGCGCTTGTCTGTCTGGTTAGCCATCCTGTTAAAGCCCAGCAAAGCATTTGGACCCAGCATAACGACCAGGCCCGAACCGGCTGGTATCCATTCGAGACTACTTTAAACACGGCCAATGTCAATACCAACAATTTTGGATTTCTATATAGCCAGATAGTCGACGATAAATTTTTTGCGCAGCCTCTTATCGTAATGAAACTGAATATGCCCGGCAAGGGTATCAAAAATGTGGTGTTCGTGGCGACAGTGAACAACACGATCTATGCTTTCGATGCCGATGCCAACACGCCTGCTTTCTGGCAAAAAAATTACACCAACACGCTAGCGGCCGGTACGCCTGATTGCACGAATTGCAGGCCACCTTATTATACTGACGTTCATCCCAGCCTCTGCGGCGGTTACTACGGAGACTTCAAAGGAAATATGGGAATCGTCGGAACCCCGGTTATCGATACGGCGAATGCCACGATGTACTTTGTTTCCAAAATTGTAAATCAAAATGATGGCCCCATCGATAACCACCCTTATAATTACGGCGTCAAGGATGAATACAATTATACCAAAACCGGATTTCATCAATACCTGCACGCCATTGATATAACTACAGGGAATGACCGGCCGAACAGTCCGGTTGAAATTACAGCAACCGTAAACGGAACCGGCGACGGACAAACATCTCCGGGAAGAATCAGTTTTGATTCGCGCAGGCAATTCAACCGGGCGGGACTGGCATTAGCTAACGGGAATATTTATATTGCTTTTGGCGCCAATTGCGATGTCAACCCTTCCCATGGATGGGTCATTTCCTATAATGCAGCCAGTCTGGCATTCGTCAATGCTTATAACGCCACACCCAACGATGGCAGAGGAGGTATCTGGATGGCCGGAACGGCGCCTGCCATAGATGCCAGCGGAAATCTCTATATCACTACAGGCAACTCGTTGAATGAAGACAGAACGACCAATGAATACAATACATTCAATGCGTCACCTTCTATAGCTGCAAATCGCGGTGAAGGCGTTGTCAAACTCGCACCTGACCTGTCAATATCCAGTTATTTTACACCCTACAATTATGTTGCGCTTAACGATGCTGACCTGGATTTTCCGACACAGGTCATGCTCATACCTAATACCAGTCTCGCGCTGACAGCAGCCAAGGATGGCAATATCTATGTCATGAACCAGTCAGGCCTGGGCGGTTTCAATACTTCTTCCAACAATGTATTACAGACTGTAAACAACGGAGGATACTTTCACTCCTCTTTCGCCTATTTCAATGGCGGGGCGAACCAGTATTTTTATACGTTTTCGGAAAATGCGCCTTTCAAATCCTATCCGGTAAGTGCCGGCGGACTTGGCACTGCAACGTCCAATTTTTCAGTTCCGCAGGCTTCCGGTGAATCCGGAGCTTATCTCTCTGTTTCATCCAACGGACCGGATAATGCTTCTGCCATTGTATGGGCTTATCGTGCAGTGAATGGTTGCGATGGAAGTTTGAGTAGTTGTCGTGGCGTGCTGCATGCTTTCTCGGCAACCAATATCAACAATGAACTATGGAATTCGGATATGGTCACCCCGGACAAGCTGAATTATTTTAATAAGATGACCTGCCCTACGATAGCGCTGGGCAAGGTATTTATTCCGGGAAATACCAATCAGCTGGTGGTTTATGGTCTGAAAGCGACATCCGCCTGTCAGAACAATGTAGCCCTCGGGAGAACGGCCACTGCTTTGACGAGCCAGGCAGGATATCCCGCCTCGAATGTTCTTGACGGAAATACCGGAACCAAGTGGCAAAGCAACCCGCAGGACGTTGATTCCATATATATTGACCTGGGATCCTCTTTTGATATTTGTAAAATAATAATCAACTGGGATCCTTCCGGATATGGACAGGATTACGATCTTAAGATTTCATCCGACGGCGTGAACTGGTCCACGGTCAATTCTGTCAGGGGGAATTCGGCAACATACAACGAATACAATGGTGCGGTCACCGCGAGATTTATAAATATGCGCGGGATCGTCAGGGGAACGGCCAACGGTTATTCAATCACGGAGTTCCAGGTTTTTGGAACACCGTCGAATAACAGCTGTCAGGCGCCAACCGGTTTATCGGCCACTGCCACGGGTTCAACCACTACCATTTTCACTAACCAGGTGCCAACGGTTGGTACTGACAATGACGGCCAGGGATTCAATGCAGGGTTGAAGTTCCGCTCAACGACGGCAGGCAATATCCTTGGACTCAGATTTTATAAAACAACAGGCAATTCAGGAACCCATGTCGGAGCCCTTTATGATCCGGCCAACGGGGCATTGCTTTCATCGGTAACCTATACCAATGAAACATCTACGGGATGGCAGACGGCGGTCTTTAGTTCACCCGTTGCGATTACTGCCAATAAAACATATACAGCTGTTTATTTCAGTGCCAGCGGAAACTATACGGAAAGCAACAATTATTTTGCAAACGCCGGAATTACCAATGGCCCGCTGACGGCATTGAAAGACGGCGTGGATGGTTGCAATGGTCCTTACGATTATAGTTCTGCTCTTAGAAGACCCCAGAGCTGCTATCTTTCCGCCAATTACTGGGTGGATGTTCTTTTTTCAGGCGGCAGCGCCACCAACAGCGAATTGCTTCAATGGACCGCCGTTCCGGGCGCTACCCAATATCTGATTCAATACCGGCCCAATCTTTCTGCCAGCTGGATATCCAGAACAACCAGCAATAATTTTATTACAGTATCTGCGCTGACATGCGGGGCTCAGTACCTGTATACGGTTCAAACAGTATGTAATGGTGTTAACGGAGGAATTACCCAAAGTGGATTTACCGCACCGGCCTGCACCGGTGGTCCCACCTGTGATCTGTTGCCCACGCGTTATTTTAGTGTAGACCTTGGCGATATCGGTGTCGCCGGCTCCACCTGCAGAAACGGAACCGCTTATACCATTAACGGATCGGGCTTGGATATCGGTGGAAATTCTGATCAGTTCCAGTTTGTATATACCAATGGAAATGATGCAGGGGACTATGATGTTGTTGGCAGGGTAACCAGTCAGACGGTCGCCAACACCAACAGTAAAGCCGGCATCATGGTAAGAGACAGCGTCAGCAATACTTCCCGTTTTGCGTATGTGGCGGTCTCCGGCAGTAAAATTATTTTTGAATACCGTGATCAGCCCGGTGCTGCGGCAACCAAGATAACGGCAGCAGGTACATTCACTCTTCCCTATTATCTTAAGATTTCCAAATCCGGTACTGTCTTTTCTGCTTTCATCTCTCCAAACGGTACTACCTGGACTTCAATCGGAAGTCATGATATGAATTTTGGAAATGACAATGTCAATACACCGCATTATGGAATGGCTGTTACGAGTGCCGACAACACGAAGCTGGCCACCGGTGTGATCGATAATTTTGCCATCGTAGTGGCCAACTCCAATCCCGTAGTGGCAAATGCAGGGAATAACCAGACGATCACGCTTCCAACATCTTCTGTTACACTCGATGGCAGTGCGTCTACCGGTACGATTACGAGTTATGCATGGACCCAGGTGTCCGGACCGGGAACAGCAACCATCGCCAATCCTTCAGGGGTCAGTACCGGGGTCAGCGGCCTGGTTCAGGGAGTATATGTATTTGAGCTTTCGGTAAACAACGGCGCGAGTGTTTCTCAGGTATCTATAACCGTGAATCCTGCAGTCAGTGCGGGCATTTCCATTTTCACCACCCAGATTCCCGTTTCATCTACTTCCAATGACCGTCAATCCAAAGCCGGTCAGGAGGTTGGCTTGCGGTTCCGAAGCAGCAGTCCCGGATTTATCACGGGAATCCGATTCTACAAAACAACCGGCAATACCGGCACACATATTGGCGAACTATATTCGAATGGAGGCACGAGACTGGCACAGGCTACGTTCACGAATGAAACAGCCACCGGATGGCAGACCGTGATGTTTGCGAACCAGGTAGCCATCAATGCCAATACTACTTATGTGGCTGCATACTTTAGTGCGGCGGGGAATTATGTGGAAGACAACGGATATTTTGCCAGCACGGGTGTTACGAACGGTAACCTGACTGCGCTGAAAGATGGTACGGACGGATGTAATGGTCCATACTTATATTCGGCGGCACCGGCATTCCCCACCAAATGTTACAAATCGGCGAATTACTGGGTGGATGTTATTTATTCAGGCAATACGTCAACCGTGGTAGCCAATGCAGGATCCAACCAGACCATCACGCTGCCCACATCGGGTGTAACTCTTGACGGAAGCGCTTCAACAGGAACGATCACCAGCTATGCCTGGACAAAAGTTTCCGGGCCTAATAACCCGACGATTGTCACACCTGCTGCTGTGAGCACTTCAGTTACCGGACTGATACAGGGCACTTATGTATTCCAGCTTTCACTCAATGGCGGCGTAAGCACAGCACAGGTTACTATTACAGTAAACGCGGCGGCGGGACCCGGTCTGAGCATTTTCACCACGCAGACACCTGTATCCACAACAGACAATGATCATAAGGCAACAGTCGGACAGGAGGTTGGCATGAGATTCCGTTCCAGCATCGCCGGATTCATTACCGGCATCCGGTTCTACAAGACATCCGGCAATACGGGCACACATATTGGCGAACTGTATTCAAACACCGGCACGCGTCTGGCACAGGCTACTTTCAGCGGCGAAACCGCTACGGGCTGGCAGACGGTGAATTTTTCCACTGCGGTGGCGATCAATGCCAACACGACTTATGTCGCCGCCTATTTTAGCAGTCAGGGTTATTATGTCGAAGACAACCTGTACTTCCAGAATGCCGGAGTTACCAATGGAACACTGACGGCACTAAAAGACGGTGTGGACGGCTGCAACGGGCCTTATGCGTACACAGCTTCACCGGCATTCCCTAACCAGTGTTACCTCTCTGCGAACTACTGGGTAGATCCGATATTCAGTACAAGCAGTACGGGAACAGGGAGCGTAACGAATGGTCCGATACTGCAATCACTCAGTCCTGATTCGGCCGGAACACTGACGCCATCCTATTTCCTGGGTCAGAATTATCCGAATCCGGCCAACAGGACTACCCGGATCGACTTCAGCATTCCGAGGGACGGCAGGGTTCAGCTTATCTTACTGGATGTGATGGGCAGGAGGCTGAACGTGATGGTAGACGGGCCGGTCAGTGCGGGCAGACATACATTTGAATTAAATACCTCCACGCTGGGCAAGGGCGTATACTTCTATCAAATGACCTCTGGCAGCTTTAAAGAGGTGAAGCGAATGGTGGTGCAATAGGGGATAACAGAAAACCCTGACATGGAGCCACGGCTAATAGCCGTTGAAGAAGAGACGCTGGTTGGATGGTTTGGAAATTCCGCGATGACAGGTGGTGCAGGAAACTGGTGCGTCCTGTAAAGACCGGGGACCGTAATCGTTTTTATAATTGAAATACTTTTTGTTGAGCCGGTCAGTCATCCGCATCATCTCCCTCGTGGTCTTTTTCTGGGGCAGGTCATCGGCAGGAAAGTCCATGCGCACGGGTGTTATGCCGGGTTTGGTATAGACATGACAGAAAATGCAGGTAACGCCCAGTTGCCTTGTATAACGGTACATGATGCGTTCCATCTGTTCATCATCAAGATTGGCCGGTAGAACCTTCAGATTTTTCCATGGTATTTTTTCTTTCGGTGCCTGTGTAGCACCGATACCGGCCGTCAGGAACAGACCCATGCCCGCGTAGACTAATAATTTTTTGTTCATTGAACCGGCGAAGTATTGAAGTGAATTATTTTTTGGGCCCCGAAGGATGCGGAGTTCCGCGGTGGCAGGTCATGCATGATACGGCAAGGGCCGGCTGGCCGTTACTGTCCTTATAGTCCTTGAAATATTTTTTGTTGATTTTACCTGTCATCTTCATCATGGAGCGTGCAATATTCTTTTCCGGCTTGGCGTCGCTGGGAAAATCCAGGTGTCGAACGGAAGAATCCATGGATGAAGCATGGCAGAAACCACATTTTACGCCCAGGGCATCGTTGAATCCGTTCATAACCACGTCCAGCTCTTTCATGCTGATCTTTTTAGGCAGCACCTTAAGATTCTTAAACTTATGTTCCTCCGGAGGTTTTGTGGCGGCTATACCGAGAACGACGAAAAAGCCCAGCATGACCATAGCACCCGTCTTTTTGCGGGACATAAAAATGATTTGAGTACAAGCTAAACATTATTGACGAAAATCATAAGTGATTCTGACCCTGCCGCTTGCATTTCAGAAAAAAAACCGTTTACTTTGTATTCTCCTTACTACCCTTCGCAATTAATCCATTCCTGAGAAGCCACCGGCTTCAATTAGCAGAAAATAAGCTGTTCACGTAGATGGCCCGACTACAAAATGGTCCGGGACCTGATCGTTTTCCTGATTGTAGTAATAATATGTGATGCGATGCGACTGTTGACCCTGAGAACTATTACTGTACTGTGCTGCCTTTGCGCCTACCCCTCCCTTGCTCAAAATGTCTGGACACAACATAATGACCAGGGCAGGACCGGATGGTATCCTTTTGAGACCACCCTCAACACGGCCAATGTAAATCAGAATACTTTTGGTCTCGCCTTCGATTACACCACTGACGAACGGATTTTCTCCCAACCTCTTGTTATCCTCAATGTAAATATTCCCAATAAGGGAAATAAGAATGTCGTCTACGTGGCGACGCAGAATAACACAGTGTATGCATTTGACGCGGACGTTAACACCCCAGCTTACTGGTCGCGCAATTACTCTGGCGTGTTACCCGGAGGGGGAAGTTGTGGCAACTGCCGGCCGGCGATGGCTAATGAAATGCATCCCAGCCTTTGCGGAGGTTCCTATCCGGATTTCTACGGCAATGCCAAGATCGGAATTGTCGGTACGCCCGTCATTGATGTGGCAGCGGGCACCATGTATTTTGTGACCAAAGTGGTGGACCCCACAACGCCCGGATACGACAACCACGGTTTTGTTTCCGGAATAAAGGACGAGTACAACTATAAGACAAATGGTTTTCATCAGTACCTCCATGCCGTTGATATCGCCAATGGAAATGAAAGGCCTAACAGCCCGGTAGAAATTGTAGCCAGTTCCACCGGTGTGGGCGATGGACAGTCAACACCCGGCGTTATCCCTTTTGATCCCCGCCGCCAGATGGCACGCGCAGGTCTCGTCCTGAACAACGGGAAGATTTATATCGCTTTTGCCGCGCACTGCGATTTTAATCCCAGCCATGGCTGGGTATTGAAATATGATGCCGTTTCACTCGCGCTTGATAAAGCCTATAATTCCACGCCTAACGACGGCAGGGGAGGCATCTGGATGTCCGGTACGGCACCCGCTGTAGACGGCGCCGGAAATTTGTATTTCACTACGGGCAATTCGCTGAACGAAGACCGCACGGCGGTGGAGTATAACACGTTTAATTCTGATCCGAATGATCCGGTGAACCGGGGCGAAAGTGTCGTTAAGCTGGATGCCAATCTCGGTATTGCAGATTATTTTACTCCCTTCAACTATATTGAGCTGAACGACGCAGATAAGGATTTTCCGATCCAGGTAATGCTTTTGCCAGGTACCAACCTGGCACTTACCGGCTGCAAGGATGATTCTCTTTACATATTCGACAGGAACAACCTGACGGGTTTTGATCCGGCAAAAAACAATGTAAAGCAACGCGTATTTGTGCAGAACAGCGCGACGATGCATTCTTCCTTTGCCTATTTCGGCGGACCAACACCTTATGCCTATCAGTATTCCGAAAACTCACAGCTCAAAGCCTACCCGGTAACCGTCAACGGGCTTAGCGCCGCCATCACCAACAACAGTATCGCGTCGCCTTCCGGCGGATCGGGAGGCTATTTATCCGTTTCTTCAAATGGAAGTGATCCTTCCACGGGAATCCTCTGGGCCTACCAGGGTGTCCACGGATGCAATGCCAATCAAAGTCTTTGTCCGGGAACCCTTCATGCAGTTTCCGCCAGCAATATCACGCAGGAACTCTGGAATTCAGATATGGTATCCGCGGATAATATCGATTTCTTCAATAAATTTTCCTGCCCCACCATAGCACTCGGAAAAGTTTATGTCACCGCCAACAGCAACCAGTTGAAAGTATACGGACTTAAAGCCAACACAACCTGCGTTAACAATGTGGCGCTTGGAAAAACGGCGCATGCGCTGACTAACCCGGGTATCGAGAGCAATGTGATCGACGATAATCTCGCTACCAAATGGACAGGCGCCGGACCTCCAACGGATTCGATCTATATTGACCTCGGCGGCCTGTATAATATCTGTAATATCGTGCTGATCTGGAATCCCACGGGATTTGCTTCCGATTATGACCTGAAGGTTTCAGTCGACGGTATTAACTGGACGACCGTCAGCCAGGTTCGAGGAAATACACAGACGACGACTGAATATACCAGTGCTGTAACCGCCCGATATGTCAATATGCGCGGCATAACAGAAGGTCCGGGAAATTATTCCATTGAAGAATTCCAGATCTTCGGTACCCCTGCGGCAAACACCTGTGTGCAGCCGACCAGTCTTACTGCTTCCACAGAGGCGACGCTTTTTCCGTCTACCACTCCTGCAGGAAATCTCAACCATGAAAATCCCGCGGGCATCGAAGTGGGTGTAAGATTCAAGTCGTCTGTAAACGGATTTGTTAAGGGCATCAGATTTTATAAAGGCGGTGCTGCAGACGGGGGAACGCACACTGGCAAGCTATATAGTAACGGAGGTGCACTTATTTCTTCTGCGGTTTTCACCGGTGAAACAGCCTCCGGGTGGCAGGAAGTGGATTTTGGTGCGCCTGTAGCAATTACTGCCGGCACAACCTATGTGGCTACTTACTTCAGCAGCCAGGGATATTATTACGGTTCGGCGAATTATTTTACTTCTGCCCTTGTCAACGGGCCACTGACAGCGCCGGAAGACGGCGACGGCGGATTTCCCAATGGTGTCTACCTGTATACACCTCCCGCTCCCGGATTTCCAACGAACACCTACCATTCCGGAAATTATTGGGTTGAACCGGTCTTTATCTATTCCAATTCATCGGAAATTTCTGAACATCTCAGCTGGGATCCCGGAGTCAATGTAAACCAGTATATCATTAAATACCGGCCGAATCTATCTGCCAGCTGGATTACAAGAACCTCACCCACGAACTCGATTGACATCCATCCACTGGCTTGCGGAACGCTGTATAATTTTACCGTGCAGGCAGATTGCGGCGCGATGCAGAGTCCGGTGGCCAGCGGTTCGTTTACAACAGCAGACTGTCCGCCTACGACCTGCGATATCCTTCCCACAAGATACTATAATGTGGATCTTGGAGATATCGGCGTATCCGGCTCAACCTGTTTTACGAACGCTACCGGCAGTTTCAAATTGGAGGGATCAGGAACGGATATCGGTGGAAATGACGACCAGTTTCAGTTTGCCTTTACTACCAACGATATCGCTGACTACAATATGTCGGGACGCATCGCCGAATATAATCCCGCAAACAATTTAAGCAAGACAGGCATCATGGTGCGTGACAGCCTGACCAACACGTCACGCTTCGCCTACCTTGCATACAGGAACAACGGTTTTGTTTTCGAATACCGGAATGCACCAGGAGGTGCCGTCGCAACCATCGTTATACCGGGTACCTACACCATTCCTTACTGGGCAAGGATTTCTAAAACGGGCACGTCCTATACGGCCTTCCTATCACCAAACGGCAGCGACTGGACAGAGGTCGCCGGACCCCTTCAACTGAATTTTGGCAACGATCCGGGCAATGTGCCAAACTATGGAATGGCAGTGACCAGTGCAGACAATGCCGTATTGTCGTCCGGAACGATCGATAATTTCTCCTTAGTGGTGAGCCAGCCGCTTCCTATTCTGCTCCTCAGCTTCACGGCAAAAAATATTAACAACGATCACGTGCAGGTTTCCTGGTCAACTTCCATGGAACACCTGGTCGATTATTTTGAAATTCAAAAGAGCACGGATAACCGCGGGTTTGAAACCTTTGCAAAAGTGCAGGCAGTCGGGGAAAGCCAGGTCATTCAGAA